>Ga0214923_10006253_pt1 | contig 13462 bp, 11 predicted proteins | sample LL1510_MetaG_FD_177993 | JGI IMG/M metagenome (GOLD analysis project Ga0214923, IMG submission 177993) | Freshwater microbial communities from Lake Lanier, Atlanta, Georgia, United States - LL-1510 | ecosystem: Environmental > Aquatic > Freshwater > Lake | place: USA: Georgia | collected...
CCGTCGCCGAATTCCAGAGGGACCGGGAATGGTTGAGCTCCAAGCGCTGAAACGCGCGCGCGAAGCGCGCCTCGCCTGTGCCGCCGCCGCCCGCCGGTCCGGATGGGAGTTCCGTCGCGCCGTCGGCCAGCTTTCCGATGTCGGCCGTTGGCTCGACGGGGGGGAAAAAGTGCTGCGCCTCTCCAGCCAGTGGGCCGGGCTGGGCTGGGCGGCAGTCCAGCTGTTTTCCGGGAGCAAGAGCGGGGCCGGGCGCTGGGCCGGGAAGCTTTTTGCCGGATCCAAACTCCTTCATCTGATCTTCAAGGCCGTGGAAGGCCGGCGCCCGTAACGGCGCGGGCCCTTGCCCATGAGAATCGTCGTCAAAATCGGCAGCAGCTTGCTGGCGTCGCCCGCGGGGGGGCTGGCGATGGCCCGGTTGCGAAACTGGGCGGGTCAGATCGCGCGGCTGCAGCGTTCCGGGCACGAGGTGATTCTCGTCAGTTCCGGCGCGATCCGCGCCGGCATGCAGGCCCTGAAAATGAAGAAACGTCCCTCCTCGCGTCCCGAGTTGCAGGCCTGCGCCACCATCGGTCAACCGCTGTTGATGCGGGCCTATGCCGATGCGCTGGCCCCGCACCGGCTGCTGGCCGCCCAAATCCTGCTCACCTCCTGGGATCTGGACAGCCGCCGGATTTACGACAACACCCGGGCCACGCTGCACACGCTGTTGCGGCAAAAACGGGCGGTGCCGGTATTCAACGAGAACGACGCGCTCTCGTTCGAGGAGATCGCCCTGCTCAACGCCTTCGGCGACAACGACCGCCTCTCCGCCCATGTGGCCATCCTGGCCAAGGCGGATCGTCTGGTGATCCTGACCGATGCGCCCGGGTTGATGAGCCGGCCCGACGGCGGCGGTCAGTTGATCCGGCGGGTGCGGAAGATCGACGAGAAAGTCCTGGCGGTGGCCGGTGGTGCCGGCAGTGCGGGCTCCGTGGGCGGCATGCGTTCCAAACTGGAGGCGGCGCGGGTCGCGCTGGCCCGCGGGATTCCGGTGCTGATCGCCGATGGTCGGCGGCGGAATGTCCTGGGGGAATCCATCAAGGCGTCCGCACCCGGAACCTGGATTGCCCGATGAGCGCGGTGAGGGAGCTCGCCCTGCGGGCGAGGGAGGCGTCACGGCGCCTGGCCACTTTTTCCACCGACGAAAAAAACGTCCTGCTCCTGGCGATGGCGGATGAGTTGGTCGCCCGGAAACAGGAAATCCTGGAGGCCAACCGGAACGACGTGGAGGCCGGCAAGGCGGCCGGACTCACCGGCGCTTTGCTCGACCGTTTGGAACTCACGGAAAAACGTTTTGCCGACATGGTGGAGGGGGTGCGGCAGGTGGCGCGCCTGCCGGATCCGGTGGGGGAAGTGGTGCGGAAATGGAAGCGGCCCAACGGGCTGGAGATCGAAAAGATGCGCGTCCCCATCGGTCTGATTGGGATCATTTACGAGTCCCGTCCCAACGTGACGGTCGACAGCGCCGTGCTTTGCCTGAAGACCGGCAACGCCGTTCTGCTGCGGGGCGGGCGGGAGGCGCGCCACAGCAACCGGGCCCTGGCCCAGGCCTTGGGCGAGGCGGCACGGAAGAAGAAACTGCCCGCCGAAGTGGTGGCCTTGGTGGAGGACGAAAGCCGGGAAAGCATTCCCGAGATGTGCCGGTTGGACGGGGTGCTCGACCTGCTCATTCCCAGGGGTGGTCACGGCCTCATCGAGACGGTGTTGCAGCACGCCCGCGTTCCCGTGATCAAACATTCGCACGGGGTGTGCCATGTCTTTGTGCACCGGGCGGCGGATCCCGCCATGGCGGAGGCGATCGTGGTGAACGCCAAGTGCCAGCGGCCCGCCACCTGCAATGCGGCCGAGACCCTGCTCGTGGACCGGGAAGGGGCGAAAAAAATTCTTCCCCGGCTGGTGCGGGCTTTGCGGGCCAAGGGGGTGAAGTTGTTCGGGGACGAGGCGGCGGCCAAGGCTTCGGGGGAAAAACTCGTCCCCCCGGCCAGCTGGGAAACCGAGTATCTCGACCTGACCCTGGCGATCCGGGTGGTGGACGGTTTGGACGGGGCGCTGGAGCACCTGGCGCGCCACGGCAGCCATCATTCCGATGCGATCGTCACGCAGGATCGGGCCACGGCGGAACGTTTTCTCCGGGAAGCCGATTCGGCCGCGGTCTACTGGAACGCCTCCACCCGTTTCACCGACGGGGGGGAATTCGGTTTCGGCGCGGAGATCGGGATCAGCACCGACAAAATCCACGCCCGCGGCCCGATGGGACTGGAGGAGCTGACTTCGTACAAGTACGTGGTGACCGGCCACGGTCAGCTACGGGAGTGAATTCCGTCCCGATCCCGCTCTTTCCGGACCTGCCGTCGCCGGAGGCGAAGGCCCGGCCCGCCGCCCTGAGCGGACCGCGGGTGGTGGCGAGGGGTAAATTCTTGTTTTCCGGGGACACCAAATTTTTCCTTCAGGGAGTGACCTACGGTCCGTTCCGGGATGGGGAGGATCATCTCGGCAACCCCTCGAAGGCGGGGCGGGATTTCCGGTTGATGGCGGCGGCGGGCTTCAACACCCTGCGGGTGTACCATCCTCCCCCGCGGTGGTTTCTGGATTCCGCGGCGGAACACGGACTTCGGGTCATGGTGACGGTGCCGTGGCAGCGGCGGGTGCTGTTTCTGGATGACCGGGCCGTGCGCAAGGAGATCCGGGCCAGCGTGAGACGCGCCGCCAAGGCTCACGCCGGTCATCCGGCCATCCTGGGGTACTATGTCGACAACGAGATTCCCCCGGATCTCGTGCGTTGGTACGGACCGCACCGGGTGGAGGCCTTTCTCGATTCCCTCGTCCGGATTGTGAAGGATCAGGATGCGGGGGCGCTGGCTGCTTACGCCAACTTTCCCCCCACCGAGTACCTCATCCCCAAGGAAACGGATTTTCTTTCCTACAACGTCTATCTCCACCGCGGACCCGACCTGCGCGCTTATCTGGCGCGTCTGCAGAACCTGGCCGAGGACCGCCCGCTGGTTCTGGGGGAGTTTGGCATGGACACGATCCGCCACGGCGAAGAGGAGCAGGCGGCCTTGCTGGAGCTGCATTGGGATGAGGTTTTTCGCGGAGGTCTGGCGGGCACGATCCTCTTTTCCTGGACGGACGAGTGGTTCACGGACGGCATCGACGTGGAGGATTGGGCGTTCGGTCTCGTGCGGAAGGACCGCACCCCGAAACTTGCCTACCGACAGCTGGCGCCCAAAACCCTCGAGGCCCGGACCACGTTGGCAGACAAGTTTCCGCTACCACGGACGCCGAAAGTCTCCGTGGTGGTCTGCAGCTACAACGGGGCGGCCACCTTGCGCGGGTGCCTGGATGCTTTGCAGAAGCTGAATTATCCGGACTACGAGGTGATTCTCGTCGATGACGGCTCCAAGGACGATACCCAGTCGATTGTCGCGGAATTTCCCGGGGTGAAAAACATCCTTCAGCCCAACCGGGGGCTCTCCGTGGCAAGAAATGTGGGTTATCAGGCGGCCTCCGGGGAAGTGATCGCCTACACGGACTCCGACTGCATGCCGGATCCCGATTGGCTCTACTTCCTGGTCTCCCCGCTGTTGCACAACCAGTACGTGGCGGTGGGCGGGCCGAATCTGAACCCTCCGGCCCGCGGTCCCATCCCGGCGGCGGTGGCCGCCAGTGCGGGGGCTCCGACCCATGTGCTTTTGAGCGACACGGAGGCGGAACACATCCCCGGCTGCAACATGGCGTATTGGAAGTGGGCGCTCGAGGAGGTGGGGGGGTTCGACCCGGATTTCCGGACGGCCGGGGACGACGTCGATCTTTGCTGGCGGCTGATGCAGGCCGGCCACCGCATCGGGTTCAGTCCCAGTGCGATGGTTTGGCACCACCGGCGATTCACCCTGCAGGCCTATTTTCGTCAGCAGCGCGGTTACGGCGAAGCCGAGGCGATGCTCCGCTTCAAGCACATGCAGTATTTTGATCCCCAGGGATCGGCGCGCTGGAAGGGGGTCATCTACGGTCTGCCACGGTTCGAGCGGGTGTTCCACCGGCCGATCATTTACCACGGGGTGTTCGGCACGGGTCTTTTCCAATGTCTTTACCCCAAACCGGTGTCGCCTTGGGCCCAGTTGGTGAGCGGGCTCGAATGGAATGCGGTAACGCTTTTTATCTTCCTGGTTTCGATCCAGATCGAGCCCCTCCGGATCCTGCCGCTGCTCATGCTGGGGGCCACGATGATCCCCGCTCTTTCGTTCATGGTGACCGCGCGGATCGAGCCCAAGCACGACACCATCTTGGCCAGGTTGACGGTGTTTTATCTGGCCCTGACCCAGCCCTTGGTGCGCGACTGGGCCCGGTACTTCACCTGGCTGAAAGGAAAGCGGACACCGGACTCCGTGGCGCTCGTGCCGGAAAAGGATGCCGGGCCCAAAATTCCCCTCGCGCAATCCCGGATGCTCTCCTTCTGGAGCGAGCAGGGGCGGGACCGGACCCAACTGCTGGATGAGGTCGTCAAGAGCATGGAGGAGGAGGGCTGGAAATATTCCCTGGATACCGGTTGGAACCCCTGGGACGTCCAGATCTTCGCCAACCGCTGGTGGCACATCCGCCTCCGCACGCTCACGGAGATCTATCCGCATGGCCGGCGGCTCACCCGGGTTCACCAAGGCATGGTTCCCAGCACCTTCAGCGCCCTTTTCGGACTCACGGCCATCACGGCGGATGTGCTGGTCTGGCTTGCCTACCCCAGCGCCCTTCCTTTCTTCCTGGGCATCCTGGCGCTGGCCGGGATCGGTTGGTTGTGGACCGGATGGCAGTTGCGGCGCCGGGTGGCGGACCTGGTGCGGGTGGCCGCACGCCGGGCGCAACTCCTGCCTGTTTCCGGTCGCCATCCCCAGCCATGAACATCGTCGGGAGGATTCTCGGCTACTATCGGCCCTTCGCCGGAAGGATTCTCGGCGCTTTTCTTCTGCTGGGATTGGCCACGGTTCTGAACCTGCTCAAGCCTTGGCCGCTCAAGTTCGTGGTCGACGGCGTGCTGACCTCGCCCCATGGAAACATCCCGCTTCCGTTTCTGCCCGGAAGCTGGTCCTTTGCCGCGGCTTTGGCCTGGACCTGCGGGGCGCTCATCGGGATTCATCTGCTCTGGGGGGCCGTGAACCTGGCCCAGACCTACGCGCTGATTGAAATCGGCCTGAAGGCTCTGCTGCGGGTGCGGACGGAACTGTACGCCTACCTGCAATCCCTGCCGCTGCGCTTTCACGATGCGCGGCGCAGCACCGACTCGAGTTTTCGCGTGGCCTATGATGCCCAGGCGATCCAGACCTACTTCAACCGCGGTTTTGCCACGATCCTCGGCTCGTTGCTGACCCTGGTGGGAACCTTGGTGGTGATGTTCCGCATGAGTCCGAGGCTGGCATTTTTTTCCCTGGCCGTGGTCCCGTTCCTGATGCTGGCCATCGCCCGCTTTGCGGGGCGGATCCGGCGGGAGACGGCGGCCCTGCAGGCCCAGGAGAGCGACGTGTTGGCGAGGGCCCAAGAAGGACTTTCCAGTGTGCGGGTGGTGCATGCCTTCGGTCGCGAGGCGCACGAGGTGGATTTGTTCCGGCGGGAGGCGCGGGAATCGCTGGAGGCCAACCTGCGCCTTTCCATGACCAACGTCGCCAGCACGCTGGTGGTGGGGACGCTGCTGGCGGTGGGCACGGCCGCCCTGCTCTGGGCCGGAGCGGGGGAGGTGGCGGCGGGAAGGATGACGTTGGGCGATCTGCTCGTGTTTCTCGCTTATCTCGCGATGCTCTACTCGCCGCTGGAGCAGTTGAGCTACACGGCCTGGTCGATGGAAGGGGCGGCGGGTGCGGCCCAGCGGGTTTTCGAGGTGCTGGTCACGCCGGACGAGGTGCCGGATCCCGCCAAGCCGGAGAAGTTGCCGCCGGGTCCGGGTGCGATCGAGTTCCGGGAGGTGGGGTTCCGCTATCCGCGCGGGGACGAGGTGTTGCACAGACTGAACTTCACAATCGCTCCGGGGGAATCGGTGGCGATCGTCGGCGGCACCGGCGCGGGCAAGACCACCCTGCTGTCCCTGTTGCCGAGATTTTACGACCCCACGGAGGGGTCGATCCGTTTCCATGGCACCGACCTGCGCCAGCTTTCCAAAAAGGATCTGCGTTCGCGCCAGGCCCTGGTGTTGCAGGAGACGGTGCTCCTGAACGGCAGTGTGCGGGAGAACATCGCCTACGGACGTCCGGGGGCCTCGTTCCGGGAAATTCAAAAGGCGGCAGAGGAGGCGCAGGCGGACGGTTTCATCCGGCAACTGCCGCAGGGGTACGACACGCCCGTCGGGGAGCGGGGTGTTTTGCTAAGCGGGGGCCAAAGGCAGCGCCTCGGAATCGCCCGGGCCTTTTTGCGGGACGCGCCGATTCTGCTGCTGGACGAACCGACGAGCGCGCTGGACGCGGCCACCGAGCGGGAACTGCTCGATGTCCTCGGCAACCTGATGAGCCGTCCAACCAGCCTTCTCGTCACCCATCGGCTGCATGCCGCACACCGGGCCGACCGGATTCTCGTGTTGGAAAAAGGCAGGCTGGTGGAGGAAGGAAAAGGGGAGGAGCTCCTCGCGCGGAAGGGTGCGTACTGGCGTTTGTGGCAGTCGGCTTCCGGCTAAGAAGCCCGGGAGGCGAGAAACCAAGGTCACAATCGTGACCCAGGATCCGCCGATGAGGGGCGACCGGGGGGCTAGCGGTTTTTCTTTTCGAACCGGTTGAACACCTCGGCGGCGTTGGTCTCGGTCAGGTCGAGACGGTTGGTTTGGCCGGGCGAGATTTCGATTTCCAGCAGCCAATAAGCGACGGCGTAGCGGCTTTTGTACTGGCCGTAGAGGGCGTGTTTGCCCGGGGGCACGTTGGAGAAGGAAAAATCCCCGTTGGTGGCGCTCTTGGTGCGCGCGGTGGCGGCGTTGGCAGCGGCCTGACCCAGGGCCTGGAGATCGAGATTTTTATAGCCGTCGGCGAAATCAATCCGGACACCCACGGGGTTTTCTTCCCCTTCGGGGGTGCGGGTCACGGCGAGCCCGTCGGTCCTCCATGTTTCCATCCGCAACTTCCGGATCTCGGGAATCAGGCGGGTGGGGGCCAGGACGAGATCCATTCCGCCGAGGTCGGAGCGAACCGAGGCGTTCTTGAGCTGGATGGTGGCCCGCCCGGTCACGATCCCCGGAGCGTCGGGCTGGGCCGGCAGGGAGGGGGAAAGAAGAAGGAGAACCGCAGTCAGCTTGCCAAAGAGGGCGACTGGACGAATCTTAAGAGAGTCATGAACCATCGGCCTTCAGCCTACCGCAGCCGTGCCCACGGGGAAAGGGGACGGTGAAAGACCCGCGTTACCGCCGGCTGGCCGACCTGTTGACGGGCTACTCCACCGGCCTGAAGAGCGGGGACCGGGTCTGGATCGACGCCTCGGAAATTCCGGAGGCGTTCGTGGTGGAGCTGATCCGTTCGGTGCGGGCCCGCGGGGCGGATCCCTTGGTTCATCTCCACACGGGGCAGGTCTCACGGGAGCTGGGACGGGGAGTGAGCGAGCGGGCCCTGCGTTTCAGCTTGCGGCACGAGCTGCGGAAAATGAAGGAGGTGCAGGCTTACATCGCTTTGCGGGGATCCCAAAACGCCTTTGAATCCAGCGATGTGCCTGCGGAAAAGCAGAAGCTGGCCGGAAAAATCCTGCGACCCCTTTCGGACCGCCGCATCAACCACACCCGCTGGGTGGTGCTGCGCTGGCCCACGCCGGCGATGGCCCAGGCCGCCGGCCTGAGCACCGAGGCCTTCGAGGATCTTTTTTTCCGCGTCTGCACGCTGGATTACCGGCGTCTGGCCCGCGCCACGAAACCGCTGGTGCGGCGGATGAGGCGGACGGACCGGGTCCAGATCACCGGACCCGGGACGGACCTGCGCTTTTCGATCAAGAACATCGGCATCATTCCCTGTGTGGGGGAGCGGAACATTCCCGACGGGGAGGTGTTCACCGCGCCGGTAAAGGACAGCGTGGAGGGGCAGGTGACCTTCAATGCGCCGGCGGTGTACCGCGGCATCCCTTTTGACAACGTGTGCCTGAAATTCTCGAAAGGAAAAATCGTCCAGGCCCGGGCCGGGAACAAGAGCCGCGAACTCGAGCAGATTTTTGACAGCGATCCCGGCGCCCGTTACGTCGGTGAATTTTCCCTCGGGCTGAATCCCTACCTGCACCAGCCCATCCGCGACATTCTTTTCGACGAAAAGATCGCCGGCTCCTTCCACTTCACGCCCGGGCAGGCCTACGAGGAGGCGGACAACGGCAACCGGTCCCAGGTGCACTGGGATCTGGTTTGTCTCCAGGACAAGGCGCACGGGGGGGGCAGGATCTTTTTTGACGGAAAGCTGATCCGGGAAGACGGCCGGTTTGTGACGAAGGAGCTGGCGGGGCTGAACCCGGAGCGGTTGACCAAGATCCTGCCCGTATGAACCTCCGGCAGACCCTGGTGGAGCTGGCAGAGCAGTCCGGCGCCAAGGATCTGCCCGTTTGCGAACAGGCGGTGGTGGCGGCGTCCACCGACCAAAGATCCATGATCAACGCCTTGCTGGACACCGGGCAGGTCGATGAGAAGGTGTTCGCCCAAAAACTGGGAGAGACCCTGGGGTTGCCCGTATGGTCCGGGGAAATCCCCCCGATTCCCGCCCCGCTGCGGGAAAAATTCCCCGCCCGGATCGCCCTTCGGCACCGTTTGCTTCCCGTGACCCCGGCCGAAGGGGAACCCCTGCCGGTGCTGGGATTCGATCCGTTCGACCACCTGGGCCGCCAGGCGTTGGCGGGGTTTTGGGAGGGGGAGACCCGTTGGATGCTGGCACCACGCAGGGCCGTGCTGGACGGTCTGCGGGCCGGGTATGGGGTGGGAGCGGAGACCTTCGACGAAATCCTCGAAGGCCGGGGGGATCTGCCCCCGCCCAGCGACCTGGAACAGGAGACCACCATCCTCGACGCGGACGATTCCGAAGCCTCGGTGATCAAATTTGTGAATCAGATCATCCGCGAAGCCCTGCAGGAGCGGGCCACGGATATCCACATTGAGCCGCTGGAGGACGATCTGCAGGTCCGGTACCGGATCGACGGGGTTCTGCGGAACATCCCCGTTCCTCCGCGCATCAAGCTGTTCCAGGCCTCGCTGATTTCCCGGATCAAGATCATGGCCCACCTGGACATTGCGGAACGAAGGTTGCCCCAGGACGGCCGCATCAATCTGGAGTTTGAGGGACGGCCGATCGACGTGCGCGTGGCGACCATTCCTTCCGTGACCGGGGAGTCCATCAGTCTCCGTCTCCTGGGGCAGCAGCGGTTTGACTTTGCCCAGCTGGGATTGAGTCCCGTGAACGAACAAAAGGTGCGCAGCCTGCTGGCGTTGCCCAACGGGATTGTGCTGATCACGGGTCCGACGGGATCCGGAAAATCCACCACGCTGTACACCTTTCTGGCCTCCCTGAATTCCAAGGACCGCCGCATCGTCACGATCGAGGATCCGGTGGAGAACAAAATTCCCGGCGTGGTGCAGATCGCGGTGAAACCGGAAATCAACCTGACCTTTGCGGCGGGATTGCGGAGCATTTTGCGGGGCGATCCGAACGTGGTCATGGTGGGAGAGATGCGGGATGTGGAAACCACGGAGATTGCCATCCGCGCGGCGCTGACCGGACACCTTGTCTTTTCCACCCTCCACACCAACGACGCCATCGGGGGCATTACACGGTTGGTGGACATGGGCATCGAGCCGTTCCTGGTCGGATCCTCGGTCCGGGCGTTTCTGGCCCAGCGTTTGGTCCGGGTTCTTTGTCCCTGGTGCTGTGAAAAAGGCAGCTACTCCGATGAGTACATCCGGGAAATCGGGATTCCGCCGGACAAGGCCGCCACGGCCCACCGGGCGGTGGGTTGCGACCGGTGCCGCCAGACCGGCTACCAGGGGCGGCGTGCGATTTACGAAATCTGCCTGGTGACCCCCCAACTGCAGGAAATGATCACGCGCCGGGAATCCAACGCGGCCCTGAAAGAAATGGCCCGCTCCCAGGGAATGAAAAATCTCCGGGAGGACGGTTGGGACAAGGTGGCGGAGGGAACCACGACCATCGAGGAAGTGGTTCGTGTCACCGCCACGGAAGCCGCGAAGAGCGCGCCGGCTTGATATGCCCGCCTTTGTCTATGAAGCCATCGTACCGGGCGGCGGGCGGACCCGCGGCACGGTCGAGGCCAAAACCCGGCAGGAGGCGCTGGCCCTGTTGGGCCGGCAACGCCTTCAGCCGATCCGGCTGCAGCAGGAGGGGGCGGCTGCTCCGGGCTCCCACGACCCGGGCACCAGCGCCCCGAGCCCTTCCGAACGGCAAATGAGCGAGGGGCAGATCATTTCCTTCACCGAAGAATTGGCGGACCTGCTTGATGCCGGACTGCAACTTGAAGGGGCCCTGCGGATGATGGAGCAACGGTCGGAAGCCTCCGCCGTCAAAGCGGTCTCCGAGAGCCTCCGCCACCAGGTCCGCGAGGGGATCAGCCTCTCCCGGGCCCTCAAGGTGGCTTCCTCCAGTTTTTCCGACCTGTACTGCAACCTGGTTTCGGCCGGCGAGGTCAGCGGCGCCCTCGGTTCCATCCTGCAGCGGCAGGTCCTTTATCTCAAAAAGTTGAGCGACCTGAAGGCCCGGGTGGTTCAGGCCTTGATTTACCCGATGTTTGTGACCGGCGCCGGCATTCTCCTCATGGTGCTGTTCGTGGTGGTGCTGGTTCCCCAGCTCGAAACCCTTTTCAGCAAATCCCCCCAATCCATGCCGCTGATCACCAAACTTCTCCTGTGGACAAGCCGTTTTCTTGTGCAGTGGGGCTGGATGGTGCTTCTGCTGCTGGCCCTGGGAGGGCTTGCCTTTTGGCAGGCTGTGCAAAAACCGGCCGGGCGCCTTTGGTGGGACCAGGCCCGCGTCAAAATTCCCGTTGCCGGAGCCGTTCTGGAGGCGGCCTTTTATGCGCAATTCAGCCAGACTCTGGCCAATCTCCTGGGCAACGGCGTGACGTTGCTGCAGGCCATGAATTTGGTGTCGCGGGCCACGCCCAACACGTTTTATCGGGTGCGTTTGGAAAAAGCCTCGGAGCAGGTTTCGGAAGGGTATTCGCTCAGCCGGGCCCTTCGGCAGGTCGGGGGCTTTTCCGACACCTTTCTCGATCTGGTGGCGGTGGGGGAGCAGACCGGCGAACTGGCCAAAGCGCTCGACAAGGCCGGGGCCCGGTATGAGAAGGAAATGGACCGCCGGATTCAACGCATCACCGCGCTGATCCAGCCTGTCATCATCGTGATCATCGCCCTGGTGGTGGGGGCGGTGGTGTATTCCATCATCACCAGTATTTTTGACGCGATGTCGGGAATGCGAAAAAGCCTCTAACAAGTTGTTCCCCCCGTTTCGGGGGTTGTTCACGCAGGGCGTGAGCAAGGCGGCCGGTTCCACGGCTTGCCCGGGCGGAATCCTGCCACATTGGCCCCATGAAAGGGAAAAAACCCCTCGGGCGGCGGCTGACGGCCGCGGCCTTCTTTTTTTGGATGGTATCCCTTTTGCCCGCCGAGGCTCCGCCGGCGGGGGCGATTCCGGCCGCCGTATGGGACGCCTCTGCCTCGTTGGAGGCGCCCTCTTGGTTTGGCCCGGTGCAAACGAACACCACGTCCAACATGACGATCTGGCGTGCGCCCATCCGGCCCCCGCCCGGGCAATCCCGTCTGGCTGTCACGTTGTTGTTGGATGAAACCCAAGGGGGGTTTGCCCGGTTGATCTGGCAGGGGCCGGCCCGTTCGGTCGCCGTTTGCGGCAATCTTTATGAAGGGGCGGCTCCTTTGCATCTGCGCACCCTGCTTTTGGACCGGGAAACCCTCGCAGGGCCGGGTCAGTTGTTGCTGGAAGCCACCGGGAACCGCCCGGCTTTGGTTCGGGCGGAGTTGTCGTGGGTGGAGCCGTTGGTTCTGGCGGCAAGCGGCTGGACTCCGCCGGGTTTGTATCTGGCGGCTTCCGGAAAGATCTTTCCGGCCGACGAGTTGCAGGGGCAGGGCCGGCGGGCCCCTTCGGACGAGCGCAAAGGCAGCGTGATTGACGCGGTTCTGGATCCGGGCCCGGTCAAAATCCGGCCGGAAACCCCGATCCGGTTTTTGGCTCCGATTTCCGCAACCCCCGCCCACGGGCGTCTGGAGGCGCAGGTGGCCGGCCTCGGCCCCGGCGAGGAGCCGGTCTTGTGCGTCAACGGGCGGTCGCTCCCCGCCGTGGCGGTGGAGGTTCCGGGTTTGGACGACGCCGGGTACCGGTGGATGGCGGGATCCCCCCAAATTTCCTACGGGGGCTGGCGGACGGTGACGGCGTACGTGCCCGCCGGCTGGCTGGTGCCGGGGGAAAATCAGGTGGACTGGCATTGCCCCGCCGGCTCTTCCGGCGTGACGGTCCGGCATCTCCGCCTCCAGCTCAGCTATGACCGGCTGGATACCCCCGCAAGCCCGTTGCCGGCCGCCTCCCCGGCGCCGGTCGCAGCCCAGCGGGTGACGGCCTCGGCTCCCGCCTGGCCCGTTTCCCGTCCGGCCGCTCCCGCCCTGCGACTTGGATTGTCTTCCGGCTCCCTGGGGGTAGGATTACGTCCGGAATGATTTCGAAACGACAAACCATGCTCCGTCGGCGGGCGGTTTCCTCCGCGTTCACCCTGATCGAGATCATGCTGGTGGTCGGGATCATCACGGTGCTGATGGGCTCCGCGATTTTCATGCTCACGGGGAATCTTGAGTTTGCCAAGGAACAGCGGGCCCGGGGAGACATCCAGGCCATCGTCACGCAGATCCGGATGTTTGAGATGAAAAGCGGCGGGGTTCCCTTGAGCCAGTCGCAGGGGCTGCAGGCGCTGGTGGGAAAAGGAAAGGGATTTGAGGAGTTGCCGAAGGATCCGTGGGGGGAGGATTACCAGTACAAGGTGGATTCGTCCTCGGCGAAGGGGTTCAAGGTGTATTCCAAGGGCCCGGACCGGCAGGACAACGGCGGCAACGGGGACGACGTCTCCTCCAAATAGGGGGGTCGGCAGGAGACCACGCATGAAACTCCGCCCAAGGTCGGCGGCAGGTTTCACGTTGTTGGAAATCGTCCTGGCGGTGGGCATCGGCGTGGTGTTTATGGGGGGGGCGGTGGTGTTTCTTTCCAGCACCGGCGGTGACCGGGAGCTGATCCAGTCCCGCAAGATGATCGAGGAGGAGGCGGGCGCGGCGAGGGAGAAGGCCCTGGGTTCCGGGAGGGAACAAAGGATCCGGCTGGAGGCCCGGGCGGTGGCGGGGAGGGAGTTTCCCGGCGAAGTGGAGATGGACCTGATCACCACCCAGGATTTGGTGGCCGGGCGCAAAACCTGGGCCAAACCGCCGGAAACCGGT
>Ga0214923_10006254_pt1 | contig 13460 bp, 10 predicted proteins | sample LL1510_MetaG_FD_177993 | JGI IMG/M metagenome (GOLD analysis project Ga0214923, IMG submission 177993) | Freshwater microbial communities from Lake Lanier, Atlanta, Georgia, United States - LL-1510 | ecosystem: Environmental > Aquatic > Freshwater > Lake | place: USA: Georgia | collected...
AATAAAGAAAAATGAATATTAAATAGTTTGTTAGTTTTAAAAGAATCTATATTTATGATTTTATCAAATTCTAGTGATATAAAAAATATATCGTTAATATTAATTACATCATTCAATTCTAAGATTACAATTCCGTTGGTGTTGGAAAATTTTCTAAATGATTTTTGCCAATTATCATAACCATTATCATCCTGATTACATATACTGTATATTTTCTTTATCTTAAGTAATTCTTTATTTTTTATAAGATAATTTAAACAATTTATTGCAATATTATTTTTACCTGCTATACAAACGATCATAACTATTGATTTAATTTTATTTTTTACATAAATCTAAAAAATTTTGATAATCTCTAATATAATCATTTTCATCATAATAGTTGCTTGCCAAAACCAGCAAAACACAATCAGCAGAAAAATTAAACATCTCTCGCCAAATCATATTCTTAATATACAAACCTTCGTCTTTTTTGTGAAGATTTATAGTAGATTTTTCTTTGCCATCATCAAGCAAAATATCGCACGAGCCATTAACACAAATCAACATTTGCTCTAAGTTTTTATGAGCATGAAGACCCCTTCTAACTTCACTTTTTGTGTCAAAAATATAATAAACCCTCTTGATTTCGAAGGGAATATTTTTTAAACTTTCTAATGCTATTAACGAACCCATTTCATCGCCTTTTATATCGAGTTTTATTTTTTTATACATAATTATTTATTTATTAAACTTTTTATTTCTTGCATTCTTTTAATACAGCTTTTTTTGAATTTACTAATAAAAGATTTTTGATAAACATAATCTCTTTTAATGCCTTTCATTTTACAATTAAAATCAACAAAATACTTAATATTGGCAGATTTTATTTTAAAACTATATAATGAAAAATATTGTTTTTTACAAATATCATTCTCTTGAACCATTTTATAGATTGAGGTAATATTTTTTCTAAAAGCATTGGGAAAATGTTTATTTCGGATAATATCGTAGAGTTTTGTTTTATAATTGTCATCTTTTTTTGTATTTTGCAATATTTTAGTCGCCTTTTCAACCAATTCTTCTTGATCTTTACAATATATTTTGGCATCAAAAAGCGAATCAAGATCGTTTATTGGGGTTTTTAAAGATAGGCATTCAATATTATATTTAGCCAAATCTAATAAGGCAGTAAACGAACTAAATGGGTAGCTATCTATTGCTAAATCTGCAATTTGTAAATATTTTTCCACTTCGTTATTAGGAATGATTCCTAGCGGTATAATTCTTTGATTAGTTTCTTGATAAGCATTACTCCATTCGATATTTTTCATCGATGGACCAATTGCCAATATAACACAATTCTGATTTTGATTTAAAATATTTTTTGCTGTAGCAAGCCAATTATAATTATCAAATTTTTGATACTTATATTCAGAAGCTAATGTTATAATAAATTTATCATAATTATCAATTTTTAATGATTTCTTCAAATCTACAATATGTTTTTCTTTAGCAGATAAATTAGGCTCGTCTATAATTAAAGGCAACAATGCATTATTATAAGCATTGCGATATTTTTCATTTATCTTAATGGCTATGCTTCTAAAGTTAATTATCAATGTTGCTATTTTTGCACCAATCCAAAATTCATGATCAGCATGATTGAAAAATAAAATTTTTCTATTAAAATTTCTAGCTCCAAATGCAAGCACGGGAATTAAATCATTCATATGTATATGTAAAATAATAAACTCATACTTACTGGCCATTTCTCTTAATTGCAAAGCTAATTCGATAGCTGGCTTTTGATCAAAAACTATAAAATCTCCATTTTTTTCTTCAACAACCTGTATTAGCAATTTAGGAATTGGCATAAAATCTTGCTTGGTAATAACAACCGAGTGCTTTTCGGAATTTGGTGAATATTTTATCCACCTCTCTCCAACCCTAGTGTGTCCTCCATCTAGATAAACTTGACTAAATACATGAAGAAAAGTATTTGGAATAAAATCTTTTTCTAAATTTATTATATTTTGATTTGCTATCTTAATAAGAATATCGTCTATTTGCGAAGTAAAATCGAAAATAACATTATGAAAACAAAAATTCACAATATCTTGCAATTGATGCAAATTAATATCAATTTTATCCTTAGCTAATTCGCTATTAAGTTGTGATTTTATTGTTTTTTTGTCTAGATGCATTTGTTAATGATAAATTTATTTATTAAACTGTTTTATATCATTAATTTTATAATTAAAATCAATAAAACAAGCAATATTAGTGTATTTTATTTTAAAAATATTCAATAAAAAATCTTGTTTCTTACAAACGCCAGTTTTTTGAATAATTTTATACATTAAAGCGATATTTTTCTAAAAATAATAGTAAAATATTGATTTTTAATATAATAGTATTGAAAAATATTGTTTTTTAATTACAAGTATTTTTGTTGTATTTTGCAATATTCTCACTTTTTAACAACAATTTGATTTTCGCATTCTAATAACATTTGAACCTAAAATAATTTACCGCAAAAATATTACTTGAAATTCATATAATCAAAATTAATATTAATTTTTTAACAATATCAACCTGACAATTTAAAAGCAGAAACCATAAAATTTCTTTTTTTATTTGCCTCAATTAACCTTAATTAATAAATTCTGATGAAAGTTATTATTATCGGCAAAAATGAACAAATTACCAATTCTTTAATTGAAAATTTTAAATTTGAAAAAAATAAATTTAATATCTTAACAAAAAGTAGTCAAGAACTTAATTTTTTAGATTCCATAATATTAAAAAAAAATCTTCAAGACATTTCTCAATCCATTGATGTGATTATTAATTGTGTTGATTATGCAGATGCTGAAAAAACCGAACAAGAGAAGTTGTTATGCGATCAAATAAATCATCGAGCAGTAAAGATTTTGGCCGACTTTTGTCGAGAGAGAAATATTTTATTAATTCACTATTCAACCAATCATGTTTTTGACGGCAAAGGAGATATTCCTTTTATCGAAGATAACAAAGAGAATTTGCAACCTATAAATTACTATGGCGAAACTAAATTATTAGCGGAACGAGCTATAGAAGATTCAAATTGCAATTTTTTAATTTTTAGAATTTCTTGGATTTATGACAATCGAGCTATTAGCGACAATTTTGTCAATACAATTAAAAGATTAGCTTTAGAAAAAAAAGAAATTCATGTAGCACAAGATAAGATTGGCAGCCCGACATCCGCAGAATTCGTAGCCTCTAACACCATCCGCTTTATTAAAAAAATTACCTTATCAAATTTTAATGAAAATCAAGCAATATTTGATGCAAAATTTCTAAATCAAATATATCATTTAAATAATGGGCAATATGTTTCTAGATTCGAGCAAGCAAATCAGATATTTCGTTATTCAAAAAGATTTGGAAATATGATTGAGTTAGAACAAATAATTCCTATTCGATCCATTTCTCAACAAAATCTTACTTCTCAAAAACCTCTTAATTGTAAATTAAATAATCAAAAATTAAACAAAATTTTAAATTTAAATCACACATTACAAAAAAAATATATCGCAGTTTTTGCTCATTTTGATAAAAAAAATATCGTCGATGATTATGCGATCTATTATCTTGAAAATCTAAAATTGGTAGCTGATAAAATAATTTTTGTCTCCGATGGAGATCTTTCAGAAGTGGAGCAAAATAAATTAAAAGATTTATGCCATACAATAATTGCTAAAAAACACAACGAATACGATTTTGGAAGTTACAAAAGAGGGCTAGAAAAAGCTTATGAATACATAGAAGACTATGATGCGATAATCATTGCCAACGATTCATGTTATGGCCCCCTGAAGCCGTTCAACAATATTTTTCAAACAATGGAATATTCAGATTGTGATTTTTGGGGACTTACCATCAATCAAGATGGTTACCATTTTCATTTACAGAGTTATTTCTTAGTATTTAACAAAAACATTATTAATAGCGATTTTTTTAGAGATTTTTTTAAAAAAGTTAAACAAGAGCATTGCAAATCAGACATAATCAAAAAATATGAGATTGGCTTAACTACACATTTTATAAATTGTGGCTTTAAAATGGATAGTTTTATTAAAAAAATTTTTGAAATAAATCCTACTTTGGATGTTGCATCTTATAGATTTATAATACAAAATGATTTTCCGTTTATTAAAGTTTGTGCAATTGCCAATAATCCAGAAATTAAAAAGATCATATTTGAAGATTATTTAAAAAATGATAGCTCTATGTTTAAATATATTTATAATCATACTAAAAAAATTAAAGATGATAAAAATTTAACAATAACTTCTCAACATTCAAATTTGACAAATTTAACAACAATTTCTCAATATACAGATGTAATGCCAATTGATCAAACTAATTTATTAATGAAAAAAATTAAAAAATTAAAAAAGATAAGAAAAAAATATTTGCAAGCAATTGTTTTATTAATTACTTTATTGATAATTATTTTATGCAAAATTGCTGTGAGAAACTACAACACAATATAATTTATTTTATGCCAAAAATATCTGTTTTAATGTCGGCTTACAATCATGCTAAATTTATCAAAGAAAGCATAGATAGTGTACTAAACCAAACTTATCAAGATTTTGAATTGCTAATTATCGACGATAACTCAACCGACAGCACTTTCGAAATCATTAAATCTTTTAATAATCACAAGATCAAGGCTGTAAAAAATCAACAAAATGTTGGTATGGTTTTAAACACCAATCGCTTGATTTCTATGGCAACAGGCGAATATATTGCCATCATTAATTCTGACGATAGCTGGCACCGCCAAAAATTAGAAAAACAACTACAATTTTTAGAGCAAAATCGGCAACTTGCTGGTTGCTTTACTTTACCAAATTTAATTGACGAAGAAAGCAAAATAATTCATCCAAAAGAACAAAGTTTTATTTATCACGACAGAACTCGAGAAGGATTTTTAGCTGATTTTTTTCATAATCAACAACATCACTTTTGCTATCCAAGTGTTTTATTGAAAAAAGAGGTTTTTAATCAAGTTGGTTTTTTTAATGCTTCCTTGGTTGTTTTGCTAGATTTTGATATGTGGGTAAGAATTTTAATACACGGTTTTCATCTGAAAATGTTACCAGAAAAATTAACCAATTTTCGTTATTTAAATAACGAAGGCAATCTTTCTGCTGGTGAAAAAGGTATTATTAGATTTTGCTTAGAAATTAAGCAAGTTTTATTAAATTATACTAAAATTAGCAATCACTCTGATTTTATCAAAATTTTCCCAAACTATTCTTCATCAAGCAATATAAAGCTTGATTTGCCAAGCTATTTTTATTTATTAGATTATTGTTGGCAAAATTATTTCGATTTGTCAAAATCAAATATAAATAACAGTCATATCAAGAACTTTATTTTAGAATTTATTCAATTTAAAAATTTTTCAGATAGCGAATTTTATATGTCTTTGCAACAAAATATAAATTTAAATTTTAGTAATTACTTGACGATGACTTCCCAATATCCAAATGCAATACTAATTAATAAAATTGAATTATTAATGAAAAAAATTAAAAAATTAAAAAATATAAGAAAAAAATATTTACAAGCAATTGTTTTATTAATTACTTTATTAATAATGATACTTTTCTATTTTTTATAATTTTATTTCAAGTTATATAATACCAATTCCTATTTAAAATTCTAAATATAGCAAATAGTAATTTTTTAACAGTGTCGCAATGACAATATTTTAGCCAAAAGAGAAGTTGTTTTAATTAAATATTTGGCTATATATTTTTAAATTAAGATGGTATCATTTATTATTTTAATTGCAAAATTACTATGAAACACCACAACACAATATAATTTATTTTATGCCAAAAATATCTGTTTTAATGTCGGCTTACAATCATGCTAAATTTATCAAAGAAAGCATAGATAGTGTACTAAATCAAACTTATCAAGATTTTGAATTATTAATTATCGACGATAACTCAACCGATAATAGTTTTGAGATTATTAAATCTTTTAATAGTAACAAAATTAAAGCTTTTCAAAATCAACAAAATGTTGGTATGGTATTAAATACTAATCGCTTGATTAATATGGCAACAGGCGAATATATTGCTATTATTAATTCTGACGACAGTTGGCACCATCAAAAATTAGAAAAACAATTGCAATTTTTAGAGCAGAATCAGCAACTTGCTGGTTGCTTTACATTGGCAAATATTATTAATGAAAAAAGCAAAATAATTCATCCAAAAAAACAAAGCTTTGTTTATCACGACAGAACTCGAGAAGAATTTTTAGCTGATTTTTTTCATAATCAGCAACATAATCTTTGTTATCCTAGTATTTTATTAAAAAAAGAAGTATTTGATTATGTTGGTTTATTTAATGCTTCTTTGGTTGTTTTGCTAGATTTTGATATGTGGGTAAGAATTTTAATACACGGTTTTCATCTGAAAATTTTACCAGAAAAACTAACCAATTTTCGTTATTTAAGTAACAATGGCAATCTTTCTGCTGGCAAAAAATCTATGAGATCTATTTTAGAAATAAGGCAAATTTTATTAAATTATACCAAAATTGCCGATTATTCTGATTTTATTAAAATTTTTCCAAACTATTCTCCGCAACAAAATATCAAACTTGATCTACCTAGTTATTTTTATTTATTGGATTATTGTTGGCAGAACTATTTTGACCGATCAAAAAAAACCATAAATAACGGAAATATAAAAAACTTTATCTTAGATTTTATACAATTGAAAAACTTTTTGGATAACGATTTTTATCAATCCTTGCAACAAAATATCAATTTAAGTTTTGGTAATTATTTATCGATGACTTTGCAATATCCGAATGCAACAATAATTTACAAAGAAAAAAGCAGAAAAAAAATAAAGAAAATACTGTTCAAAATAATTCCTTTACTAGCTATTGTATATTTCGCAATATCGTTATTTTATTTGAGTTTATAGTTGAAAATTGCTATTTTTCAATTTTATAAATTAGTATAGCATTTTAGCTTTTAAACTCATTAATTGCATTGACAACTGCAACCATCTCTTCTTTGTTAAGATAAGGATAAATAGGCAAGCTTAATGTTTGGGAGCAGATTTTTTCGGTAATCGGAAAATGCAATTGATTATATTGCGAATATGCCTTTTGTTTGTGTATAGGAATTGGATAGTGAATAACAGTATTAATACCATTGTTATAAAGATAAGATTGCAATAAATCTCGCTTTTCTGATAAGATGGTATATAAGTGCCAAACATGATCTGTTGCGGTTAATTTTGGTAAAATTATATCACTATTTTTTATATGAGAATCGTAGAATTTTGCCACATCTCTTCTGAGAGTATTTTCGTAATCGAGATGCTTTAATTTAACCCTAAGAATTGCTGCTTGCATTTCATCTAGCCTAGAATTTAAACCTTGATATGTATTATGGTATTTTATTTTTGAACCATAATTACGAAGATGCTTGATAACTTCGTATAATTCGGAATTATTGGTTGTTATTGCACCACCATCGCCTATTGCCCCAAGATTTTTTCCTGGATAAAAACTAAAACCAGAGGCATCTCCTAGATTGCCAGTTTTTTGTTTTAAATTACTTTCAATAGCACCGTGTGCTTGAGCAGAATCTTCGATTATTTTTAAGTTATATTTTTTTGCAATTGCAATAATTTTTGACATCTCAACACATCTGCCATAAAGATGAACAGGCATAATTGCCTTGGTTTTGCTAGTAATTTTTTGCTCAATTAAGTTTGGATCAATATTGAAAGTTAATAAGCTTGGCTCAACAAAAACAGGAGAAAGCTGATTAATAGAAATAGCCATCGCAGAAGCTATATAGGTATTTGCAGGCAATATTATTTCGTCTCCATCGTTAAAAATACCCATTTCTTTGTAGGCTTTTATGATAAGAATCAATGCATCTAAACCATTAGCAACTCCAAGACAATATTTAACCTGACAATAATTAGCAAATTCTTGCTCAAAATGCTCTAGTTGCTTTCCTAGTATATAATAACCAGAATCTAAAACTGCTTTTATAGCTTCGTCGATTTCTTTTCTGTAATTTTGGTTTATTCTGTAAAGATCTAAAAAATTAATCATAATAGGCTTTTAAATGTTTTAAAATTAGAGAAAAATCAGCAGTTTTAGCCAAAAAACTTTAACAATCATAAGATACAATGTCAATATATTTTTGTCAATTTTTTCTATTTTACAAAAACATTTGCAAAAATATTTTGTCAGCATAAAATTATCGTTATTTAATTAATTTTTGCCACTTTATGCATATTGCTATTATCGGCACTGGTTATGTTGGTTTAACTGCCGCCGTTTGTTTTGCTAGTAAAGGTCATAATGTTATTTGTGTCGATAAAGATCCGCACAAAATACAAGCTCTTTGCAATAAAATTCCCACCATTCACGAAGATGGCTTGCCAGAGTTATTGGCATCTGCGGGCAGTAATTTGGTTTTTACAACCGATATGCAAACAGCAATAAGGCAGTGTCAAGCCATTATTTTAGCAGTTGGCACTCCACAACAACAAAATAGTGGCGAAGCAGATTTGCAATATATTTTTAGTGCCAGTAAAGAAGCGGCCAAATATATTGACGAATATAAAGTGTTCATCACTAAATCCACCGTTCCAGTTGGCACTAATCAACAAATCAAGCAAATAATCGAAGATATTGCAGGCAAAAAAATTGATATCGTTTCAAATCCAGAATTTATGCGAGAAGGTTTGGCAATCAATGATTTTCTGCATCCAGATCGCATTGTTATTGGTCTTGAAAGCGATAAAGCCAAACAGATTCTAACTGCAATTTATCAGCCTTGGAGCAATTACCCTATTTTGTTTACCGATATCAAAACTGCAGAGTTAATCAAATATGTTGCTAATGCTTTTTTAATGACAAAAGTTGCCTTTATTAACCAAATCGAAACATTATCTCGCAAGTTAAACTGCAATATTGCTGATGTTGCAACTGGAATCGGTAGCGATCATCGCATCGGTTCTGCTTTTTTAAAACCTGGCCCCGGCATTGGCGGATCTTGCTTTCCTAAAGATTCTTTAGCTTTGCAACATATTGGCAAGCAGGCAGGCGTTGATCTCAGTATTTTGCAACAAGTTATTGTGGCAAACAACAACAGATTCAGCGAAATGGCGGATTTAATCAAAAACAGTTTTGCCGAACATAAAAAAATCGCCATCTTGGGTTTGGCTTTTAAAGCAGGAACCGACGATGCCAGAATGAGCCCAGCTATTGAGATTATCAAAAAATTACTAGCTTTTGGCTTTGAAATTAATGCTTTTGATCCGCAAGCAATGCCTCAAACTCAAGAGATTCTAGCAGACAAAATATTTTATTGTAAATCACTAGAAGAATGCTATCGTAGCAGCAATTGTCTTGCAATTTTAACCGAATGGCCTGAATTTAAACAAATTATTAATTTTAATGGTTTTGCCAGCAAAAAAATTATCGATTTACGAAGAATTTTATAAGCTTAAAATTTATCAAAATAGATATTGCAAAAAAACAATTTTGCTTTTAAAATTGTTGGTATATTAAACTTAATTATTTGCCAAAATTATGAGAAATAAAATATCAATAAATACAATAAAAATAGATGATAGCAAAGATGCAAATCTCAGCAATTTTGGCAAAGCTATTTTAAAAGATCGCTACTTATTACCCGACGAAAATTTCCAGCAATTATTTGCTCGTGTCGCCAGTGCCTATGCCGACGATCAGCAACATGCTAACAGATTATATCAATATATTTCTGATTTATGGTTTATGCCCGCAACCCCCGTATTAAGCAATGGTGGCACTAGTAGAGGCTTGCCGATATCTTGCTTTTTAAACGAATGCAACGATTCACTCCAAGGCATCGTCGATCTCTGGAACGAAAATGTCTGGCTCGCCTCAAGAGGCGGTGGTATTGGTAGCTACTGGGGCAATTTACGATCTATCGGTGAAACAGTGCGAGGTAATGGCAAAACATCTGGCATTGTGCCGTTTATTAAGGTGATGGATTCGCAAACTTTGGCTATTTCACAAGGCAGTCTTCGTCGTGGTTCGGCAGCGGTTTATTTGCCAATACATCATCCTGAAATATCAGAGTTTATCGATATTCGTCGCCCTATCGGTGGCGATCAAAACCGCCGATCACTTAATTTACATCATGGGGTTGTTGTTACCGACGAATTTATGCGAGCAGTCGAAAAAAACGACGATTTTCATCTTAAAAGTCCACACACTGGCAAAACAATCGAAACTGTCAAAGCTCGAGAATTATGGATTAAATTACTTACCGCCCGCATCGAAACTGGCGAGCCTTACATTTTATTTATCGATATTGTCAATAAATCTCGCCCATTAAATCATCAAAAACTCGATCTACAAGTCAAAACATCTAATTTATGCTCCGAAATAACCCTACCAACTGGCATCGATCATCTAGGTAACGAACGAACCGCTGTTTGCTGTTTATCTTCTCTTAATCTCGAATTTTACGACGAATGGAAAGATAATCAACAATTTATCTATGATGTTGTAGCCTTTCTTGATAATGTCTTGCAAGATTTTATTGATACTGCTCCCGATACTATGCAAAAAGCAAAATATTCCGCTATGCGAGAAAGAAGTATTGGTTTGGGAGTTATGGGTTTTCACTCTTTTTTACAAAGCAAAAATGTGCCAATAGAGTCAGCAATGAGTAAGGTTTGGAACAAAAAAATCTTTCAAAAAATCAAGCAAGAAGTTGATTCTGCTTCAATCGAATTAGCCAACAAAAAAGGCCCATGTCCAGATGCTATCGATGCTGGCCTAAACGAAAGATTCTCCAACAAAATAGCCATCGCTCCAACTGCTTCAATATCAATCATTGCCAATAATTCTTCTCCGGGAGTAGAGCCTTTCGCTGCCAATTCTTTTACACAAAAAACTTTGACTGGCTCTTTTAATGTTCGCAATAAAAATCTAGTTAAATTACTCGAAAGCAAAAGCAAAAATAGCGAAGATATTTGGTCTTCAATCACAACCAACGAGGGCTCTGTGCAACATCTTGAGTTTCTTGATGAACACGAAAAAATGGTATTCAAAACAGCTCAAGAAATAGATCAAAGATGGATCATTGATTTAGCGGCCGAAAGACAAGAATATATTTGCCAAGCACAAAGTATAAATCTATTTTTACCTGGCAATGTGTCAAAAAAATATCTGCACGAAATACATTTTCGAGCTTGGCAAAAAGGCTTAAAAAGCCTCTATTATTGTCGCTCTACCTCTATACAAAGAGCAGATAAAGTCTCTCACAAAACAGAACAAAACGAAATTACAATAAATTCCCAAGAAAAATACGAAGAGTGTTTGGCTTGTCAATAACTACTTTCTATGAAATTTATATCTACTAGATTGAACTCACCACAATTATCTTTTGATCAAGTAATTATGCAGGGCCTGGCTCCAGATGGCGGTCTTTATGTGCCAGAATTTTTGCCACAATTCGATACCAAAAAACTAAATGAAATGGCTAAAATGAGTTATACAGATTTATTTTTTGCCGTAACTTATCATTTTGTTGCCAATAGTATCAGCGAAGAAACCTACAAAAAAATCATCAACAAATCTTATACCAACTTTCATCATAGTGCCATAGCTCCAACCAAGCAACTCACTCACAACCATTATTTACTTGAGTTATTTCATGGTCCAACCTTGGCTTTTAAAGATTTTGCCTTGCAATTTTTAGGCAATTTACTCGATTATCTATTAACCAAACAACAAAAACAAATAGTAATCATCGGAGCAACATCTGGCGATACTGGTTCGGCAGCTATTTACGGTTGCAAAATGTGCAAAAATGCCCAGATTTTTATTTTACATCCGCACCAAAAAGTATCCGAAGTGCAACGAAAACAAATGACTACCGTAATTGCCGATAATGTCTTTAACATTGCTCTGCAAGGCAATTTTGACGATTGTCAAAATATGGTCAAAAAAATGTTTATCGATCAAAGCTTTTTAAAACAAAAACAAATGGTAGCGGTCAATTCTATTAATTTTGCCCGCATTATGGCTCAAATCGTCTATTATTTTTATGCAGCACTGCGATTTGGCAATCATCCCGTTTCTTTTTCGGTACCAACTGGTAATTTTGGCGATATTTATGCTGGTTATTTAGCAAAAAAAATGGGCTTAAACATCAATAAACTAATAATCGCCACCAATAGCAATAATATTTTAGTTCGTTTTCTCAATAATGGCGATTACAGCAAGCAAAACATGATCGAAACTATCTCCCCTAGTATGAATATTCAGGTTGCCAGTAATTTCGAGAGACTGATTTTTGATGCCTCTAAACCATTTAAACTCGAAGGCAAAATAGCCTCCGCAATGCACGAATTCGAAAGAACCAATATTTTAAAACTCGATCAAAGCATTCATCAACATATCAAGCAAGATTTTACTGCATATCAAGTATCCGACGAGCAAACATTGCAAACAATAGCTCAAGCCTTTACTCAAACTGGCGAAATCCTTGATCCACACACCGCCATAGGCATTGAAGCAACCAATCAATTTATAGCAAGCAAAAACTATCAACAAGAGCCTGTGATCACTTTAGCAACCGCTCATCCTGCTAAATTTCCAGATGCGGTATTGCAAGCAAAACTTACCCAACCGCAACTACCTAATTTTTTACAAAACTTATTCGATCTGCCTGAAAAATATCAAGTTATTAGCAATAACATAGAAGAAGTAAAAACTTATATCAATTCGCAAATTTAATGATAGCAAAAAGCGGTTTTTTATTGTTAATATTAATTGTGGCAATCAGCGGTTTCTCTGCTTTTTTGGCACTTTTTAACCACAAAAACCGCCCTACCCTGCAAGTTTTGGCAAAGCTTAATTTTACTTTATTTGTTGTTGCCTTAATGTGCAAATTATGTTTGATTTATAGCTTCTTAATCTCGGATTATTCTGTTTTAAATGTCTACCAAAATTCTCACCATCTCAAGCCAACAATTTTTAAAATAGCGGCCTCTTGGGGCAATCACGAAGGCTCGATGCTATTATTGATTTTAGTATTGATTGTTTATAATTTAATTTTTATCGCCTATCAAAAAACATCAATTAATATTGCCATTGCCACTATCGGCATTCAAAATGCCATCATTACTTTATTTGCTTTTTATACTTTAAGCACCTCAAATCCTTTTTTGCCAATATTTCCAGTGCCACAAAGCGGTCTAGGCCTAAATCCTATCTTGCAAGATATCGGTTTAGCACTGCATCCGCCAATGCTTTACTGTGGTTATTTAGGCTCGATCTTATTGTTTTCGCTAACTATGGCAATGCTAATCTATCAAGATTTTGATCGTCACAATCTTCAACATTTGCGAATCTTGCTGTATTTT
>Ga0214923_10006255_pt1 | contig 13459 bp, 13 predicted proteins | sample LL1510_MetaG_FD_177993 | JGI IMG/M metagenome (GOLD analysis project Ga0214923, IMG submission 177993) | Freshwater microbial communities from Lake Lanier, Atlanta, Georgia, United States - LL-1510 | ecosystem: Environmental > Aquatic > Freshwater > Lake | place: USA: Georgia | collected...
GGGATCAGGCGCAAGACCGGGGCGCCGAGGCACGCCAGAACGGCAATGGCGTCCACGAGGAGCGTCTTGACCGGTTCGAAGGTGCTCAGCACCCCCGGAAGCACGATGACCGGCACGGCGCCGAGAAGCAGGCCCAGCAGTGCGACCGCCACGCAGATTCCCTTCCCCGTCAACGGCTATGGAGATTGCCAGTGTACCGTGGAGAGAAAACTAGGCGTGGTAGCGGGAATAAAAAGCCTAAAGCAAGCAGATCCGAAAAAAAACCCGGACAGCCCAAGCATGTTTACCCTACCGCCGCGGTCCAACCCTACCGCGGGTATGATGACCAATCAAATCGGTACCTAATCGGAGGATGCCTGTGCGCGTGGTTTATGCAGGCGGCACTTTCGATCTTCTTCATTCAGGACACGTCGCATTCCTTCGGCAATGCCGCGAAGTCGCAGGAGAAGATGGCCATGTCATTGTCGCTTTGAATCGTGATGAGTTTATTGCAAGATTCAAACGAATGCCAATAATGTCACTTGCCGAACGTTCAGCGTGCGTGCGCTCAATAAAATACGTAAAGCAGTAGTGATCAATATAGGAGACGAAGACTCGACGCAGGCAATAAATGTGGTCAACCCAACACACATCGTAATCGGCGATGACTGGAAAGATCGCGACTACCATAAACAGATGGGGTTCACCCAAGAATGGCTTGATCAAAGATCAATTACTCTATTGTACGTACCATACACTCGTGGCATTTCCACAACCGAGCTTCGCGCAGGGCTTCGTGAACATTCGTAGCATCACATCATTATTGATAAGTACGCGCCTAATAGCACACAGGACAGACTGATGTATCAGATCACCAGCCACTCAGTGTGTAGTGATTGACTGGCATACATTCCAACTTTTCATGGATACCCTAATATAATGCCAAAAGTAAGCGTCGTAATGTCTTCGTATAATCATGCACGTTTTATTGCTCAAGCAATCCGGAGTGTCTTAGATCAATCTTTTGATGATTTTGAGTTTATTATTTTTGAAAATGGTTCTACTGATAATAGTCTAGAAATTATCAAATCATTTTCCGATCCACGGATTATTTTTCATACAACCAAGACAAACCAAGGCAGCAGCGGAGGAATGAACCAAGCGATTGAGTGCGCCAACGGGGACTACTTAGCACTCCTAAATTCCGACGACTACTTCCTGCCAGGAAAGCTCGAAAGGCAAGTCAAAGAACTGGATGCGAACGAAAGCATCGGAGCCGCTTTCAGTCTTCCGCTCATCGTCGATGAAAGAGGATCGCCGCACCCAGACCCAGGTCATATTGACTTCTTCAAGGATCGTCATCTTGATCGTTTTTCTTACTTACACTACTTTTTCTTTCATGGTAATTGCCTAGCCCACCCAACGGCAATAATACGGCGATCCGCATTCGACCAGATAGGGAGTTACGACACTCGCCTACGACGTGTACCCGACCTCGACTATTGGATACGACTCGTCGCTCGATATGACATCATGTTGATTGACGAGGAGCTTACTGCAATCAGATTCCTTGATGATAAAAGCAATGAATCCGGGCCACGACCAGAAGTATGGGCAGCAAGTCGATGGGAAGCTTCCCACGTGATGCGTCATTATCTAAACCTCGATAACACGACATTTGCAAAGGTCTTCAGAAACGAAATCACTTCACTACACCTTGACGGGCTTGATAGGCGCGTGCAACTTGGCAAGATCGCGGTATCGGCGCAAGACGTCTCAGCGCACGCGCTGGGCTTGGATCTCTTGTACGAAGCGATCACACACAAATTGCCCGGCATCACAGCCTCTGAAGTTCAGGAATTGTCTGGAGTACTTGATATATTCGGGCTCAGAGTTCGTCACTCGTTGGACTTAGCGACCCAAAATCTGTCACGTGTTTCAAACGACCTTGAAGCGACCAGAGGCGAGCTGCAAGCTATCAAGAACAGTAAGTCATGGCGGATGACCGAGTGGGCTCGAAATCTTTTGCGTGTCGCAAACTCGTGGCGTTCGCCGAAAAACGGTGGCGACTAGAGTCCGCCCGTCTAGGATTCGCTCTTCGATGATCCGATGGCTCCGTTTTTAGTAACGAACCAGCAAAGCGCCGTGCGCGCGCACACCAAGCACTCGTAAACTCAGTGAGCATCTCAGTCCAATCACTTCATGCCATGTTTCTCATGTGTTCTGTTGTGTGACTATATTTCTATTCTTAGCTTTGTTTCATTACAGTGGTTCGTTATCTTGGCCACGCACGCATCGGCAATTGGAAATGTTTTCGGGCGCGTTGACATGACAAAGCTTCCAACGCCACTCTATGCTTAAGTACATTACTAATTGCACCATTGACCAAAAGCCAGCGCTTGCAGCTATCGCGGCAAAGCTAGCAACTCGGTTCACCCACGAACCCGGTACTAACGTCTTTAATTACTTTATCGATGGCACAAGTCCTAATTTCGTATATTTGCTTTGTTTTTTATTTTTTATCATGGATTATTTTATACTTTATTTACTTCTTAATGATTTTTTGATATTCTATAGTCTTTTTCGTCACTAAATCAGAATCGAAGGGACATGCCTCTAATCTGGACCGCGTGACACCTGTCCGCATTTAAGTACACTGTCCACGATTACAGTCCGGCTCCTATTATTTGGTGTTATTGACTACGATTTTTATTGATGATTAATATTTTTTTGTTACGTTTTCCCAAGTGGTTTATTATAATACTTCTTTTAGGACCTCTAGACTATTGGTTACTCCTAGACCAATCGGTCCTGCCATGGGACCAAGCATATTACGCAGACATGTCTATTCGAATATCCTCCACATTGTTTCGCTCATTTCCCGATGGCCTGCGTCTCGCCGTTAACCCGCTGCCTGAACGAACCCCAGGAATCGCGTGGCTCGGATCAGTCTTTGCACCACTCGGAACGTTCTCAGTGAACCCAGCGCACGGGGTCCTGCTTCTAACTTTATTGCTTTCACATACTAATTTGATGCTCCTCTCGATTCTATTAGAGAGAAACGGCTATTCACGCCTAGTAAACCTGACGGTGATAGGTTTCGTAGCAAGCGGTTCGCTCTTTGTGGGCATAGGGCAAACGTTTTTCTCCGAACCCCTGCTCCTCACCGGCGTGTTGTTGACACTAATTGTCACTATCGGACCACCACCGATTAAAATAATCGAGCTATTACCGCACCAAGCGGTTGCTATGTTGCTTGCCGTCCTAGGAAAACTCATGGCACCTGTATATCTTGTGCTACCAGTTTTCTACATCCTTTTCTCACATACCCGCGCCCCCAATACTCTCAAGTGTCTGAAGCGTCTTGCACGCCAGCGTGACACGCGAGCTGCCATCTTCTTGTACGCGCTATTCTCACTTTGGCTCATAACTGCATCCCACGGGTTGATAACCCGAGCCATGTTTTCGACCAAAGGACCGATTGCGTCGTTCTACGGAAGCCACTCAGGATTTCTGGAAAAGTTGATCTACTGGGGCGGGCAAGTTGTTTATTCTTACACTACCTCCTATTGTTTTGTATTTCTTATATTTGTGTTTGTTGTATATTTTTTTATGTTAGTTTTTTCACCTCTATCTTTCACACATTATCACCAACAGCTGTTGCTAGTTTCCAGTCTTCAAATCATGTTCTCGCTAGCCTTATTTTCTCTAGCAGACAACGAAGATACGCGATTCCTCTATGCCCTGTCACCATACTTGGCGCTTATCCTCGCATCCCTTCTCGCTGGTGTTCCACTCTGGCTACAACGATGTTTTTTTCTTGTTGTCATTTTTCAATTTGTGTCACTTTGGTCACATCTATTCTCGTTTCCAACAATACAGTTTTCATACAATCGCTACAGCCTGCCTCTACGAACAGATCGTGTCGCCTTGGCAGAGATTCGGTCATTGATTGGAGCGACCTGCCCACGCCAACTAAACGGCTACGCCAACATCGTCGGCGTTGACTTACCAAACCTGAACCACAACACACTCAACTCGTACGCTAGCCTATTGATGTGGCCCAACCTGCCTACCTGTTCCTACACAAGTCTGGGATACATGGAGACGAACGCAGATATCGCATACAACCGGTTGATGAACATCCGGCCCCTCCACGTAATCTTCCCAGTTCAGCTTCCAGTCTCGCTCACGCATGACCCGCTAAACATGGTGACATCAGCCGTTCTAGCCAGGCTCAAACTCGACCCTGGCTACCGTGAACTGACCGGAGCGCCGTCGGCGTATGCAATCTGGACGCTTGCCAGGTGAAACGCACTTCAGTCCATCGATCCCGCTCGGAGGCGGCGACTACATGACTGCACAAGAAGAAACAACACTTTCAATAGTGATGGCGCTTCATCGCGAAGGACCATTACTCTTGCCTACCCTTGCGTCCTACGATGATGCATGCGGAGAGCTGCTTGCGGCGGGCTACAGCGTTGATTTTATTGTCACTTTTGATCGAAGTGATCCTCACACAATCACAATATTTGAAGAATATATTTTTAGACACATACGCTCGATAAAGACCTACAAGTGTGACTTTGGAGACCTTGGCAGAGCGCGAAACTACGGAATTTCAAAAAGTTCTGCGGGATTCGTTGCAACCGCTGACGGTGACGACCTAATTTCCCCAGACTACCTCGTCCGTTCCCTCCAGGCGGCCCAAAACCATAGAGGCCTGGCAGTATTCATGCCAGAATACCTATTTTCATTTGGCGATTCCTATGCAATCAATAAATATCACACAAATGCTTTCCCTTCCTCGCTAGAGTATTTCAGCCACAACGTGGGAGTGTCACGTATCCTCTGTCATCGTGATTTATTTACCACGATTAAATATCATGGGAAAGAACTCAACAACGCGTGCTACGCATGGGAAGATTGGCATTTTACTTGTGAATGTATATCTAATGACATTCCAATCATATTCGTACCAGAGACAATCCTTTTCTACAGACGTCGACCGGAAAGCAATACACACCGATTTTCTGACGCAAAGCTAGACCACATAGCTCCGAGCCGCCTCTTTGAGCCGAGCACCTATCTTCGCCTAGCCCGCCCCCGAATGCAGCGCCACCAAACAAGCCCAAAAACAGTTGGCAGTTCATTTCTCGAACTATTTACCGAATCTCACAATATTCGAAATGCATTTATTGCGTGTAATTCCCACGAAGCACAAATTAATCCCATGTCCTATTATGACATGATTATTACCGATGTCATTCCACAGGTTTCTCAGTCATCACTCGCATACGAAGCCGTTTGCGAGTACCTAGCTGGAACGGCTTTCAGCGATGTTTTCTTTCTTCCATTTCTTGATCGGAGTGGCGGAAGTAAGTATCTTAGCAATATTATGTCTTCTATTTATTCACTTCAATCAAGTGCGCCAATTCTTGTGGTTATCGGTGAACCGCACGCCAGTGAACCAGCTATGGATTTACTTCCACCGAATTCTCTTGTTCTCGACTGTAATATTTTAATGGAAATGGTCGACGCAAGTGCTCGAAATCATATTATAATCAAAATTTTGCAACATATTGTCCCTAATGCTCGTCTTCACATGACGACGTCAAGTTTTGCCGTTGACTTGGTCCGGGCTTATCCGAGTTTTATACGTTCACGCAAATCAGCTCTATATTGTTTTTCTACTGTATATCACATTATAGCTGACAATCTCTATGAACATGGTTCTATTTCCACGTTTATTCGTGATTTTGCATCATCATTCACACACATTGTCTATGATAATCACACTCTACTGAGACATCACTCTAAGATTCTTGATCTTCACTCAGTATCTACTAGTGTGATCTATACGCGAGTTGCTCCATTCACTCAGCCTATTCTAGATCGCGCGTCACTCAACCCTCATCAGTCTGGGGCGATTACTTATCTACTATGGGCGTCCCGTCCTGCTCCCGAGAAACGCCCTGAACTTCTCGGTGAAATTGCGCGGCAGTTGTTAGAAAGCCATCCAGACGTTCGAATTTGTGTGTACGGGGGGAACGCAAATAATTTTTCGGCATTTCTGAAAAAGCCGTTTCCTCACAATCTGCAGTTCATGGGTCCTTACACATCGTTCGCTGACTGTTTCTCCCAACACTACGCAGCATTCTTATATACCTCTCTTTACGATGGCATACCCAATGTCATCTTAGAAGCGATGTCCGCCGGGATACCGGTTATCGCACCAAATGTGGGTGGCATATCAGAAATTGTCCACGATCGCGTTTCCGGGCTTTTGGTTTCGCACGAATCTAATCTAACTGCGATGGCAAGTAACTATCTTGTCAAGTTGTCTTTGCTTCTTGCAGATCATACGCTGACTGCCGGCATCACTCGGACTGCTCTCAATCTGGTCGTTAGAGACTTCTCATTTGAAGCGCAGCTGCTTTCTGTCCAAGCGCTTCTAGCTCGACTAGATATTGACTATGGCGATTAAATCATGTCGCATCCGAAAGCTACGATATTGCGCTTTTCATGTAGCGAATGAGAGTGCGGGTGATCTTTCGTAATAATCTCCATTTCCTCAGCTTGCGGAGTATTAGTAATACTCGTTTTTCGTTCTCTGAGATTCCCAAACTCGACTTCGAAGCAGCGTATATTGTTGGCAGAGCCCGCTCAGATGCGACTACTCTCTCGAGCATCGCGACCTGAGCGCCTAGTCGGCGAATTTCTTCTTGATATTCAGCCTTGGTTGCGTCGTCTACATCAGCCATACATTATTCCAATCAGGAGTTTTTATTATGGATTTATCAGTTATACTTACTCTTCACAACGAAGGGCTTCTTGCACACGTCACCATGAAGTCGATTGAACAGTGCTTGAGCATGGCACAAAAGCGAGGCTTCGAGTGCGAAGTCATCTTGGTGCTCGACTGCGCCAGTTCAGAGACTCGGCGGGTTGCCCAGAATTGCAAGAAAACTTTACGAGGTCAGAGAGTTACTATTCTAGATGCTCAAAACAAGGATTTGGGGCTATCCAGGAACGCCGGCGTGCAGGCCAGCTCGGGGGAGTACATCGCAATCTGCGACGGAGATGACTATTACTCGCAGAATTGGTTTGCGTCGGCACTTACGACCCAGCGCATGGCACCTGCGGCCGAATACAATCGCCTCATCCTTCATCCTGAATATGTCGTGAGTTTTGGTGCCCATTTTTCCTACGCACGGCAGGTTAGTCGCACCGAGAATCGAAACCCGCTAGGACTATTCGCTGACAATTGGTGGTGCGCCTGGACGATCGCGCATCGTTCTGTTTTCCTCGCCGTCCAATATACTCGAAATGATCTCGTAACCAACGGGTTTGGTTTCGAAGACTGGCATTGGAACTGCGAGACAATCGCCCAGGGATTTATTCACGATATCGTTCCGCAGACAGCGGCATACTATCGCCGCAAGTCTACCGGGCTGCACTCTGAAAGCGTTACACAAAATGTTCTTCCACGGCCTTCACGGTTATTCGCGCGAAATTCTGCGGCCATAGCTCACTAGTATGTTTCGGACGTTTCTATATCTGGTGCTCGTGCAGGTCTACCACAGTCTTGTCGGCGCTGCGAGGCGTGTTGGTGGGTCACGGGTTTCGTCCCTTGTACACCGTCTTGCTGTCGCCACCCGCTACGTGGTTTTTCCCGAGCATGGGTCAACTTTATCTGGAACGGGCCCTGCTCGCGGTCCCAGCCTGAGGTCGGGAATGATCGGCCCGATGCCAGATTGGCTGAGGGACGACATGCGCTTCATCGGACGGCACATCGACCCTGGTCTGTTCCCAACTGACAAGCATTGTTCCCTGTATCGGGCAACAGCGTTCGGATATCGCCTTGACGCCGGGTTGGCGTTCGGAAGCCTAATGAATGCGTGTTCGCATACCAACTACGATTACTGCTATGCAGTGCCGTCACTAACGCCCGGCGTCGTTTCTCATTCTGCACTTTCGCTCGTGTGGTGGGCGTGCTCCCACGGGAAACGAGTCTTGGTGCTCGTAGGCACTGGCACGGACCTCACCGACGGCCAACTACTTCCACCCGAGGCTGACGTGGTTTTCACTGCCAAATCACTTGGCCGCCTTTCGTACGATGACCAAACTGAGGTCCTATGTCGCTTTTTGTTACAGGCCAATATATCACGAATCCATATCTTTGATTTATTAGTTCCATTACAAGTAATATTCAATTACATTAGACAATTAACATCCCACATGGTTGTTTTTATACACGTCGATGATTATATTCTTGATCATGAAGAATTTCTTTTTCAGTCACTAGAAAAATTATTTCTCATTGACATTGCCAGAATATCGGGGATTTCTGTAAACTCTGATGACACACTGCGAGCTCTTCAAGAACGATTTGGTATTAGCGAGTCATTATTATTCGTATTACCGTTTAGCGCGAGGACCCTACGGGCACCAAACCGAGATCGCGAATATCGCACCGCACGAACAATGCTGTGCATTGGGGAAACAATCTCGCCAGAATGTGATCTTCAGGTACACGATCTGGCAAAGAGATTTCCAGACTGGGAGTTTGCGGAATTGATAGCGCCAGCGCTCTATCATGCGGGTTCGATTGTGCATTCTCCCAAGTGCCGACTCCGTACTACACATTCTCTTGCTAGCCGATTACTCCAAACCGGAAATATCAGTTGTGTCATTATCCTTTCCAGATCTTGGGTGCCATCCGACCTCATCCACATTGCTCTCGAATCTGGCATACCTGTTGGATCTGTCTATTCTCAACATTTATCTGCATCATATCACTCCGATTTGCATTATCGTACTTATAATGTTTTTTCGTATACCAATATTAGTAATTTTATCCACTCAGTTATAACTCCAACTGACGCTGACAGAGAGTTTATTAGGCTCGCTCAGTCACAATTTTCTCGATTACATTTTTCGGGTGAACTCAATACTTTACTTTTGCGTTTTCCGGGATATTTTTCCGTCTAGGTTATTAATTTTCGAGATTTTTAAAAACATGTTAATATGTTGCATGTTTCATAGTTCTGGGTGTCCTGATCTAATTGGCCAAAGCTAGCAACTAGCTCAACTAGAAATATATTCACGTGGTTGAGCATCGCTGTGCACCTAACCGACTGTCGTCAAAACATGCATAATCCCACGAAGGAGGGTCATGTTTCGCTGTCGATGTCTACTATTCATGTCAATATTGATAGAAGCTATTTTTTTGATATGTACGGAGACCCAGTTGGATACTTTAGTAGTCTTTACGTCAGCAAAGGGCTTGGCTAGTTCAGTAATATTATATGATGTAGATTTATTATAGATAATAAAATTACTGTCTTGTTCGTCAAAATTCCACTGGTGTAGTCCATCGTAAGCAGCGTTTATTGCTTCATTAGCAGCATGATGCAAAATAACGGACCCTGAAACTTTCGCTACTAGAAGCATTTCCTGTAAGCCTCGCACGGGATCATAAGAGTGATCCAGTGCGTTACGGCAATGAATAACATCAAAGACCTCGCTATCAAACTGAGAACTCAAGTCCTCAGCAAATCCCAAAATGGTCGGTACTGGAGGAGTAAGACGGTATTTATTAAGCAAAGAACTGTATATTACTGCTAGCGGATCGACAGCCACAATATCAACTGGCGTTCCACTTAAACGGTAGCCAATGTTGGTGACTGGGCCAGAACCGACATCAAGTATTCGGACTGTTTCGCCAGAAGTGGGATTGATTTGTAGTTGGAGTGGCGCGTCTGCCGCAAATCGGGTCAGGAATTCGTCCTTCCATCGGCCACCTCGCTGCTCTAGCCACGCGTCCCAGAACTTTACTTCAGCCAGCACCCCACTCTTCCACGCAGAGAGATATCGTGATAATTCATCATCTTTCTGCTGAATTGAGAATAAGTTAAGCGATTTATTAATCACGTATTTACTTTTCTAGATTGCAAACTATGTAGATATTAATATTATACACTAATATCAGCATCTTGATATTACTAATTAGATTTTTATGTCACGCTACTTGGTTAACTTATTACGCAAGTTTGCGATGCCTTGCGTCATGCTGTTTTTTATTTGCTAGCTTTAGTGTCTATTGTCCCTGATAGCTGATGAGGCCAGCCAGCCTTCACGCATGCCCAATTCCGAAGACGAGCGCCACCGCACTTGATCCAATAACCTTCATTGCCGACACCTCTGGCAAACGGGTACCGCAACGTGGGTCTATCCTCACCAGTGATGCACCCACCGCCCACCTGCGCCGCCTCCGCGGTCACCGTTACCTACGATTTCGACCTCACGGGCGTGGCGACCCTCATGCGGAATGCCTCAGCAATCGCGCCCCACGGCCCATTCGTCATTGTCGATAACGGCCCACCGGGTTCCCTGCCATCCGACCTCGCGGAACGCATCGCGCCCGACAACTCCGCGGGTGTGACCGTACTCCCGTACCAAGGCAACCGGGGCTTTGGTGCCGGGTGCAACGCAGGAGTGGAGGCTGCACAAGTCACTCCGTTCATCCTCCTTGTCAACCCGGACGCCGAGATTACTGTGGGCATGGTCGACGAGTTGCTCGCTACCTTCGCTGCGAATCCCAGGCTCGGGATTGCCTCACCCCAGCTCCTTGACCACACGGGTGCCCCAGTTGAAACGGCCGGCACCTTCCCGACCGTTCTGGGGCTCGCGCTGGGGAAGTTCCGCCGGCCGGCCCAAGCACGGCAACAGCAAGCCACTGCGGACGGCACGTTACCCGATCATGCGTACCGTCCCGTGGATTGGGTGTCCGGGGCGGTCATGATGGTCCGGCGGGAGGTGTGGGACGCAACCGGCGGGTTCGACCCGGCCTACTTCCTCTACTACGAGGACATCGATCTCTGCCTTCGGGCGCGTCAGGCCGGGTGGGACGTGGGCGTCGTGCCCCGGGCCACGGCCATCCACGAGAGTGGCGGATCGCAATGGCGCCCGGGCACCCGCTCTCGCGTGGAACGCATCTATTTCCAAAGCCAGGCGCACTACTTCCGCACACACCACGGACGCCTCGCCGAACTCTTCCTCCGTCTTGTCCGATTCCCGTATCTCGCTTCTGGCCTGCGCCAGTGGTACCTGGAACGGTACGGGGTACACGTCCCGGTGAAACCGGAGTGACTGTCACTGCACACCAAGGTTTCATTCTTGACCCGCAGAACCGACAGACACTTCTATCAGTTCGCAAATTACGTGGCCTATCGCTATATGAGCTTCCTGAATGAAGGGGGTCAGTAGCGATGGCACTTGGATTGCCACGTCGACCAGCTGAGCCACGCGCGAGTGACCCTGGCCGGTGAGGCCAATTGTGGCGACCCCCAACTCCTTCGCGGCTACCACCGCCCTGATCACGCTTTCAGACTCGCCACTGGTACTGATCGCGATAAGCACATCCGTGGGCCGGGACAGCGCGCGTACCTGCCGCTCAAAGACGTTTGCGTATCCACTATCGTTGCCAATCGCCGTCAGGACAGAGGTATCTGTAGTAAGCGCAATCGCCGCAATCGCCTCCCGTTCCCGAAGGTAACGGCCAACCAATTCAGCAGCCAAGTGTTGCGCGTCGGCGGCACTTCCACCGTTTCCGCAAAGCATCACCTTGCCACCGTTACGGATAGCCGCCACTATGCAGAGTGCGGCCTGGAGTATGTTTGGAGTACACGCGTCGATCGTTGCGAGGCGTACGGCTGCGCCATCCGATAGATGCCTCGCGATTACCTCGCCCCAGTCCACTCCTTTCGGTTCGTGATCGGTCACTCGACCACCCCGTCAACCCGCCACGTGCGGAGACCAGTCGCCTCGAACAGGAAGGGCACCGGCAAACCGCCCAATCTCTCGCATGCCTTGGCTACACGATGCCGACGCGTCGCCGGGCACGAGAGCAAAAGGTAGCCCCCACCACCAGCTCCGAGCACCTTGCCTCCGATGGCTCCTGCGTTCAGCGCCGCATCGTACATCGAATCGATTTCCGGGTTAGTGATGCCTGAGGCGAGGCGCTTCTTGTTCTCCCATCCAGCATGAAGTAGCGCGCCAAAGTTGTCCAGACGCGACTGCAGAAGTGCTCGCTTCATGTCAATCGTTATGGTTTTCAGCTCCTGCAATGCGTCATGCACGGAGCCTGCAGGATCCGAATAATTGGCAATCTGACGCGCAAGAATCCCGTCAGATCGGCGCGTCGATCCTGTAAACACGAGCAATAGTGTGTACTGCAGCTCGAGAATTGTCTCAGCGTTGATGCGGAGCGGATTGACAACCACGGCGTCATGATGGAACTCGATGAAGTTGAAGCCTCCAAACGTGCATGCGTACTGATCCTGAAGCCCGCCCTGAATTCCAAGGTCATGTCTTTCAATCACGACGGCCAGGTGCGCCGTCTCGTAATCGGTTAGTGGACGGTCAATCCACCGCGACAGGGCGCCCACGATCGCAACGGTCATTGCCGAGGACGACCCTAAGCCAGACCCGGGCGGCGCATCAGAATGCATGTACAAGTGAGCCCCGCCAACTGCCTCCGGGGCCATCCTCCGCAAAGACGCCTTGAGAAGATCGAGTTCGCCATCGAACACGAGGTGAGAGGAATCACCATATGACGCGACGACGTCATAATCCAGAGACTGGGCGACGAATGGGGTGCCCGGCCCGGTCTCGGTGAGTGATGCGTACGCGAACCGATCAATTGCGGCGCACAGGACAACGCCTCCATGGGTTTGGGGGTATGGAGGCACGTCCGTGCCACCGCCGGCGAAGCTCATTCTCAATGGGACACGGCTACGAATGACCTGAACCGCCCGGCCACCATTTGGCGATGAATCACCTTTTGGCCCCTGAGACTTCACAGTCGCTATCGTACACTCACTGATCGGACGGGCCACATGACAGCCATGGCGTCCGTGCCAAGGCGGGGGGTGTAAGGCAGAACAAGACGATGGGCGTTACGGCTGCCTCAATCGCCATCGACGCGCGCAAGTTGGGCGAGACCGGGATTGGTCGATATGCCCAGCATCTCCTCAGCGCTGTGGAGAAGTCGCCTGATGCGCACCGGTACCGTTGGCGCGCGTACTCCCACGCTGACCGCTGGATCCATGCTGCCGGGATGCCCGTGGGGACCATCCGTGAGACGGTGTGGTCTGGTGGGTACGGGCCGCTCCAGCACGCCGAGTTCGCCGCCCGCATGGCCCGGCACCCAGCCGACCTGATCCATGGCACCCATTTCACCATCCCGTTGCTGATCCCCGGACGGACACGGGTGATCACGACAATCCACGACGTTGCCTTCTTCCGGCGTCCCGAACTCGCACGTCGAAGTGCCGGCATCGCCCTGCGCCTGCGCGCCTATCGTCTCCTGGTCAGGCTCTCGGCGCGGCGCGCCGACGTCGTTTGCGCGGTCACCCAGGCAGCTGCGGACGAACTTGTGATTGATGTACCCGAGGCGCGGGGCAAGATCCGGATC
>Ga0214923_10006257_pt1 | contig 13457 bp, 14 predicted proteins | sample LL1510_MetaG_FD_177993 | JGI IMG/M metagenome (GOLD analysis project Ga0214923, IMG submission 177993) | Freshwater microbial communities from Lake Lanier, Atlanta, Georgia, United States - LL-1510 | ecosystem: Environmental > Aquatic > Freshwater > Lake | place: USA: Georgia | collected...
TCTGGGCTCATGGCTCTACGGTACTAGTCGTGGGTAGCCAAGCGCCAAGAGCGCCACTTAATAAGTCGATCATCGCTGCAAAAATTTCGCAGTACTGGCGGGTAAGCGTGGTTGATCTCACTACCTCAACGCAGAACGATCTTGTGGAGTTAGTTAACTCTTCAGTAGCCAAGAGCGGTGAATTAATTGCTGCAGAATTTCAAAGTGCAGGGCGTGGTCGATTAGATAGAACTTTTGAAGCTCCACCAGCAAGCGCGCTTTTATTCTCTTTTTATTTACAACCAAAGCGCGAACGAAGTGATTGGAGTTTCATCTCTTTCTTAGCAGCAATTGTTATGCACGAAGTAATCTCTGAAGCGCTTGTCGAAAACGCTTCCTTAAAATGGCCAAACGATATTTTAATTGGCGAGAAAAAAACCGCTGGATTAATTGCCCAACAAACTGATCATGGAGTAATAGTTGGAATCGGCTTAAATGTGGCGATGAGTGAGGCAGAACTTCCAGTACCTACTGCAACATCTCTAGCGCTTAGTGGATCAAAGAAATTAGATCGCAACGAATTGCTATCGGAATTTTTAAACAGTTTCGAAAATGTCTTCACGCAATGGGATTCCGGCGCCAACTTCGTAGATAAATATCACGAGATCAGCTCGACTATTGGCCAAGAAGTCCGCGTTGAGGTTGCGGGGCGAGTTCCCATCGAGGGGAAGGCGGTCGCGATCTCGGCACAAGGTGTGCTAATTCTTAGCGATGGCTTCGAAGTAAACGTTGGAGATGTAGTTCATCTACGATAGCGAGGTGAACGAGCGCTTTCCGACTGTCGGCATTATCGGCGCTGGTCAACTCGCGCGCATGACTGTTGCTCCAGCCGAGGCGCTGGGTGTCAACCTCTTGCTATTTGCCGAAAGTGCCGAAGATAGCGCGGCCCAAATCTCAGAACATGTAATTGGAGATTATCGCGATCTTGATGCGCTAAAGAAATTTGCTAAACGATGTGATTTCGTAACCTTTGAACATGAACTAGTTCCGTTAGCGGTAATTAAGGGGTTGGAAGCAGCTGGCGTAAAAGTCTTTCCAACTTCTGAATCTTTCCAATATTCCCAGAATAAAGCGTTAATGCGCGAAAGACTCTCGCAATATCCAGCGCCGAAATGGAAAGTTATAAACGATGGCGATGATCTTCTGGATTTTCCATTTATCGCAAAGAGCATCAGCGGCGGATATGACGGGCGCGGTGTTTGGAAGATTAAGAATCACGATGATCTAGATGAGATCGTCAACGAGGTAACACAACTTCTAATCGAAGAATTAGTGGAATTTGATTTTGAGATTGCTGTGATGGTTGCGCGATCTGCTCACGGTCAAGCTGTAACTTGGGCGCCAACGCAGACAGTTCAGTCTGATGGCATTTGTACGAGCACAATTTCACCTGCCCCAAGCCTTTCGCAGGAAATGGCCGAGAAAGCTCAGCACTTAGCCTTATCGATCGCCAGTGATCTTTCTTTGATTGGCGTCATGGCGGTTGAGATGTTTGTAAAAGGTGACGAACTATTTATAAATGAACTTGCGATGCGTCCGCATAACTCTGGTCACTGGACAATTGAAGGCGCTAAGACCAGCCAATTCGAACAACACTTGCGTGCCATCCTTGATCTTCCTTTGGGTGACCCAGCCATAGTTGCACCATTTGTCGTTATGGGAAATATCTTGGGCGGCGATAAGACAGATATGTATCGTCCATATCTGCACTTAATGGCGCGTAATCCCAATTTGAAGTTTCACCAATATAAGAAAGAGATTCGCAAGGGGCGCAAGATTGGCCACGTTACCGTGACCGGTGAAAACCTCGTAGAATTAACTGAAATAATCGCGCATGCTCGCGACTATATGAGCGGAGAAATCGATGAGTGATGTAGCAATCATCATGGGGTCAGATTCTGATTGGCCGGTAATGGAAGAAGCGGCTAAAGCTCTAGACGCGTTTGGAATCAGCTACACCGCCGATGTGGTTTCAGCCCATCGCATGCCTGAGGAAATGGTTGAGTTTGCCAAGACGGCTGCCGCTAAGGGTTACAAAGTGATTATCGCTGGCGCCGGTGGCGCCGCACATTTACCCGGAATGGTCGCTTCACTTTCAACTCTTCCAGTGATTGGTATTCCAGTTTCACTTAAAAATCTAGAGGGAATGGATTCACTTCTTTCGATTGTTCAGATGCCAGGCGGGATTCCTGTTGCAACAGTCGGAATCGATAACGCGAAGAATGCTGGATTGCTAGCAGCGCGAATTTTGGGCGTGAGCGATGCAGAAATTTCAAAGCGCGTGGCACAAGGTCTGGCAGAGATAAATAAGGAAGCAAAAGCAAAGGGCGCCCAATTGAGCGCCCGTCGCAATTCAAAGACTGGTTTTTAGTCGCTTCGACCTAAAGCGTGAACGCGCCAGCCAGCAGCACGCCACATGTCGCGATCTAGCATATTGCGACCATCAATTAAGAACTTTGATTTCACTAGTTGGCCTATAACTGAAGGATCGAGCTCGCGATATTCTTTCCACTCGGTTAAGTGAAGGATGGCATCTGCGCCCTTAACGCAATCGGCAACCTTTTCTGCATAATCAAGGTTTGGAAAGCGTTTACGTGCTGGTTCAATTCCCTTTGGATCATGAACAACAACGGTTGCACCAGCTGCTTGCAGTTGTGCTGCGATATCAAGCGCTGGGGAGTCGCGCACATCATCGCTATCGGGCTTAAATGTCGCACCGAGTACCGCGATCTTGTATTGAGTTAAATCTTCAGAGAGATCTGCGCGAACCACATCAATAACTCGCTGACGTGCACGCAAGTTAATGGCATCGATTTCACGAAGGAACTCAAGGGCTTGATCTGCACCAAGTTCTTGAGCACGCGCCATAAATGCTCGAATATCTTTCGGCAAACATCCACCACCGAAACCGATACCTGCTTGCAAGAAACGGTTTCCGATTCGTGGGTCATAACCGATCGCTTTTGCTAGAACGGTCACATCTCCACCAGCTGCCTCACAGACTTCAGCCATAGCGTTGATAAATGAGATCTTGGTGGCAAGGAATGAGTTTGCAGCAACCTTTACTAACTCTGCAGTTGGAAGGTCGGCGCGAATCCAGGGAGTTCCCAGATCAATGATCGGTTTGTAAACCTCTTTGAGAATATTTTCTGCGCGATCATCAACAACGCCGACAACCAGGCGGTTGGGAGTCAAAGTATCTTCAACGGCAAAACCTTCACGTAAGAATTCTGGGTTCCACGCTAAATCTGCTTGCGGTGCAGAAGTCGCCAAGATCTCTCGCAAAGCTTGTGCTGTTCCAACAGGAACGGTTGATTTTCCAACAACGAGCGCACCTTCTTTTAGATGAGGTGCAATCGCTGCAACTGAAGACTTTACATAGGTTAAATCGGCAGCAAGTCCATCTTTACTCTGCGGTGTTCCCACGCAGATAAAGTGAACTTCAGCATCCGCAACTGCTGAGAAATCAGTAGTAAATGAAAGGCGACCAGTCTTCATCTCAGCAGCCAAGAGAGTATCCAGGCCTGGTTCGTAGAACGGGAGCTCTCCGCGAGAGAGTAGATCTACTTTATGTTGATCTGTATCAACGCCAACAACTTCAAAGCCGAGTGATGACATACATGCTGCGTGAGTGGCTCCGAGATAGCCGCAACCGATAACTGAGAGTTTCATAGGGATTTACTCTAATGCACCTTCTATTTGATATTGCGTTATTTGATCTCTCCGCATGGATTTTCCGATGCGGTGCGAGTCTTAAATTTATCAACGATAACTGGCTTTGCGGAGGCGCTACTGCTGGCAGAAGGTGAAGGGGTTACTTCATCGACTAGTGCGGCATCATCGCGAATTCGCGTCCAAAGATCGGCGCTTAGTTGTTCATCCCAGATAACAACCGAGCCGATACCTGGCACATTTCCATTTGCATCAGATAGCGGAACAGTTAGCGTGCGGACGTTTCCAGAAGATAAACCGCGCATCTGCTTGGCTAAATCTAATAGATCGCCTTCACTTAGATTTTCATCCATCTTGATTGTAGAAATTGCTGCGTTCATAAAATTTACAATCTTGATCGGATTTAAAAGAACTCCGGTACTTGACGCCTTTTTAATCACTGAACTCATAAATTGCTGTTGCCTCTGCATACGCCCGATGTCGCCTCGACCGTCAAAGTCGCGAGTACGAACATATTTAAGAGCTTCGATACCGTCGAGAGTATGTGTGCCTGCGCTAAGAACTAAGTGGCTCTTTGGATCATCAATATTGACCTTGGTACAGACATCGATTCCGCCCAATGCATTTACGATTCCAGCAAAGCCAGCGAAACTTATTTCAATGTAGTGATCGATCTTGAGATTTGTCGCACCTTCGATAGTCTGAATCAAAAGTGGTGCGCCACCAAAGGCGAAGGCGGCATTTAACTTATTTTGCCGAGCCGCTATCTGAGATTTTCCATCTGTACTTGTGTGCGCAGGAATTGTTACTAGCGAATCTCTTGGCAAAGAAACCAGATATGCCTTATCGCGCTGCTTACTTATATGCACCAATAACATAGTGTCAGAACGGCCACCTGCAGCAGTCTTTGTGCTTCCTACGCGCAGCGCCTTCATCTCAGCCTTGGTTAGACCTTCGCGCGTATCTGAACCAACGATTAGATAGTTCAGCGCTTTTGAAGTTTTCTTTGGTCGATTATCGAGTTCTGCGAAGACGTTGATTCGAGCAATTTTGCCGCTGACGTGGCCCAAGCCAATCCAAGAAAGCGATGCAAGGAGCACAACACCCAAAGAGAGTGATGTAATAATCCATACTGCTCGCGTCGATTTCACATGCGAACTCTACTTGGGCGATAGCGTGGAGGGGTTATGGCGACATCATTGGGCGAGTTATCTGCCTCACCGGCGGTAAGCGTGATCCTTCCTGTTCTAAATGAAGAGGCGCATTTAGAGGATTCAATTCTGGCGATTCTTGCTCAGGATTATCACGGTCACTTTGAAGTAATTCTCGCACTCGGTCCTTCTCGCGATCGTACAAATCAAATAGCTGACGAACTTGCCGCAAAAGATTTGCGAGTTAAATTAGTTACAAATCCAACGGGTAAAACTGCGGCTGGCCTGAATCTCGCAGTGGCAGCTTCGCAAAACCCAGTGATTGTGCGAGTTGATGGACATGCAGAGATTCCAAAAAATTATCTATCTCTCGCTGTTGAAATATTACGAAAAACTGGTGCGGTAAATGTCGGCGGAGTAATGGCTGCAGAAGGAATAACGAAATTTGAGAAGGCGGTTGCGCGCGCCATGCGGAGCCCGCTTGGAGTCGGTGCATCTCGATTTCACACAGGTGGAAAAGCTGGCGAAGTAGATACGGTTTATCTCGGTTCGTTTCTCCGCGAGGCGATAAACCAAGCTGGTGGCTTCGATGAGAGATACACCCGTGCGCAGGATTGGGAACTTAATCATCGTTTGAGGAAAAATGGCGGATTAATATATTTTGATCCACGCTTACAGGTTACGTATCGTCCAAGACCAACTTTGCGCAAATTAGCCAAGCAATATTTCCAATACGGAACTTGGCGGCGCGTAGTTTCGCGGAGTCATTCAGGCACCATAAATTTGCGATATCTGGCGCCGCCGATAACTCTTGCTGGAACTTTGATTTCAATCGCCGCTGGAGTTCTAATCAATCCAATTCTTTATTTACCTGCTGCGGTGTATGCAGTATTTGTCGCCATCTCTTCGGTCGCGCTCGCCCGATCTATTTATGAATTTTTTTCACTAATTGCGATTATTCCAACTATGCATTTCGCTTGGGGCGCGGGGTTCATCACCTCTACTAAAGCCCTACGGTAGCCTTTACCTATATGAGCGCTCCTGTATCAATTTACGAACCGTTTCGCGCTGGCCTGCCACCGCTCGGCTCTTACCTGCGCTCACTCCAGGCGCGACGTTCATTTATCGCAGAATTTTCTCGATCAGAACTTCGCGAGCAGAACTACGGCTCCGTTTTTGGACAGCTTTGGTTGGTTCTAAATCCGTTACTTTTATCTGGCGTTTACTTTCTTCTAATCTACATCATTGGTGGACATAGCGATTCGACACGATACGGTCATCTCACTGCTAGCCTCTTCCTCTTCTACTTAATCAGTAACAGCCTTAGCGGGGGAGTTAAATCAATTACCGCAGGCCAGCGCTTGATTTTAAATACCGCTTTCCCACGAGTGATGCTTCCAATATCCGCTGCAGTAGTTGCGTTATTTAAATTCGTACCAACACTGTTAGTTTTCTTTGTAATGCGTACTGCATTAGGACTGCCATATTCATGGCAAATGTTCTGGGCAATTCCTGTAATCCTGATCGCGTTATTAATGGGTTTAGGGATGGCGATATTGATTTCATGCATCAATGTTTACTTCCGAGATATCGCAAGTTTCTTGCCGTATATGACCAGAAGTTTGCTCTACCTCTCTCCAATTCTTTATCAAGCAAGTGATGTATCTGAAAAAATTAAGACTTTAGAAGTTGTTAACCCGCTTTTCTACCTATTAGATGCTTGGTCACAAGTGATGGTTTACGCCCAGGCTCCCGATCTGTATTCCATTGCGCACGCATTTATCTGGGCGCTATCGATCTTCTTAATTGGCGCTTACTTTTTCCTATCTAGGGAGCGTGATTTCGCTGTCCGCCTCTAATTCGCAAAACTCAATTCATGCCAAGCATGGACTCGCGGTTTCAGTTCAGAATGTGGGACTGACTTACACAACTTCAATTGATAAGCGTCCAACGCTAAAAGCCAGGCTTAAGGCGTTAGGCCGCGGAAAGAAGCACACTCGCGTTGTTCGAGCGCTAAATGAAATAAATCTAGATGTGAATTACGGAACTGTTCTAGGCGTTATTGGTTCAAATGGCGCCGGTAAATCTTCGCTAATGCGCGTTATATCGGGAATTGTTCCACCTTCACAAGGCAGGATCGAAGTGTACGGTTCAGTCAGTACGCTATTGGCGCTTGGAGTTGGTTTCAACCCATCAATGACTGGTCGCGCCAATGTTTATTTAGGTGGCTTAGCGGCCGGTATGTCTCGCGCGGAGATTGATGAGCAATTCGATGCGATAGCTGATTTCTCCGAACTCGGTGATGCGATCGATGCGCCTATGCGCACTTATTCATCGGGTATGTATGCGCGTTTGGCCTTCTCTGTGGCAGCAACCGTCCAACCAGATATTTTGATCGTTGATGAAGCGCTCAGCACTGGCGATGCGCATTTTAAGGAGAAAAGCCTTAACCGAATTAAAGAGTTACGTACTGCGGACCGCGCATTGATTCTCGTTAGCCACGCAATGGCAACCATTGAAGATGTCTGTAATGAAGTTGCCTGGCTTCACAAAGGTAAGTTGATGGCCCGCGGAAACCCAACCGAAGTAATTCAGCAATATCGCGAGTTTATTCAAGTTGGAAAGAGCGCAGCAGCAAATGAGGATGTCTAAGAATTTTCTGACGTTTCTCGTCGCAGCTTTTGTATTAAATATTTTCCCAACTACCGCTACTGGGGCAGATCTACCTACCACCTTTGCCTTTCAGGGAAGCGGATATGGACATGGCGTCGGAATGAGCCAGGTCGGAGCCCGCGCCAAAGCACTAGCCGGTGAATCTGCAACAGCTATCTTGCAGTATTACTACACAGGTACAGTCATTGAGACAGCTACGGATACCCAAATACTCCGAATAAATATCGGCCACCTTTTAACTGCAGCTAAGGTCAGAAGTGATTCAGTTGGTGCAAATCTGCAACTATTTGCGGGTGACTTGGGTGAGACTCAAACTGCAGAACCGCTACTTACAATCCCGAGCAAAACAACCATTAATTTAGCGCTCATCAATAACTTGATTGCGATTTCTTCAACCCGGGGAAGTAAGAACACGCCGATATCGACGGGAAATTCTTTTACATTGCGCTGGACCGGCACTCGATATCTAGCTGGGCCAATGACGCTGGTTTCGCTAACTACTGGAAATGTTGTCAACCGATATCGCTACGGACAAATGAGTTTCAAGATAATCCGCGACAAATTGCTTGGTAAAAGAATGGAAATAATTAACTCCGTTCGCTTACAAGATGAGTATTTGTGGGGTGTAAGCGAAGTTCCATCTTCATGGCCGGATGCAGCCCTTGAGGCACAAGCGATAGCCTCTCGTACCTACGCGTACGTGAAGTCGTTCAATATCCGCGCCGCTTGCGACTGTAATCTCTATGGCTCAATTAGCGATCAAACTTTTGTGGGATTTGCTAAAGAGAGCGAGCCAAAATTCGGTGAGCTCTGGAAGGCGGCAGTAAATAGAACCGCCGGATCGATAATCACCTATGCAGGTATTCCAATTACCGCTTACTTCACATCTTCATCTGGTGGCGTAACTGAAACTTCGGAGCATGCTTGGGGAACCGCAACTCCATACACGGTTAGCGTCTCTGATAGTGCAAGCGCAGATGTCGCCCTTAATCCCAGGTACGCATCATGGGTTAGAGAAATTCCACAGAGCGTAATTGCGCAGGCATTCGCGCTTACCGATGTTACTTCGCTAAAGGTAATTGCACTAAATCCAGCAGGCTCGGTTGCAACTATTGAAGCAACGTCTTCGACCGGTCAAACGGCCACTTTGCGGGGCGAAACATTTAGAAGCCGAAGTAAACTTCCTTCTGCATGGTTTTCGTTAAAGCAATAGCTTAATTCGCGTGCAGGATTGAATTTAATCCGCCCCAAGTACCAGTGCGCATTACCACTTCTAAACCACCGGAAATTGAATTGCGGCGGAAGAGGAGATTGCTTGCACCGGAGAGAGTTGCTGCCTTGACAATTTCACCGTCTGGAAGTTTTACTTTCGATGCGGCAGTTATATAAGTACCTGCTTCAATTACGCAGTTATCACCAAGAGAAATTCCTAATCCAGAATTTGCACCTAGCAAACACTTTTCGCCAACTGAGATAACTTCTTTTCCGCCACCACTTAATGTGCCCATGATTGAGGCGCCGCCGCCAACATCGCTTCCATCACCGACTACTACTCCTGCGGAGATGCGCCCTTCAACCATCGAAGCGCCCATCGTTCCTGCGTTAAAGTTAACAAACCCTTCATGCATAATCGTTGTACCTGAAGCAAGATGCGCTCCTAAGCGAACTCGATCAGCATCTGCGATTCGAACTCCGGATGGAATTACGTAATCAACCATGCGCGGAAATTTATCGACGCCAAAGATGGTGATATGTCCATATTTTGCGCGCAGTGCACCACGAATAAATTCAAAACCTTCGACTGCGCACGGCCCCGCGGAAGTCCAGACCACATTTGCAAGCAGGCCAAAGATGCCATCCATAACTGCTCCGTGTGGCTTGATTAAACGATGAGAGAGCAGGTGAAGGCGAAGATAGGCATCTATAGCACTTGCAGGCGCCTGATTTAAATCAATTTCAATTGAAACAACTTCGCGCTGAACTTTTCTAACTTCATCAACACCAGCTAACTGTGAAAGGCTTTCACTTGGCTTACCGCTAAGTGCACCTAACGTTGGTTCTGGGAACCAAACATCTAGAACGGTCCCACCGGAGAGCGTTGCAATTCCGTGGCCGGATGCCAGCGCTGCTGATTTTTGTGAAGAAGACATGCGATAAGCCTAACCCCTATCCTTTGGCTCATGCGTATCGCCGTTTATTGCTCTTCATCACAGACGATCGACCCTAAATATATTGACCTGGCCCATTCACTCGGAGCAGGAATTGCGGCTCGCAATTGGGAGTTAGTTTCTGGGGGAGGACATATTTCCGCGATGGGTGCTGTCTCCCGTGGTGCGCGCGAATCTGGTGGAAAGACCATCGGCGTCATCCCACAACGCTTAGTTGATATTGAGTTTGCCGATAGAGAATGCGACGAACTACACATTGTAGATTCGATGAGAAATCGCAAAGCGATGATTGAAAATTTATCTGATGCCTTTATCGCGCTACCTGGCGGGATCGGAACGCTTGAAGAACTATTCGAGATTTGGGTCGGTCGATTTTTAAAGTTCCACAATAAGCCGGTCATTGTTTTAGATCCTTATGATCTATACGCACCGCTTGTTACTTTAATCGACCATTTAGAAGAACACGGTTTTGTCAAGCCGGGTCAACGTGAGCTCTTACATTGGGCACGCAACGTCGACCAAGCACTTGATATAGCCAAGGGAATTTAACTATTAACGCTTCCAAAAACACCCTGCGAATTTCCATCGAACTTCCCTGCTCGCAAGCACGCGCTTGGGACGCTATCACGGATTGGGAGTCACAAGGTGATTGGATGTTGCAAACAAAAGTATGGGTTACTTCTCAAATTAGAGGTGGAGTCGGTACTTCTATTTCCGCTTTCACTGGGCCGTTGTACAAGTTTTATCCAAAATTTTCTTCACTGGGATTGCTAGACACAATGGTTGTTACTAAATGGCAACCGCCTGCAATTTGCGATGTTGAGCACACCGGAAAAATTCTGAAAGGCGCTGGATCGTTTGATCTCTCGCCAATATCAGAAAGCAGAACTAAATTTGATTGGTCAGAGACGATTAACTGTCCGCGCTTAGTTTTTCTATCGGTTGCACCATTTCTCTGGGTTGGTGTGCGAATTTCGTTGGCTCGCCTCTCCACATCACTTCGCTGACGCGAGTAACCTTGGGGCTATGACCGCGCCCTTAACTCTGGCTGACGCTTTGGCGCAGTTGCCCGAAGAGGAGCGGATCATTTTGAGCCTTCACTATCTGAGATCGATGCCAATCGATGAAATCGCTGCGCTCTTGGGTGTGCCTGAAAAATCGGTTGCAGCGGTAATGGTCTCTGGAAAATCCCGCATAACCGCCCTGCTTGGCTTGGGTTAGAGCCCGCTTCGATTTCATACTAGGCCCGATCTGCGAGATACTTCTCCTCTGCATTAGCCGATGGCGCAAGTGCAACAACCAAAGGCGCAAGTTGGCCGACTTTTAAGTATCGAAGGAGTTCTTCCCATGGCAGCCATGAAACCTCGTACTGGTGATGGACCCATGGAAGTTACCAAGGAAGCCCGTTCGCTAGTTATGCGAATTCCTCTCGAAGGTGGCGGACGTCTCGTCGTCGAACTCAACGCGCAAGAAGCAAATAACCTCAGCGCCGCCCTTGAAGCAGCTGTAGCACTTATCAAGAAATAGGCCAGGCTCGTGCTCCAGCCGATCGCTGTAGACCACAACTCTAATTTAGATTCACTTATCGAAGCGCTCGCTGATGCGCAATCGATCGCTATTGGCTTCACACAAAAAAATGCAACTGCTGAGAATGCTACGCCTGGCGAGACTGGCGAGAAAAGCGTAGCTGAATATAACTTTCCTTCTCACGCAAATTTAATAAAAAAACTAGAGAAGATTTTTGAAATCGATCTTCGCGATGAATTGGCATTCTTTTCTGCCACCGGAAAAACTGGTGAGATATTTGAAGTACCAGTGGCGGCAGATCAATTTGCTGCAGATCGCATCCTCTTAATCGGTCTTGGTGACGAGAGTAATTTAGCGATTCGCCAGGCTGGCGCCACACTTGGCCGAAAGGGTCGAGGTAAAGCGGTCATGATTGCAGCGGTTTGTGTTGCAAACCATTCCCAATTAAAGTCGTTCGCAATCTCTGTGCAACTCGGCGCTTATATATGGACGCAAAAAACTGGTGCAATTCAAGAGATTCCACTATTTTTATTTGCGACAGATAAACCAGATGTAATTGAGAGCGCATCGACGATAGCCAGTGCAGTTTGCCAAACCAGGGATCTGATACATACACCTTCAAATGTAAAGACGCCGCTTTGGCTGGCAGATGAGGCGGTAAAAATTGCCCGCGATAGCGGTTTAGAAATAAAAGTTTTATCAGGAAAAGAACTTGCTCAATTCGGTGGGCTCCGCGCAGTTGGAAACTCATCACCAAATCCCGGACCGCGATTTGTAGAAGTTAGTTATCACCCACGCGGTAGAAAGAAATCTGCCGGAACACTTCCGCACGTAGTCATTGTTGGTAAAGGAATTACATACGACACTGGCGGCGTATCACTAAAGCGACCATGGGAAATCATGGCTCCAATGAAGTCTGATATGGCTGGTGCGGCAGCCGCCTTAGGTGCGATTTCGGCACTTCCTTATTTTCAACCACAAGTTCAGGTAACGGTACTGATGATGTTGGCAGAAAACGCCTTATCTGGAACTTCACAACGTCCCAGCGATGTCATTACCCAATACGGCGGAAAGACTGTTGAAGTACTAGATACCGATGCCGAAGGTCGCCTAGTACTTGCCGACGGACTGGCTTATGCAGTTGCAAATCTGAAACCAGATTATTTGATTGATATTGCAACGTTGACAGGGGCGGCAACGCTTGGAGTTGGTCGCCAATATGCAGCGATGTACACACGAAACGAAAAGGTAGCGAAGAGTTTTGCGGATGCGGGTGAACGTTCTGGCGATCGGGTTTGGCACATGCCGCTAGTAGATGATTACAAGGCAGCGCTAGAGAGTCCGATCGCAGATCTAAGCCACGTCACAAGTAAGAAGAAATTTAGCGCGGGCTCAATTACCGCCGCGCTCTTTCTGGAGCACTTTGTTGCAGATCACACTTGGATTCACTTTGATATAGCCGGCGCTGGGCGCAGTGAAAGTGATTCTGGAGAAAACCCTAAAGGCGGCAATGGATTCGGCGTGCGTTTGCTTATCGAATGGCTAACATCTCTCTCATGATCATTGATCCGCATTCCTATGCCGAGAGCTTTATCTCGGAGGATGAAGTAAAAAAGCGCGCCCGTGCCCGCGGAGAAGAAATCGGTGTAACTGATGCAACTTCTGGCGCCGGCGCTTATTTGAAACATTTAGCACATAATCTTTCAGCGCAATCAGTTGTTGAAATAGGAACTGGTTCGGGTGTTGGTGCACTATGGGTCTTAGAAGGAATGCTCGTTAGCGGAACGCTTACTTCAATTGATGATGAGATGGAACATAGCAACATAGCAAAAACTGCATTTCTCGAGGCAGATATTGTTCCAGCCCGCTTTCGCTTAATCACAAATCCAGTTATGGATGTAATGACAAAACTTGCTGATCGCGCCTATGACCTCGCTATTTTTCGCCATAATCCGGAAGATCTACCTTTTGCAATAACTGAGGCGCATCGTATTTTGCGCAGCGGTGGAGTATTTGTTATCGATAACTTCTTCGGTGGTTCAAAGGTTTCAGATCCAGCGCAAAGAGATCCCAAAACTGTTGCCCTTCGCGAATCTGGGAAATCGTTGAAAAATGAATCAGAGAATTGGGTGGTTTCACTGATTCCTACTGGCGATGGTTTGTTACTTGCCACCAAGTTGTAGGAGAATTTATTTATGACTTCTCCGAACTTCGGACCATGGTGGGT
>Ga0214923_10006258_pt1 | contig 13455 bp, 14 predicted proteins | sample LL1510_MetaG_FD_177993 | JGI IMG/M metagenome (GOLD analysis project Ga0214923, IMG submission 177993) | Freshwater microbial communities from Lake Lanier, Atlanta, Georgia, United States - LL-1510 | ecosystem: Environmental > Aquatic > Freshwater > Lake | place: USA: Georgia | collected...
AAACAGGGAGGCCAACAGCGAGCCGGCCAACCAACCGCCCCAGGAGGGCCTGCGCGCCAGTTGCCCCCCCAGAGCAATGATCCCCAGATAGGCCAGCGCAGCCACCAGGGTGGATCCGGTCCAGATGCTCAACCCGTAATGGAGATTCAAAACAGCATCCGAGACCAACAGAGCCACGAACGGGCCAGCCCAGTTCCAGGGTCGGGGTAGATAAAGCCCTCCACAAAGGGCCAAGGCCGCCAAGGGAGCGAAGTTTTCGGGCCCTCCCATCCATGGACGAAGGCAACGGAACAGCGCGGCTCCGGTCAAAAGCAGAATGGCCCAAGGCATACATGGACTATGAATCGGGCGGGATAATTTGGCAACGTGCGCGTCCGACCTTGACCCCGGCCCTGTCCCCACGCACTCTTTGACTTCCATGGGTAAGCAGTACAACGCCATCATCAAAAAGCGCCGCCGCCTGCGCTACTTGAAAAGAAAAAAAACGAAATCCGCCGGAGCCAAGGCTCCCAAACCTGCTGCGGGATGAGCCCTGCCGCGCGGCCCCCCTTGGAGCCCGCGCCCCGATACCTTCTGGTCGATGGCCACAGTGTCCTCCATGCATGGCCCGAACTTCGTAAACTCCATTCCCACAAACCTGCCTCCGCTCGCGAACGTTTGATTCGTCAACTGTCGGAGCTCCATGATTCCGGCAGATGGAGCATCACCCTCGTTTTTGACGGTCAGAGGGGGGGCCAAGAGAGGCGAGCCCGTGACTCCCTGGCCGTTCTGTACGCCTCCGCCGGACAAACGGCCGACAGCATCATCGAGCGGATCGTGCAGATTCATGCGGGCCGCGGAGAAATTGGGGTGGTGACGGCCGACCATGCGGAAATGACTGCCGTAGAGTCTTTGGGCGCTTTTGGATTTTCCCCCGAGTGGTTGCGAAACGAAATCCAAGCGGCCGACCTCGAAATCAGCGAGTCCCTGCTGCGGGAACGGAAAAAGAAACTCACATGAATTCGCAAGCCTGCCAATAACCACCGAACAAAAAAATCAATTCCCCTTGGGATTTCCGATTGGTGAGGAAGTCTTGGCCTAGGCAAGAACCATGACGATCGCAGGAAAATTAAGTTTGGGAGGCTCCGTGGCTCTCTCGCTCGCCACCGCGGGTCTGGCTTTTATGGTCATGGGATCGAAAACCCGTTTCAGTCAACAACTGCACGCCGTGGAATCGAGCCTGCAAGGGGGGAAATTCTCTGCCTTGGGCCTGCAGTACACCTCCAGCTTCTTGGACAATGAGGCGGAACCGGCTGCCACGGTTGGCAAGGCCGGTGAAAACTGGGGAACCACGAGCGAGGATTTAAAAAGCACCAAAACCACTTTGGATAAAACCAAGGAAGATCTGACGGATGCCCAAGCCAAAAATCAGGAATTGTCCCTGAGGGCTGAGAAACTGGACAAGGATCTGACTTCCACCAAAACAGATCTCGAATCGACCAATTCCAAGCTGAAGTTGACCCAGGAACAACTCCAAGGCTACACGGATGAACTCAAGGGCAAAAAGCCCACCGAACTTTTCTCAGAAATCACCGACTTATCCGAAAAAGTCAAAGTCGCCGAAGGTGAGAACAAGTTGCTCGCCTCCGCCAAAGAAAAAATAGAGGCGGAATTAAAAAAGCTGCGGGAGAGCGAGGAATTGCGTCGCCCGGGGGGCACCAAATCCATTTCTCTTTCTGGCAAAATTGTTGCCGTCAACCCAACGTGGAACTTTGTGATTCTCGACTTGGGCAAGAACGATCAGGTGGTCGAGGGTCTCAGCATGGTCATCTATCGGGGCGAAAAAATGATCGGCAAAGTAAAGGTCGTCACCGTGGATGCCACGACCTCCGTCGCAGATCTGATGCCGGGAACCCCCGCCCAAGCGATTGAAGTCGGCGATCAGGTCATCTATTAAAGAGCCATGAAACTCATGGCGTGGTTGGCTGGAGGGTTTTTATCCGTGAGCATCATCTCCGGTTGCGCCTCCGGAGGTGGCGGGAAAAACCCGGACGGAACTCCGAAAGACGACCAGAGTGTCAGCACGCTGCCTTGGAACAAACCCGCTTCTTGGGAAGGACAATCCGCCATCCCGGGCTCCGGCGGACACTAATCTCCGTTTTCGGTCCCGCCTAACCAGGAAGTCCGCCTCGTTTGGCAAGCTCCTCGGCAATCTGGACGGCATTCCACGCGGCCCCTTTCAAGAGCTGATCGCCGCTGACAAAAAAGGCCAGCGAGCGTTCGTCCCCGGGCACCGCCCGAATTCTGCCCACCAGCACATCCAGTTCTCCTGAAGCATCCTTGGGCATGGGAAAAAGGTTTTTCTGCGGCTCATCCACGACCCGGACTCCGGATGCCTGGGCCAAGAGTTTCCTGGCTTCCTCCACCGCCAAGGGGCGGGCGAAGCGCGCCACCACCGCTTCCGAGTGGGCGCGCGGCACGGGAACCCGCACACAAGTCGGCGTCATGCGCAAATCCGGCAGCCCGAAGATTTTCTTTGTCTCTTCCACCATCTTGGCTTCCTCCTCATTGTACCCGTCTTTACCCACCGGGCTGTTATGGGAAAAGAGATTGAAGGCCAACACGTGGGGGAAAACCTCCGCCTTGGGTTCCCTGCCAACCACGAATTCCCGGACCTGATGTTCCAGTTCCTGCATGGCACGTGCCCCGGCGCCGCTGGCGGATTGGTAGGTAGCCACCACCAAGCTCTCTAGGCCCGCCGCACGGTGAAGAGGGGCGAGGGCCACCGCCAGAATGGCCGCGGAGCAGTTGGGATTGGCGATCAAACCGGGTTTTTGCCTCAGGAGCTCTCCATTGACCTCCGGAACGATCAAGGGAACTTGCGGGTCCATGCGAAACGCGGAGGAATTGTCCACCACGACCGCTCCGGCTTTGCGGGCCACGGGGATGAATTCACGGGATCGGGTTGCTCCGGCACTAAAAAATGCCACCTGAACCCCCTGAAAGGCAGCCGCATCCAGTTTCCGAACTTGGAGCTTCTTTCCCAGGAAAACCACTTCTGAGCCGACCGATCGCTCACTGGCCAAAGGAATCAACTCCGATACCGGAAATTTTCGGCGCTCCATGACCCGCAGAATTTCCTGCCCGACAGCCCCGGTCACTCCCACGACCGCCACTCGATATCCCTGTTTCATGGGATGGATCCTACCCTGCCGGCCTTCCGCGCCCAAGAACGGGCCTGCCCTAAATCAGCGCCAACGCCTGAGGGATGGAACGTGTTGCCTCGAGATACTCCCGGGCAATCTCCAGCGCACCGACTTGGTGCCCCTGGTAGTTTCCCTCGATTTGCCTCACTTTTTCCACCGCCTCATCCGGACTGGCAAAAGCCACCAACCCCAATCCCTCGGGCAACCACCGGGCCCAGCCCGTATCTTGCAGGAGAACCGGGCGTCCCAGGGAAAGATAAAGCACACTGCGGTCACTGAACCAACCTGTCCGAGCGGTCACATAGCCGGACTTGGCCGGTGAAAACTCACCGCGACTGGACGCCAGAAAAGCCCGGTACTCCCGCCAGTCCGAACAGATCGGGCCGGGCTCAAGGAATTTCCAGCCAGATTGTTCGTAGCTTGCCCTCTCGTCTCCCGGCCCCAAATCTGTGACCACCGCAGGATGCAACCCCGTGCGTTCCGGCCATGCCTTGAGTTTGGCAAATTCCGTCGCCTTGTTGCCGTACTCCCGCCCCTCCCACTCCACCGCCGCATATCCGTACCAATGGGTGACGGTGGTCCAACGGTCCCGGCCTTGTTTTGCCGCGTGGCTTGCGGGACCCCCCGCGGCATCCGGTGACCAAAACCGCCGGCAGACCGGGGGAAGCACCGGCTTCCAATCGTGTCCGGTATCGGGAACGACCGCCCCCCTTCCCATGGAAAGACCCACACTCCAAAACGCGTTGTGACCGGAAAAATTCATCGGGCTTTGATAGATCTTCGCCCAGATCTGGGTGAAAACCGGATCCAGATCGACATACACCCGGGCCCCAGCGGATGCCACCAGATCGGGCCGTTTGAAGTGTCCGGACAGATTCAGAAAAAGGTCCGCCCCTTGTGCGAATTCCCGCAACCCCCTCTCCTCCACCTTTTCCCCTTCGGCCAGCAAGGTGGCTTGGCCATCCCATCCAATTTCGTGCAGGAGTTTTTTCCAATGGGCCAGGTTCACGCTCTCCGCAAGGGAGCAGGATTTTCCCGCCCGGTTGAATATCTCTTTTTTTTGCAGGGATTCGACCAACCAGACATCCCAGCCGAGGTCCCGCAGACCAAGTCCCCACTGAAGAAATGCCCAGGAGTTGCCCGCCGCCTTGTCAGGAAAACCTGCGAGGCCGACCCCGACGATCGCCCGCTTTTTCATGGGGGCAATCCCGCCCTTGACCGATCAGGAGAACCGGACGTCTTTGCCCGGATCCATTTCAAACTCCAAAACCTCGATTTTCTGGGCGTTGGGCTTGAGAACCTGTGATTCAAATTGATGGTACAGGGGGTGATCAAAGGCGGCCGTTCGTTTGAGGCTATTTTCAAACTCCAAGGCCAGAAAGAGATCGTGAAAGGTGTCATGACCGTTGACCGGGATTTTTTTTCCACAGGCAAGGCTGAGAACATCCTGGATCTTCAAGATACGAATCCTGCTCTCCACCATGATCTCCTCCACCCGGCTGGCGGGGAGCCCGCCCTTTAACTGAATCAATTTAAGGTGATGAATCATGGGAGGGAGCAGGTTGTGTTCCTGATGCTGGCAGTGTCAAGAACCCCGAAAGCCCCGCCCAAAAGAAAATAAGAGAACCAAAAATCTAGGCTTTACAACCAAAGGTATTTCCGTGTTATTATGTAAAAATGTTTACTCGAACCAACGGCCGTAAGTCTGACACCTTGGATGCCACCTTTAGTTATCCGGAGGCACCCAAAAGTGATACTTCCCGGATTGAAAGCATCTCCCCCCGTTCCGCTCTGATCACTGACCAGGTGGAAATCAAAGGCACCTTGGCTTTTGACGGCAGCCTGGAATTCAACGGGACTTTCGAAGGCGAAATTATTTCCCAGGGAACCCTCTCCATCGGTGCGGAAGCCGTGATCAAAGCCGAAATTCACGCGGCCAAAGTGATCATCAAGGGAAAAGTCCAAGGGAACATTACCGCCACCGAATCGATTGAGCTCTGCGACCAAGCTGAGCTTTTTGGTGACGTCCGCACTGCGAAATTCATCGTGGCGGAAACGGCCACCTTCCGCGGGCGCTCCGATCCGATCGAGGGTAAGGCGGCCGCTCCTGAATTCTCCCCCGTTTTCCGCCGGCTCAGCGCCAAATCAGGCAAATAACCTCCCTTTTCGGGAAGGATCAATCGGCGGAGACCAAGTCCACGGGGCGCGTTTCCGCCCAGCCCTGAATCTTCCCCCCGGGCTCCACAGTCAGCTCCTGAAACTGGATTTTCCCGGCCACCACCGAACCACTCGGCCCGATGGAAAGCGGCCCGGCAAAGTGGGCCACAGGACAACGAAGCTCACCGTCAATCCGCCCGGAGACAAAATCCATGCGATCCCCGCATTCCAAAACACTTCCAGATTGAATTTCCAACCGTCCCCCGGCGGCGCCGGAGCGGATCCGCGCCTGTCCAGAGACCTGCAAAAACTCGGGGGCTTCCAAAAACCCGCTCGACCGCCCCTCAAGAATAATTCGGGCCGCCCGCGCACGGGATCCCCCGTAATTTCCCTTCGGCCCTATCCTTAACTCCCCCTCCAAACTGATGTTGCCAAGATGTTCCCCCAGAATTTCCCGGTGCCCCAATTCCAGGTGGCGCCCACAAGTGAGACAAGTGGAGGACTGGGCCTCCAAAGCGACTTCCTGAACGGCGCCACAATCGGCGCAACTCAGCTCCCGCTTTTCAATGGCTTTCCGTTTTACCTTGCGACGACTCTGCCCCGAAGACCGGGACGACTTGAAGTAGGAGCCGCAGCCCCGGCAAACCGTGGAAAGAAAGTTTTCCGACTCGAGCTGGATGCGGCCGCACTCAGGACAGCCCACCTCAATCTTGGAAATCACGACACTCATGCCCGACCGCACCCCACGCGCAGTTCCCCTTTGAAATCCGCACCCGGCTCGATTCTCAGCGCATGGGCGACACATTGCTTCCGGAGCAAAGCTCCGGCCTTGATCCAGGCTTGGCCCAAAGCCTCCAAGCCTCCCTCAATCTTCCCTTGGACGCAGACATCACCTCCCTGCACTCGTCCCGAAACCTCGGCCCCATGGCCCACCACGATTTTTTTCGCCGCCCGCACGTTTCCCTGCACTTTTGCCTGAAGAAAAGCGTCGTTGGCAAACCGGATATCTCCCCAGATTGAAAAAGCTTCAGGGCCAAGCCCCGAATTTCCCGCCTCTCCGGTGTTAGCTTCGGCCTCGGCCACGGAGTTCATTTCGTATTTCCTCCAACAATTTTTCGGAGCGGGTCGGGGGTGGTTCCTCCACCGGAACCGCAAGGGAGGGGAGCAAGCGCAGCTTTTCCAGCCATCGCAAAATCAGAAAAATCGACAAGGCAATGATGACGAAATCCAGAATGGAGCTCAAAAAGGCACCATAAGCCAAGATCGGGACTCCTGCCTTTTTGGCTTCCGCCAACGTCTGAAAAGAACCCGTCCCTAGAACAAGAAAGAGATTACTAAAATCCACCCTCCCCAACACCAGCCCCAAGGGGGGAAGCAAAACGTCGTTCACCAAGGAGGTGACAATCTTGCCAAACGCACCTCCCACCACCACTCCCACGGCTAAATCCATGGCGTTTCCCCGCATCGCAAACTTTTTGAAGTTTTGCCAAAAACTCACGCCCCTCATCATGATGTCATCCCCTCGGGGATGCAACTACGGGAGAAGCCTTGGATTTGCCCCGGCTAGGACTCGAACCTAGGACCAAGTGATTAAGAGTCACCTGCTCTACCAACTGAGCTACCGAGGCGTAAGTGGAAAAGCGTACCCGAAAAAAATCCAACCTGCAATTCCTGAGGGCCTCAGGCTTTTGCCCCGTGCTCTTCCTCCGCCTCGAGTAGCCTCAATGCCAGAATCACCAATCCCAAATGAATGGCGATGTCCGCCACCGTGGAGTGTCCACCAATCAGCATCTGACCAAAGGCTAGGGAAACGAAAAGGAAGCCCGCCAAGATCAGCGGAACGCGGTTCCGTCCAGCCACCAGAATTCCCGAGCCGATCAAAATCTCCGCGTAGGGCAAGGCCCCGAGATAGAGCTTCACCCCCCATTCGGGAAGAAAACCATTTTCCAAAAAAGGCTGACTGAGGGCTGGCATAATCTGGCTGTAAAAATAACCGAAGCGAAATCCCTCCGGTCCGTGAAATTTGGAAACCCCGGCCACCAAAAACCTCAGCCCGAGAAATACCTGAAGCAAAAGAAACGCCCACTCTCTCGTCCCCCAACGAACCCAGAAAGGCCGGGGATCCAGGGAGGGCCCGCTCATCCTCGCCTTCCTAAATGGAACTCCCGGTGCGCAGCCCTCACCGCCTTGGGACCCGCCTCCTCATCCACCACCACCGTGATCTTGATTTCGCTCGTGCTGATCATCTGGATATTCACCCTCGCCGCTGCCAAGGCACGAAACAACTGCGCAGCCACCCCGCTGTGACTTCGCATCCCGATTCCCACCACGGAAAGCTTGGCCACCCCCTCCTTGAAAAGGATCTCCTGCGCCCCACCGGCCTTGCGGAATGGATCCAGATAACGCCTGACCTTGTTCAACTCCTCCTTGGGAACCGTGAAGGTGATGTCCGTTTGCGCCTTGGCCCTCTTGCCCTCCGCGGGCACGGCGATGTTCTGCACAATCATGTCCACATTGATACCAGCCTTGGCGATGCCCGAAAAAAGTTTGGCGGCCACTCCGGGACGATCCGCCACCCCCACCAAGGTCACCTTGGCTTGGTTCTTTTCGAGGCTGACGCCCCGTACGACCACCCGTTCCATGGATTTGGCTTCTTCTTTCACCAAGGTTCCTCGGGCACGATTGAAACTCGACCGCACCTCAAAGACCACTCCGAACTTTTTGGCAAACTCCACCGACCGGGCCTGCATCACTTTGGCCCCGGTGCTCGCCAACTCCAACATCTCGTCATAGGAAATTTCCGCAATCTTGGCGGCGCCAGGCTCCGTGCGGGGGTCCGCCGTGTAGACCCCATCCACATCCGTGTAGATTTCACAACGGGTTGCCTTCAGCACCGCGGCCAAGGCGATCGCCGTCAGGTCTGATCCCCCACGCCCCAGAGTGGTGATCTGCCCCTGCATCGTTTGGCCTTGGAACCCGGCCACTATGACCACTCGGCCCGCCTTCAAATGTTCCTGCACCGCCGCAGGCGTCACGTTGGCAATTCGCGCCTTGGTGTGGGTCCCATCCGTGACGATCCCCGCTTGGGCTCCCGTTAAGGCCACTGCATCGATTCCCCGGGCTTGGAGAGCGATGGCCAGCAGGGCCGTCGTGGTCTGCTCCCCGGTGGCCAACAAAAGATCCATCTCTCGCTCGCTGGGCTCCGCATGCAACCCCCTCGCCATTTTGAGCAGGCCATCGGTCACCCCGCTCATGGCCGAGACCACCACCACCAACCGGTCCCCCTTGCGACGCGCCTCCGCAACCCGGTCAGCCACCCTTTGGATTCGCTCCAGATTGGCTACCGATGTCCCTCCATATTTTTGCACCAACAAAGCCATCCGTTCACACTGCCGGCTTTTTCGTGGAGTTTAAGCCTGAAGTTCACGGTTCCGTTCCTTGGACATCTTGATCTTCATCTTTGATCCGATCTTTGATAGAAAGTCTTGATGTCCGACCTTCGTATCTCCACCCGCGACCAGCTGACCTCTTCCAAAAAATCCTACGTCTTCCAGTCCCTGCCCAAGCTGGAAAAGGAGTTGAAGACCGACCTCTCCCGCTTGCCCGTCTCCCTCCGCATCGTTCTGGAATCGGTGCTCCGTCATTGCGATGACCTGAAAGCCCGCCCCCGGGATGTGGAAAACCTGGCCCGCTGGAACGCCGCCAAGCCGGCCCCGGAAGAAATTCCTTTTACCGTCGCCCGGATCGTTCTGCAGGATTTCACCGGAGTTCCCCTTCTCGTCGACCTAGCCGCCATGCGCGATGCCGTGGCACGCATGAAAAAGGACCCGAAAATCATCGAGCCGCTCGTTCCGGTGGATTTGGTCGTCGACCACTCCGTTCAGGTCGATGTCAACGGAACCCCGCAGGCCTTCATGTTGAACATGCAGCATGAGTTCAAACGAAACCGCGAACGCTATGAGTTTCTCAAGTGGGGCCAGCAGGCGTTCGAGACCTTCGGGGTGGTCCCTCCGGGCATCGGCATTGTGCATCAGGTGAATCTCGAATACCTCGCCCGTGGGGTCTTCACCCAAAAACAGCCGGATGGCACCGTCCTCGCCTACCCCGACTCCCTCGTCGGAACCGATTCCCACACCACCATGATCAACGGCCTCGGGATTGTCGGATGGGGGGTGGGGGGCATCGAAGCCGAAGCCGGCATGCTGGGCCAACCCCTGACCTTCCTCACTCCCGAGGTGGTCGGCTTTTATCTCACCGGGGAACTCCCCGCCGCCGCCACCGCCACCGATCTGGCACTCACGGTCACCCAGATCCTCCGCCAGCATAAGGTGGTGGGAAAGTTTGTTGAATTTTACGGGCCCGGCGCCGCCAAGCTCACCCTCCCCGACCGGGCGACCATCGCCAACATGGCCCCGGAATATGGGGCCACCATGGGCTACTTCCCTGTGGACGGGGAAACCCTCAGCTACCTCCGGGGCACAGGCCGCACCGATGAACTTGTCCAACTCGTCGAGGACTATTACCGCGCCCAGGGGCTCTTCGGCATTGCCACCAAAAAAAATGCCTTGGTGTTCTCCTCCGTGGTCGAACTCGATTTGGCCGCGGTCAAATCCAGCGTGGCCGGCCCGAAACGCCCCCAAGACCGCATCGAACTCCCCTCCATGAAATCCACCTTCCAGAATCTCCTGACCAAATCCGTCACGGAAGGTGGTTATGGAAAGAGTGCCCAACAGACCGGACAAACCGCCCAAGTGAATTTATCCGCCGACGAACAGGAAATGATCTCCGATCGACCCACGCCCGATCGGGTTGCCGGAAAAGACAAACTCACCCATCCCGGCACCCTGCGCCACGGCTCCGTGGTCATCGCCGCCATCACCTCCTGCACCAACACCTCCAACCCGTCGGTCATGCTGGCCGCAGGCTTGTTGGCCAAGAAAGCGGTTGAACGAGGCCTGAGGGTTGATTCCACCGTAAAAGCATCCCTCGCCCCGGGATCCCGTGTTGTTTCCGATTACCTCAACGTGACCGGTCTTCAGCCTTATTTGGACCGGCTCGGATTCAATTTGGTCGGCTATGGCTGCACCACATGCATCGGAAATTCCGGTCCTCTTCCTGCGCCCGTGGAGAAGGCCGTGGTCGAGAACGACTTGGTGGCCGCCAGTGTTTTGTCCGGCAACCGCAACTTCGAGGCGCGGGTGCATTCCTCGGTCAAGGCAAACTTCCTCATGTCCCCTCCCTTGGTTGTGGCGTTCGCCTTGGCCGGCCGAGTGGACCTTGATCTCTCCAAGGATCCGCTGGGAGTGGGGAAGGATGGCCAGGCCGTTTATCTCAAGGATCTTTGGCCCACACGGGAAGAAATTGGTCAGGCCATGAAATCCGCTCTTAAACCCGAGGTCTTCCGCCGCTTGTATCGGGACTTTTCGGAACAAAACCCGGCTTGGAACGAAATCCCGGGAAAACCCGGACTCACCTACGCTTGGGATCGTAAAAGCACCTACATCCAGGAACCCCCTTTCTTTGAGGATTTTTCTCTACAGCCGGCCCCCGTCTCCGGCATCGCCAACGCACGTTGCCTGGGAATCTTTGGGGATTCCGTCACCACCGATCACATCTCACCCGCCGGCAACATCAAGCAGACCTCCCCGGCTGGCTGCTATCTTTTGGAAAACGGGGTCCCCGTCGAGGATTTCAACAGCTACGGCGCCCGCCGGGGCAACGACCGGGTCATGACGCGGGGAACGTTTGCCAATGTCAGGATCAAAAACCTCATGCTCTCCGGGGTGGAGGGCGGACTGACCCTCAATCTTCTGGACCCAAAAAAACCTCAGGTCTCCATCTTTGATGCGGCCGTGAATTACCGCAAGGCCGGGGTTCCCCTGGTCATCTTCGCCGGGAAGGAATACGGGACAGGCAGCTCCCGCGATTGGGCGGCAAAGGGGACGAGGCTCCTGGGTGTCCGTGCGGTGATCGCGGAAAGCTTCGAGCGAATCCACCGATCCAACCTGGTTGGAATGGGGATCCTCCCATGCACCTTTCCAGAGGGAGTGAATGCCAAAACCTTAAATCTCGATGGCACGGAGGTATTCTCCCTGGAGGGGCTTAGCACACCTCCCAAGCCTCGGGAGGATCTGACCTTGGTCATCCGAAGGGAAAACGGTGCAACTGAGAAGACCAAAATAATCAGCAGATTGGATACCCCGATTGAGGTGGAGTATTACCTCCATGGTGGAATTCTGCCTTATGTTTTGCGGCAGATAATGAATAAGTTTTGTTAATTTTATCTAGAAGAAATATCAAAGCTTAAACTTCTCATTATTAACTATTTAAAATTTTTATTTAATCATAATAATATTTTTGACACTTAAATAATATATATTACTTTTGGGATATGCATTTTATTGGCTGATTCGCTTTTTCCCGCATGTCGTATTTAGGATAAACTATACCATTAAGGATAAATAAATTATATGCCCATGACCCCCACAGCCTCGGATATCAAAGCAAAAATCACTGCTCCACCTAAAAAGGCTATCTCTTGGAAACAAGTGCCCCTGGTGGTTGGGACAGTGTCAACCGGGGAAGGCCTAAAGCACCTGCGGGGTTGCCCCAAGGGGGTGGATTTGATTGAGATCAGATTGGACAGCCTCTTGGCCAAGGGTGTTGCCCCGGATCTCATCCAGGAATCCATGGCTGAGCGAACCACTCCGGTCCTTCTGACTCTTAGAACCCGGGAGGAGGGGGGCTCTTTCAACTGGCGCTCCCGGCAACGCGTCCTCTTCTTTTTGAAATTCATTCCCTTCGCGGATGCAGTCGATTTGGAGTTGACCAACATTCCCCGCTTGGCCCGGGTGCTGCGGGCAGTTCGGCGCCTGAAAAGGGATCTGATCATCTCTTCCCACTCTCTCAAAAGAAAACTGACTCCCCTCCGCCTCCGCCGCCTGCTTCAACAGTTCCGCAAAACCCGCGCCCAAGTCTACAAAGTCGTGGGGCTGGCCCGGCGCCGTCGCGATCTCCGTGTCTTGGCAGAACCGCTTCTCAGTCAATCCCACATGCGTTTGGCCATCATGGGCTCAGGTCCCCTGGCGGCAGCCTCGCGAATTTCACTTCCGGCCTTGGGCTCCCGGCTGCTGTACGTCTATCTCGACGAGCCAGCTGCCTCTGGCCAACCCGGACATGCAACTCAGTTCAGTTTGACCGATCTTCGTTCCTCTTTCTCCCCCAAGGGGGCCTGAAAGCATCAGCCGGCCGGGCGCTTGGGCCGGAGAGCTCCCGGAATCGAATTTTCCACCTTCCCCCCGCTCGAGGAAACCACCGGAAACCCTCCGGCTCCCCCCCCACCTCCGCTTCCAACGAAGCCCACCACCAGCCCGTGAACCCCCAACAAGGCCAGAATCAACGAGGCCAACCCACAGAAAGTTTGCGCCCTCTGCAAACGCAACCGCCACAACGCCTTCTCCCGTTCACTTTTCTCCGTGAGAGCCTTGGTCCTGCGATCCAACTCCTCCATCAGACGGGAACGCTCCAGACGATACTGATCCATTTGCTGGGCTCTTTCCTGTTTGCGACTTTCCATCTCCTTTTTTCTGGAATCTGACCAACCCTCGCTGGCCAGACCAGCCTCCGCCGACTCCCGATCGATCTGGGACATCCGGGACTCTACCTCCTTGAGCCGGTCGCGAACCCCCCAGTCGGCCTCGACCAGGCTCTCGCCTGTTTTCCCCGCCGAAAAATCAACTCCCAATGGCACCGCGGCCAAACCATACACCGCCGCCAAAACCAAAAAACCGAGATTCAAAAACTGGAAGCCAGCGGCCCGGGCCACGCTCTTCCGGGCCGGCAAAGGCCCCCGCAAAAAAAACATCCCCAAAAGCACCATGGGAGCCCACTGGGCCATGGCCTCCCGATTGGGCAACAGTTGATCCCCCGCCCCGAGAATCCCACCCACCTCCCCGATTTTCCACCCGCCCATGACGAGCATCCCCAGGCCCGCCGCCCGGAACAAAAAGCCACGATCACCTCCTTCCCCCATGCCCCCAATCTGCCACCCTCCCCCGGTCGGCCCGAACAAAAACTTCCCCCCCCCCTCCCCCGCCGTGCCCATAAATACCAC
>Ga0214923_10006260_pt1 | contig 13453 bp, 10 predicted proteins | sample LL1510_MetaG_FD_177993 | JGI IMG/M metagenome (GOLD analysis project Ga0214923, IMG submission 177993) | Freshwater microbial communities from Lake Lanier, Atlanta, Georgia, United States - LL-1510 | ecosystem: Environmental > Aquatic > Freshwater > Lake | place: USA: Georgia | collected...
GCAAAGTCGTGTTTCCCTAATAAAAAAGTACAAGCCAGATTCATGAGCTCCACGTTCAAAGGACGTTCCATGATCCACCGAAAAGGGTAATCGAAAGCATCCTTGGTTTTTCGGATATAATAGCGATACGTTCGACGTTTTGCGTCAAATCTTGCGTGCAGTGAACTCCTTGCAGTCGCATGTACCACAATGTCGTTGGGCAGCATCTTGTTGAGTTTATATACAAGCTGGTTGGTATCGCCTGTAAAACCATCAACATGGGCAAAATACTGTCGCGCATGCACTCCGGTGTCGGTTCTACCACATCCAACTACAGCCACAGGAATATCACTATTTAAGCGGCTCAAAACCGTTTCTAAAGCACCTTGAACTGTGGGTTTTTCAGGTTGAATTTGCCAGCCATGGTATGGAGTGCCGTTATACGACAATTCAAGCATCAGTCTTTGGTTTTCCACAAGGTAAAGTTCGGTTTTTTCTTTGAATGAGCAACGTGTAGCATCCTTCCGCGTATGGTTATCTAAGGGAATAATTGATTATATTTAAGGATTAATGTAACTTTGTTACGCAAATGAAAGTATTGATATCAAAAAATAAAATGAGCTTGTTCCGATTGGTCATCATTTTAATGTTAGTTATTACTTCAACAGCGTTGAGTTCACTGCATGCGCAATGCCCTTTTGCACCGACGGTTGTCAGCATAATTCAGCCTACTTGTTACAATAATTTTGGGACAGTGAACGTTACCGGCCTCCCAACAGGTAATTGGACTTTGTACGCTACCCCAGCTGCCGGATGCGGGGGTGTTCCGGTTAGCATTTCCGGTACAGGATCTTCCTCACCCTTGACCGGCCTTACCGCAGGTTGTGGCTACACGTTTAATTACATCCAAACATCGTCTCCCGCATGTACTTCAGCAGTTACCAGCACGGTAAATGTTTCACCCGTTCCTGCGCCTCCAGGAACACCCCAAATTCTTGCAGTAAATCAGCCCAATTGTTCCCCCGGTGTAACTACCGCTTGTATTTCTTTAGGAAATTTACCGAATACTGGGGCATGGTTTATTACCGCTTCAGGTTCGTCAGGATCAACTGTAGTTACAACCAATCACATTGGGACCACCTATACGTTGTGCGGTTTGGGGCTTGGAACGTGGACTTTTACCGTAACTCGTGTCATTGATTCGTGTGTTTCAGCAGGCGTTAATATGACAGTAATTGCACCTACAATACCGAATACCCCTGTGGTTTCCAGCGTAACACAGCCTTCATGCGCTGCGAATTATGGTGCTGTTACCTTCAATGGGTTGCCCCCTGGAATGCCTTGGACCATTAATGCATCCCCGAATTTGGGCTTACCCAATAACGGTGCATTTACTGGTACAGGAACGAGTGCTACATTTTCAAACTTAACAGCAGGAGTATGTTATCTGTTTACTTTGACGGATACTAACGGTTGTACTTCTGCATTCACCTCTTCAAACTGTATCTCTAATGCTTTGCTTGTTCCTCCCGCACCAACGGCTACCATTGTTCAACCTACTTGTCCTCAGCCCACGGGTACCATTACGTTTACTAGCCCCATCGGTGCGCAGTATTTATATTCGATCGACGGAACGAATTTTCAAATTTCGCCGGTATTTAATGCCGTTCCCGGGGGAACCTACACGCTATATGTACAGCAGACCGGATCGGGTTGCAGCACCCCTTCCGCAAACACGTATCTAGTGAATCCTGCGCCTACACCCCCAGTGATTAGCATTCCCGTGGTTCACCCGGTTACCTGCAATGGTGCTAACAACGGCTGGGCCGTTGGAAAGGTTATTTCTGGGGGAACACCACCCTTCGTGTATTCTTGGTCTCCCGTAAACATTGCCAACGATACTGCCACCAATTTAGCGCCGGGAAACTATAATTTTGTGGTAGTGGATGCGCTACAGTGTGTTGTGATTCAATCCATTACCATAGGGCAGCCGAATGTTTTAGTAGTTGTAGGTGATTCAACACCCATTAATTGTGCCACCGGTCAGTTGGGCACCATGGATGTAACGGCATCCGGTGGGGTACTTCCTTACACGTACACTTGGTCTACCGGTCAAACCGGGTTAGATAGTATTTTCAACCTTAATGTGGGTAATTATACAGTGATCATTGCAGATTCCAATAATTGTCAAGTAACCTATTCCGCCGCCATAACCACAATCAATAGTTTACCGGTAAATATTACTCCGGGAGATATTACTATCAACCCAGGTGTATCCTTTGCTGCCAATGTAACTCCTGGTTCCATTTTCACCTGGACACCAAGTCAGGGGTTGTCCTGTTCCAACTGCCCGAACCCCATTGTTAGTCCGGATACGACTACTTTGTATTTTGTGAATGTTTCCAACGCCAACGGTTGCCTTGGAATAGATTCTATGCTGGTAACTGTTAAATTGATTTGTGGAGAGTTTTTCGTTCCCACCATATTTAGTCCAAACGGGGTAGGTCCAGACGCGAACAATAAGTTCCAAGTATTTTGTAAAGAGGTTTGTGTGAAGGATTTTAGTTTGATGATTTATGATCGTTGGGGGCAAAAAGTATTTGAGTCGGTGGATGTAAATTTCCCATGGGATGGGTTTTACAAAGGACGTCCCGCACAGGAGGGAAATTATGTTTTTGAATTAACGGTACAACTCTACGATGAATCCATTGTTCGTAAAACGGGCAGTTTAACTCTGGTAAGATAATGAGAAAGATTGCAACGATTATTAGTGCTTTTTGCTGGCTTCTGGTAGGCAACTTGCATGCTCAAGATGTACATTTTTCACAAACGGATTTTTCACCCCTAACCTTGAACCCAGCATTAGCCGGGGCAAGTGCTTCTTTCAATGGAATAGCCATGTATCGCAGTCAATACGGAAGTTTTGCGTCTCCCTACAAGACGTTTTTAGGTTCCTTCGATGGTCGACTTTCCGCAGGGTTAAAAAACACCAACGGAATGCTTGGCGCGGGACTCAGTTTCTTCAACGACCGGATGGGGGATGGATTTTTCAATCAAACAACCATTGGATTAAATCTTGCCTATGCATTGAAAGTAAGTCGATTTAATAAGGTGGCCGTAGGCTTAAACTCTACCTTTGGGCAATGCGCTGCCAACCCAGCTGTAGGGCAATGGGGTTCTCAATACGATGGTACTGGCTTTAACGCTTCCATGGCCAGTGGAGAGAACTTTTATCAGCAAAGCTTTAGTTATTTTGATTTGGGTGTAGGGGCGGTCTATACGTATCAAACGGATGTCGCGAATGTCACGAACGTTGCAGATAAAGGATTTAGCGTTGGATTTGCAGCCTACCATGTAAATAATCCAAGATATTCCTTTTACAATTCCAGCATTCAAAATTTAGCGGTTCGTTATTCATGGTTTGCCAATGGGAATATTGGATTGGACAGAACCAATGGCGTACTTCAACCCGCGGTTTATTTTCAACGTCAGAAAAAGTCCAATGAATTACTTTACGGCGTTAGCTATAAACAGATACTTCAAAAGGCCTCCACGGAAACCGATAAAGTAAAAGAAATAGCCTTCAGTCTTGGATTATTCAGCCGTCTTAAAGATGCACTTATTGTGAAGGCGATGGTTTTCTATGGCCCTTTTTCAACGGGCTTCGCCTACGACATAAACACCTCTAGGCTTTCTTTAGTTTCGAATTTTAAAGGAGGATTCGAGATGTTCGTTCGCTATAATGTGAATAACATCAACGGGAAACGTATTCGGTTACGATAGTCACGTTATTTCAAGAAAGGGAAATTTCCCATGCTTAAATCCAATTCAAATAAATCATACGAAAAGAAACCACTTTGATCGGCTACCGAGGCGTAGATGGCTTTCTTATTTTGCCCGGTTAAACGGAAATGGGTGTCATTGTTGACCGTATTTACGGTAGCCCCTAAATTGATGGGTGCCGACCAAGTTCCTGATTCATTCACACAATAAAACACATCGTACCCACCATAACCCGGCAATTCATCGCTGCTAAAAAACAAATATTTCCCATCGGGACTCAGCCAAGGAGTTGTTTCGTTTCCTGGACTATTGATGGATTTTGGTAAAGGCGTTACCTCTCCATATCCTGTTTCATTCTTGCTACAAGTGTATAGATCGAGTCCGGAAACATCCGCTTTACGATCGCTAATAAATACCATAAAATCTCCTGCTTCCGCCCCTTCCGTAATGCAAGCACCCCCTTCAAAGTAATCGGTGTTAATCCCTTTGCTGCGTATTAGGGATGGTGCTTCCCAAACTAAGGGATCTTCTGAACTTATTTCGAAGATGTCGGAACTTTTGGTGGTTTTTTCGGCTGAGGAGGTGTTTATGGTCATTAAAGCATAGGTGCCCGAGGAATTAACATAGCTGAGTGCATCAAACCCATTGGTGTTTATTTCGTTGAAAAAAGCATAGTCCATTTCGTATTGTTGGGTAGACGGGTTCCAATTAGCGCGGTACATGTCTTCAAAATAACGCAAGTCATCTGGATTGAGGTTTTCACCTTTAGTTTCTGGACGCCGTGCCGTGAAAAAAAGTACTTCCCCGTTTTTTACGAGTATTGGACCATACTCGTCCTCAACAGTATTTATTTTAGGAGCCAAAGGTTTTCTTGCAAGGCTAATTCCAAGTTTTCGATCTTTTAAAACTAATTCGCATTGTTCCATATAGAGCGTTATGCCGAACTCCTTGGCTGTTTTAGCACCCATAATAATTGCCGCCTTTTTATAGGCACTTGCTGCGTTTTCTATATTTCCTAAACGATGGTTTATTTTTCCCTCCAGCTCGTAAAATGCCGCATCACCTTGTTCTTTTTCTCCCATAAATGATTTTGCACTATTCATGTACTGCTCTGCAGCAAGGTACGAGCTAAGATCGTGGTGGCAGGCCGCCATCCAGTAGTTTAATTTCCAATTTTCAGGATCGATGGCTTCCGCTTTTTTGAAAGATTCCAAGGCATCATTCGATCGCTCAGCATCGAAATATTCAATCCCCTTGTTTAAGAAACGAGTGAAATTCGTCTTTTGCGCTCCCGTAAGTTTTTTTTGTCCGTGAATCATGACGGTGGTCAACAGCGACATGATCGAAATTATAAATAGGTTTTTCATGCTCCGAATTTAGTGAGTTTTCACTTCGAACGCTTCGGTTCGGAATGTTTTTTTTTACAATATGTCCCGAATTGGCATGGCTACTTTTACTAACTTCGTTGAAAAATACCGCATGAATTCTACAGAAGATTGTACCTACCTCGTTCGTTGTTCACTGATGAACGAATTATTCTCACAAGAATTCGCGGATACCCACCATGAAGGCTTAGAATCCGAAGATAATGTTAAGTATCAGTGGGAGGATGAATTCATGGTGCATCGCGTGGTGCGGGTTGAGCGCATGGATTCCGGAACCTATAACTTGTCCGGTATCCACCCACAAAACGGCGAATTTACCTACCCGATTCCTTCTATGCAACTCATCCACATGCATCACGCTAACGGTGACTATACCTCTTTGGCCTTCTCTCGGAAATTAGTAAAAAGCATGGTGGAAGAACAGGAGAATGGCCAACCTTGCCTGTTGGTGGAATTGCACGACCATGAACCTTTTATTAACCCAATCTCGGGGGTGTACATTGCCAACAGTGAGATTCCGCTGGAATTGAAAAATGCTTGAAGTTTCGGGGTTAAGCTTAGATTACGGAGAACGGACGGTATTGAAGGGCTTGAACTTTCTTCTAAAACCCAACCGAGTTTACGGCATTTTTGGATATAGTGGGGTAGGAAAGTCCAGTTTGCTAAGGATCATTGCGGGGTATCAAGACCCCAAAGCAGGGAAGGTACATCTGAATGGAAAATGTTTACCCCTTAGTTCACAGCGCTTAGTGCCTGGGTTTCCGGAAATATCGCTTGTTACAACAGACAATCCTTTGGATTGGAATCATACCTGTGAAGAAAATATCCGCGAAGCCATTTTAGGTTGGTCCATCCCAAAAAGAACAGCACGCGTCCAAGAACTTCTTCAAGGACTGGGACTAACGGCCGTTAAAAACATCCGAGCCAAACGCTTGTCGGATGGAGAAAAACAACGGCTTGCCATTGCACGTGCCTTGGCAAATAAACCGGAATGGCTGCTGCTCGACGAACCCTTTGGACACCTTGATTTTTCGAATAAAAAAAAGTTATTGTTACAAATATTTGGGCTGGGTAATTACAATGTGCTAATGGTTTCCCATGATGTTCAAGATTTAATGGCGCATTGTGATCAGATTGCGGTATTGAGCCACTCCGGTAAACTCTCCAAGTTTGAAAAACCTCACACCAAGTTTTTTAATCTGAAGCATCGAAAAAATGCTGAACTCCTCGGACCGGTAAATTCCTTAGAAGTGGATGGAATTCAATATTTATTTAGACCCACCGATTTCAAGCAATCCGTCCAGGGAGTGCCCTTAACGCTTACTTCAGTTTTTTTTAACGGAATGGTATATGTTCATTACTTTTGCTCCTTGAAGAACGAAGAAGTGGTCTTATATCACCAAGAACCGATGCCGAATTTCGTTAATATTTTGCCTTTTTATGCGAAAAAATAAAAAAATAAAGGCGCTTTTTACGTTGTTTAAGACGACCGTTTTATCATTTTTCGAAGAAAGAGCGCATTTGCATGCGGCTACCATTTCGTATTACACCCTATTTTCCATGATTCCGTTGCTCTATTTGACGGTAATCAGTTTTGGTTGGTTTTTTGGGGAAGCATTTTGCCTTCAGGTTATTTCGGACCTTTTTCAAAAGAACATTGGGTTAAAAGATATTCATGTTTTCACAGATTATATTAAAAACATCCATCAACAAGGAAGATCGTGGGTGTTGAATTCAGTGATGGTAGCAACGCTGCTGTATTCGTGCTCCGCTTTTATGGTATCCTTAAAGCATAGTGTCAATGAATTTTTTGATGTGGAGCAGAAAAATGAAGATAAAATGAACATATTCATAGAATTATTAAAATTTAGATTCCTTTCGTTATCCTACCTTGCCTTGATTGCCTTAGTAATCTTTTTACTCTATTTTCTTCAAATTTTCGCCTTTAATGTCTTGTCCTCTTGGTTCGCTTCCACCCATTTTTGGGCGGTATTGATGCAGATAGTATTCTCCTTGACCCTCAATTTTTCCATTATTTTAATGGTTTTTAAGTTCGTAAGCGATGCCAAGGTTTCATGGAATATCGCTACCAAAGGTGCCTTTTTTACGGCTGTTTTTTTATTACTAAGCCAGTTGTTGGTTAAGTGGTATTTAACCCGCTATTTCTTTTTAGGTAAAAGCGATTTGATTGGGTCAATTTTCATTTTAATGACCTGGGTTTTTTACTCTGCTCAAGTCATCTTTTTAGGAGCAAAGTTTACGTACATTTATGGCAAGTATAAAAACAATCATTCCAATTTTCAATGATGCGAAACGTAAGAAATAAAATTAATCCAAGGGTTTTTTACTGTTTTTTGTTAGTCATCCTTCCCGCCTGCAAAGACACAGGCGTTTTGGTGAAACCTAAGTATAACACGACGCTGTTTCATGGACAACGCGGTGAAACACAAGTGAACGCCTTAAATCGGAAACAGGCCGAACGCGAGAAAAGCTTAGCCGAAGAAATCGAAAAGGCCGAGCAAGCCATCACCATGCTAGAGGAACAAAAGAAAATGTTTTATTCTATCGACTCCACCCAGCGCATCCAAGAAATAGATGATCAACTTCAGCGCCTGTTATCCAGAAGCCAAGAAATTATCGCGGCCTTGAATTCCACCGACCCTTATTCACCCGAAGGACATGAAACCACTTTGAATCTCGCAAAAGAACTCAACGATTTGTTATATAAATACGTGGTTCCCATGGGAACATTAATTGCGGCCAACAAAGAAATTAAAAAAATTGCAGCAGACATTAGCTTCGAAACCGGTAGTGCCGTGATTAACCAAGAAGGTGTTAAAATGATTTCCATTTTATTGGATTCCATTAAAACGGACGTTAAAAGTTGGAATGCCTATTTGGATCATCACAACGAAAATATTTTTTCAGGCCAAGAATTTACCACCATTTTAATTATTTCTGGTTATTCAGATACCCAAGGTACAGGCGATGAAAAAACGAGGACACAACGAAATTTGGAACTTTCACAGGCTCGAGCCAAAGCAGTAGCCTCGGAATTTGAAAAACAATTAGCAGCCTTAGCGGTAACATGGAAGTTAACGTACCGGATAGCCCACGATGGTAAAGGAGAACAATTGCCGCCCTCCGTCATGGAAGACAGCCGAAAAAACAACCCCAACAGAAGAATCACGACCGTGCGTATGGTGGTCGGGCCAAAAATACTCCTGTACAATAGCGGAGAGTAACTTAAAAAAATGAAGGAGGACGCCTAAGTTCGAGCTTCGCATCCTTGAATAAGTTGGAGGTGTTTCTTATGCTCAATAAAAAACTCTTATTTCCTCCAATCGGAATCCAATAAAAGCTCAACGCCCAACAATGCATATTACGGTTCAACGATAAATTCATATTTGTAACCCGTTGTGTTTTTAAGTCCACGTTTATATTTGTAGCTAAATTCCATCGCTTGCTGAACGAAACATCGCCTTGAAACGCCAAGGTTTGTACCCCCGACCCTTTGGATGGATTCGATACCGTCTTGTTGGTATTAACCGCACGAGAAATGACATGCGATATATTCAACTTCCAAGGAATGTCAAAATAAATAGCTTGTTCCGGGTGCAGCGTATAGTAGGTATAATCGGCATTCCATGCTTCCTGTAACTCGGCTTTTTTCTGTTCAATGAGTTCACGGCTTTTTTTCGAACTCAAGGTAAGCGTTGTATTAAACCCCGTAGAAAGTAATCGACCAAGACCCTGTCCGGACTGCAAAGCATAGGTTTTTATTGCCTTTCCTGTTGAATCATTCCACCCATAAGGACTGAACGAACCATTAGCAACAAAATTGATCCAAGTAAAAGGACTTACGCGTAAGTTCAAGGCAAGATCCGAAAGCGGCATCGAGTCTTTAAGAAAATCGTAATTTCCGCTTAAAGAAAATTGGTCCAAAATTCGAATTTTTCGGTATCCGGAAACGGTGTCTTTGGAGGAACGAACTTTCAATTCTAAGCTGTTATTTACTCCAAAGTTTAGCAACGAAGATGCTTGCGAATTTCCAACAGAATATAGGCTTCGCTCGAAGGGGGAAAATACAATCATACTTTGGTTTGGACCGGCGGCTTTGCTTACCAGATTGTTCAATTTAGGAACATAACGATATCCGAAAGTAGGGGTCATTAAATGACGCAAAACCGGTTTGTTTTTCCCTACAAAACGATAATAACTGTACAAAACCGTTGTTGCATTGATAGATGCATTGAATTCATTGCCAAGTCCTGTTTTTTGAAGGGTATCAATGACCGTGGCATTCGTGGCTGATGCGTAATTCTTATCGATTTGTTGGAAATTTACCTTGGTTCCGTAGGTTAGATTCGGGGAGATTTTAAGGGTGTTTTTCAACAAGCTGAACGTAGTTTGAAGTCCCATTGCTTGACTCAATCCATTGAAAAACAACGCATTTATTTTTTGTAAATTAAAGGATTGCAAGAGGCTGTCTCCAAAGGTGTTTTTATTTTGTAGTTCGAGATTGTACGTAACGCCTACGCGCTGAAAGGCTTTTCCCCACTCGGATTTCGGAAATGGTACGAGCTTTTGAAATGGAAAAAAACGGGTAACATTTAAATTCAACACCGGAGCCAAAAGCGCGATATTTTTGGCCAGCGAATTTTGACGAACGGAAATTTTACTTCCTAGGAGGATGGGCTTTCCCGGGAAAACTCTGCTGAGGTTGATGTCCGAGTTGAAGGAGTTATTAAAATATTGAGGATTAATGGGGTCGGGGTTATTTTTGGCCGTATTATCAGAAATAAAATTCACCATAGAGTTGAATTGCCATAGGGGATTTGATTTTTGCTGTTTTGTGTGAATCCATGCAAGGGTGAACTTATTATTTCTTGCGTAGGAGGGAAATCCGTTGTTGAACTGCTGAAACCCGAGACTTAATTTCCCAGTGTACCCATAACGTTTCGCGTAGTCGAGTTCGTTGCGTATACCCCAACTTCCACGACTGTATACATTGGCATAAACCGAAGTTTGGAGATGCGGGTTGATAGGAATAAAATACCCTAAATTTTGCACGCCGAATCCGTAGGGAGAAGAAGGAATGAATTCTGGAAACAATATGCCGCGAGTTCGCTCTTTTTGTTGCGGAATAAAGGCAAAGGGTAATCCAAAAGGGGTTGGAATGCCGCTTATCCATAAGTTCATGGGTCCAGCTACAATGCGCTTTTCAGGCACAACAACACCTCGTGACAATTGAAAATGGTAATGCGGTTCCTCCTGATCGCAGGTGGTTAAACGGCCCTTTTTTAAATGAATGTCCTCTGTTGGATACCTTTTGGCTACCCCCATGTAAAAATAAAGCTCCTCTTGCTTCACCGAAAGTGCCTCTAAATACGCTTTTTTGGTGCGTGTATTCATGCGAAGTCTTCGGCAGGTAATTTTCTCGTTGCCGTCCGTAAATTCCGGATATTCCGACTCTAACCCAGCTTCACTGACCAAGGTGGAAGCCTCAATTTCATCGTTCGAAAAATCGAGCACGATGATTCCGGAATTAATCTTCGATGTTTGTGTTTCCACGTAGGCACCGCCGTACAAATACACTTTTTTTTTCGTAACATCATAAAAAATCGAATCCCGCGCTCCGTAGCGAACAATTTCATCCATTCCTGAGGCATTTTGGTAAACTGTGTCCGCGATGTTGCCCTGTCCCCAAAGGAAATTACACCTTATCAACACTCCTACGAAGAAAAAAAAACGGAATGGCATCAATTTAGGAAGGCGAGAGGTTTATTTTTGAACACGAAATGCTGAATTGTACAAAACTATTAAAAAAAGTGGGCACTGTTAGGCTTCTGGCACTACTTATTTTTGTCCAAGGGACTATTCACTTGGGAGCGATTTATGGTCAGGTTAAACCGAAGACGGCACTGCTAAGAACTGTAGTCATTGATGCCGGACACGGTGGCAAAGACCCTGGGTGTCACGGTGGCTATTCTAACGAAAAAGATGTTTGTTTATCCATGGCGTTGAAACTGGGAAAATTAATTCAGGAGAGTTTTCCCGACATTAAAGTCAAATACACCCGAGAAACCGACGTTTTTGTAGAATTGATTGAAAGGGCCAATATTGCCAACCGCGCCAACGCGGATTTGTTTATCTGCATACATGCCAATGCGGGAAGCAACGTGGCCTACGGAACAGAAACCTATGTGTTAGGCTTGCACCGTACAGAATCCCAAAAAAAGGTCATGGAACGCGAAAATTCGATTATTTCCTTGGAGGACGATCAAGGAGCCAAGTACAAGGAATTCGACCTCACTCCGGATGCCATGATTGCCATTCAACTTCAACAAAATGTGAACCTGAATAATGCTATCAAGTTTGCTAGCGCGCTGCAAAAGGAATTCAACAGCATCGGAAGGTATGACCGAGGTGTAAAGCAAGCGGGATTTTTGGTGCTGTATAAAACAGCCATGCCCAGCGTATTAATCGAGACCGGATTTCTAACCAATCCCAAGGAAGAAGGGTTTATTGGGAAAACGGAAGGACAGGATAAAATGGCCAATGCAATGTTCAAGGCCTTCAGCGCGTATAAGTTGGCTTTTGAAGGGAAAACAAGCACGAATCCGAGCGTTTCCCTGGATACTTCTAAAGTTGTTGAAAAGGACACCAATAGCAGTAAAATACCATCGAACGAGGTTTTTTTTTCTGTTCAAATTGTTTCCTCCGCGGATCGCTTAGATTTAACCTCTCCCAAGTTTAAAGGAGAACAAGTCTATGAGTACTTTCAAGATAATTTGTACAAATACTACACGGGGATTTTTGTAAAAGACCTCGAAGGAGCCAAAAAACATAAATCTTCCATGCAGGAAAAAGGATTTTCTAGCGCTTTTGTTATCGCTTTCTCGGAGGGTGCACGCATTAGTATTGAAAAAGCCCTTAAATTAGCAGAAAAATAAACCTTGAAGTTTTCCAAAGAAATAAAAGCAGGAGTAATTGCGCTTGTTTCGATCGTTTTGTTGGTCGTAGGAATCAATTTTTTGAAAGGTTACAGTCTATTCGGCGGCGATAATACCTATAGCGCTTATTTTTCTAATTCCGGTCAATTGATGGTCTCAAGCGATGTTACCCTCAACGGAGTGATTATTGGTAAAGTGTTGGACATCGAAAATATTCCGAAAAATGTTCCAAACCGCCGCGTTAAAATAAAATTCAGCATCAGTGAATCGCACATTAAATTACCGAAAGGAACAATCATCGAATTAGGTTCTTTGGACCTCCTAAAAAAAGGATTGATTGTGAATTATCCCGCATCAGATGCACAGGGATATTACCGACCGGGAGATGAAATCCCAGGAAAATTAGCCGCAGATATGTTTTCCCAAGTCAAGCAGTACGCAGATCCTATTTCACAAAAATTGCAAAGCCTCATGATCAACATCGATCGAATGGTGAGTTCCTTGTCGGGGGTATTTGATGAAAAAGGAACCAATAACATTGCATCCAGTCTGCATGAATTGAAATTTACCATCGAGAATATTGGAGACTTGGCCCTTGAGGTAAAATCTTTTGTGGCAGAAGAAAGAACGAAATTTGCCAAAATCATGGAAAACGTCGAGCAAATTAGCGCCAACTTGAAAAAAAGTAACGAGTCCATTAATCACATCATAGGGAATACGAAAAAAATTACGGACGACTTAGTCAGCGCGGATTTCAAAGGAACGATCCTCGACGCCCAAACAGCCATTAAAAAACTAAACTTTGTCTTGGAAGATATCAACCAAGGAAAAGGAACACTGGGTAAATTAGTCAAAGACGAAAAATTATACAACGAACTCGTGGAAACCAACAACGAATTGCAAGAGCTGTTGGATGATTTACAAGCGAATCCCCAGCGCTATATCCATTTTTCTGCTTTTGGAAAGAAAAACAAAGGTCTTCAACTCACAAATCAAGAGGAAAAGAAACTTAAAAAAATATTAGACTCGATTCCTGAGTAATATGTGGTTATCCATCATCCTTTTTTCGTTGCTATCTCTGCTTTCTGTAGGCTTTTTTGCCCGCAAGATGAATTCCATTGTAAAGCAAATTCAATTGGGGCGCGCTACTCCTTTGAAAGGCAGCAAGGCCGAACGCAGGAAAACGATGCTCCTGGTGGCCTTCGGTCAAAAGAAAATGTTTACACGACCTTTCGTCGCCATTCTTCATTTCATCTTCTATGTCGCTTTTATCATCACCCAAATCGAATTGATCGAAGTGTTTATTGACGGCTTCTCAGGCTCCCACCGCTTCTTTTGGCACGCAGGAAT
>Ga0214923_10006261_pt1 | contig 13445 bp, 11 predicted proteins | sample LL1510_MetaG_FD_177993 | JGI IMG/M metagenome (GOLD analysis project Ga0214923, IMG submission 177993) | Freshwater microbial communities from Lake Lanier, Atlanta, Georgia, United States - LL-1510 | ecosystem: Environmental > Aquatic > Freshwater > Lake | place: USA: Georgia | collected...
AGCAACATCAAAATACATTCCTGGAGTAAAACCAATATATGAATTTTGTGTTACTGCAGTAACGATATCTGTTGCAGATGGAAGATAATCATATGATGGATCACTTGCTAAATATCTAACTATAGAATTATTAAGTAATTGTGAAGCAGTATAAGTTATATTACTTCCTGTTACTCCTATTACATATGGATGCATATAACCCACTTGTATTTCTTGAACTTTAGAAGTAACTAAACTCAATGAATCTCTAAACCCAAATGGAGTAAAATTATTCAAGTTATTATACGACATTTATTAATTACATAGGAAAAAATAATAAATTAACTTATATCTCATTATTAGAGTACCATTTAATTGTTCTTAATAAACCATCTATAAAGTTAACTTCTTTTTTCCATCCTAAATTTTCTAGCTTACTACTATCTATACAGTATCTAAAATCATTAAAAGCTCTATCTTCAACATATTCAAATACTTCAGTTGCATTCTTTCCTACATCCATATATCTTAATAATAACGTTAATACTTCTTTCACACTATATTCATACTCACTTCCTATATTATATATCTCATTAATCTCTCCTTTACGAAGAATAGTATCTACAGCTCTACTAACATCATCTACATAAATAAAATTACGACGTGTTTCTCCAGTTCCATGTATAGGACATTTTTCTCCTTTTAAAAGTTGTGTTATAAACCTTGGAATTAATTTTTCAGGATATTGTCGAGGTCCATATACGTTATTTCCACGGGTTATAATTACAGGAAGTTTAAAAGAATGATAATAACTTCTAACTAAAAATTCTGCAGCAGCTTTTGTAGCTGCATATGGGTTTGTTGGATTTAATAAACTTTTCTCATTACAACCTTTATGTTCTTTATCTACTTCTCCATAAACTTCATCTGTAGATATATGCACGAATCTAATTATTTTACCATATTCTCTAGCACATTCTAAAAGTGTATGGGTACCTAATACGTTATCTCTTGTAAATTGAATACTATTTCCAAAAGAATTATCTACATGGCTTTGAGCTGCAAAATGAATAATGCTATCAATTGAATATTGATTTAATACATTTTTTACTGTAGTGTAGTTATTAAGATCTGTAATAACTAGTTGGTATCTTTTAGAATGATATACATTATTAACATTTGCACAATAATCTAATCTATCAATATTAACTATATTGATGTCTTCATAAGTATCTAACATGTAATTAATAAAATTACTTCCTATGAAACCACAACCTCCTGTAACTAATATATTTTTCATTTTAAAATAAATATATCCTTCTTTAAGTTTTTATTCTTCAGTTTCAACATCAGATAAATAACTAAAATATATAGCTAATACAGCAAAAATTATAGAGTAATAAGTATATCTATTCATACCTTCATTAAATATGATATATCCCGCAACAAATGCAGTTATAGTTGTCATACAATTCCATAATAAATTAACTTGTCCCATACCGTCAAAACTAAAATTAATCCACAATACATAAGCAATAAAACAATACCCGATCATACCATATAAAATATATGTTTTATCATTTTTAAAAGTACCATTTTTAAGGTTGATTTGAGTTATAGTTTCTATAATAGCTATTAAAGCTACAAGTTGAATAGTTTTAATAAATTTTTGTTTTCCGTTCTTCATTTATAATACAAAAAGAAATTATTAATCACTTTCATTTTCACTAGATAAATGCATTAAATATATTGCTATCATAGCAAAAATTATAGCATAAAAAGTATATTTATTAACTTTTTCATTAAATAGTAAATGTCCTGTTATAAAAGCAGTAACTATTGTCATACAATTCCATATTAAATTAACCTTTCCTATACCTTCATAAGAAAGAGTTTTACATAAAAGGTATACTATTATTAGATATCCTCCCCAACCACATAATGTAAAATGTAAAAGTCCGTCTTTATTTCCTTTTTTCAAGCATATAAGAGATATAGTTTCAACTACTGCTATTATTAAAACTAATTGTATTAGTTTTAAAAAACGTTGATGAGGTGTCATTTTATAATTTAAAAGAGAAATTATTCTTTAATAAAAATGAAAGTTTTAATTTATGGTTCAAGAGGATGGATTGGTAATATGATAGTTAATAAATGGAAAGAGATGCATCCAACTCATACTATAATATGTTCTGATATACGTGTTATTCCTGAAAATTTCAAAGAATTACACGATGAAATTAAAGAAGTAGATAGAGTTTTTTGTACTATTGGAAGAACTTCTGGAGGTGGTATTAACAATATAGATTATCTTGAAACACATCTTAATGAAAATGTAAGAGATAATCTATTTGCACCTATGTTTTTAGTGCAAATATGTTCTCTTTTAAATAAACACTTTTCGTATATAGGAACAGGATGTATCTTTTCAAGAAATACACGTGAAAATGATTATATATATGATGAAGGAGATACACCTGATTTCTTTGGAAGTAGTTATTCAATTGTTAAAGGCTATACTGATAGTTTAATGAAGACATTTTCAAATAATTCTTTAAATCTAAGAATAAGAATGCCTATAACTGATGATTATCATTCTAAAAATTTTATAACAAAAATATCAAAGTTTGAAAAGATATGCAACTATCCAAACAGTATGAGTTATTTACCAGATTTAATTCCTATTATGATTCATATGAGTGTTAATGAAGAAATAGGTACATATGATATGGTAAATGGATATACATCTCATAAAGACATTCTTGATAAGTATAAAAAAATAGTAGATAATAACCATACTTATACTCTTATTGAAGAAGAAGATTTAACAGGTATATTAAAAGCAAAAAGAAGTAATAATATACTTAATAATAATAAATTAAAGCTATACTGCTTTGACAATGATGTAAGTTTCAGACCACTAGATAAATGCATCGATGAAGCTTTAAATAACATTAAAAAAAATAAGTTAAATGACATTTAAATATTATTATAATTAATAATTATAATAATATGGGTAAAACTACTAAGAAAAATGATAAGAAAGAAGAAAAATGTGAGGAGAAGAAAGAAGAGCTTAATGAATGGGGTATAAGAGGTACTAACTTATATATGCATCAACAAAATAATGTTAATAAAATGGAGAATTTTGAAAGTGTAACTACAAGAACATATAATGTAAATTCTACAACTATTAAAATACAAACAAATATGGGTATTTTAAATTATAAAGTAGGTAGTGGTAAAACTTTAACAACAATTTCTTTACTATCTAGAGATAAGCTTAAAAATATTAAAAAAGAAACATACAGATATCCTTGGATTACAGATATGGGAAGTAATCATTATTTTTCTTATACAATTGAAGAAGAAAGATCTTTTAAAGTTATAAATTTAAATGTTATTGTTGTATCTTCATCTTTATTTAATCAGTGGGTAAAGGAAGTTAACAGAAGTGATTTAAAATACTATTGTATTGTTAAAATATAGATATTGCAAACTTAACAAAAGACATAATCAATAGTCTTGATGTTATAATTGTAACATATAATAGATATAGAGACTTTTCAAATAGATTTAATCATATTTATAACTATGTAAATATCGGTATTAAAAGACTTATATTTGATGAAATTCAATTAAGAGGAAAAATACCTTTAGCAAAAGCACAATTCTATTGGATTATATCTGCTACACTTCCAAATGAATATGAAGATATTAATCATAGAATGTATGAGTCTAATGCAATATGTAGATTATTACAAAATGCTAAATATAAATTTATATCTGTAAAAAATACAGAAGACGAACTAAAACAAAGTTATCAACAAGCACAAATGATTGAAAAAATTTATATATGTTATAATATTCAATTTAATATGTATGGTAATTTAGTTACAAATGAAGTACAAAGAATGATTGCAGCAGATGATATAGCAGGAGCTATTATTGCATTGGGAGGAACAAAAGATACTTGCAGTTTAATGGATATTATTATTAAAAAAGAAATGGATAAACTATCTCAAATCAAGGCACAAATTTCATATTATACAATTCTTAACAATAAAGATAAAATTGAAGAGTACAATAAAAAACTATTAACAGGTGAAAAAGAACTTGAAAATCTTAAAGATAAAATAAAGAGAGATACAGAAGATGATAATACATGTCCTCTTTGTATAGAAGAATTTGAAGAACAAGTTTTAACATACTGTTGTAAGAGTGTGTTATGTAGTTCTTGTGTTAAAAGAATATATCAAACAACACAAAAATGTCCTTATTGTAGAACTAAATTAGATATGAAAAATATGGTAATATCAACAACAAAAGAAACTGAGAAAAAGGAAGAGAAAAAAGAAGAGAAATTAACAAAGACAGATGCTGTAAAACAAATTATAAACTCAAATAAAGATGGAAAATTTATATTATTTAGTGAGTTTAGTAATACATTTGATGTAATTCAGAATACACTTATGCAAGCAAATATATCTTTTGCTGAAGTAAAAGGTACAAGTGATATGAAACAAAAATATATTCGTATGTTTAAAGAAGGTAAATTAACAGTATTATTTTTAAATAGTAGAAACGATGGTAGTGGTATTGATTTACCTGAAGCAACATATGTTATATTATATCATAAAATGAGTTCGAAAGATATTGAAACACAAGTTCTTGGAAGAGCTCTTAGACTTGGTAGAACAAAACCACTTACAGTTCATCGTTTATTGTATAGAGATGAAGAACAAATGGATGATAATGTAAGAAATTTGGGACATTTACATAGATCTCATTTACCAGCTGAATCTAACGATGAAATAGATCCTCAACAAGAATATCAACGTAGAATGAGAGAAGAGCAAGAACGTGAAGATAGAGAATTAGCAATGAGACTTCAAGCAGAATTAAATATTTAATTAAATTTAAAAAATATTTTATAATAATAAATGAATATTTATATAGTAACTGAATTTGGTTGTAATAGTACTGGAAATGATATGTGGACTCCTATAACACATGTTTTTACTGATAAGGAAAAAGCTTATGACTTTTATAATTCAGTATCTCCTGATCTTGAAGATAAGTACAATATTTCTGAAAAAGAAATTTTACCTAATGGAGAGTGTATAAAACAAATATCTGGATATTTATATGGAAATGGAAATTGTGCTAAACGCCCATTTGGTGCTGTTATTACTAGCCACGATGTTTAAAATTATTAAACTTTATTAAGTTAAGTTTAATAATTTAATTTAAAATACAAGTGAATGATAAGTATACTTTTTCTCAGGATAATTTAGAATAGATCTTATATCTTTATTACAACTCATATTTTTTAATTCATCAAATGTTTTCCATTCAACTAAATCAACTTCATATTTATCTCTAATATCAAACGAATTGTATTCATCTGTATTATTTACATTTATAATAAAATATGTGTTTCTACCTATTTTTAAGTTATCTTTATTATCTAATTCTTTTAAAGTTATGTTTATTCCTGTTTCTTCTTGTACTTCTCTTATAGCACACACTTCTTCACTTTCATCGTCGTTCATTCTGCCTTTAGGAAAACTCCATATACCAGACCATTTTCCTCTTACTACTAAAAATTTTACATCTTTAAAAGAAGGTTCTTTTTTAACAAATATTATACCACTTCTTCTCGCTTTCTCTATTTTTTTAGGATATTCTAAAGTATAATCATAACTTAATTCAGTTGTTTTAGGTCTATAAGACCAAATTTTAGGCTTAAATGTATACCCGAAATTTGTATTAGCTGGTCTGTCTTTTCTGGTTTGCATTAGTATATATAATTAGTAATAATAAAATTTAAATTTCAATTATTTACTTCTTTATTCTCGTACATATAAGTTATTATCTATAAACCATTCTTTTAAGCCAGTACATATATCTGCTGCACTCTTATCTAAAACATTTCCTAAATAGTTTAATTCATCACTATTTAAAGATTTAAGTTCCTCATTAACACCATCTTCTATTTCTTCTTCAAAGGAAGCCTCTCCAAATGTATTTATTAAATCTTCTTTATCTAAAATTTTAACTATTTCTTCATAATCACTCTCCTCTAATATACTTTTATTAATTATCTTAGTAACTTTCTTTTTCTCTTTACTGTTTAACTTGTCTACAAAATCTTTAAATTCATCTAAATCAACTTCAAGTAATACTTTAACCATTTTATTTATAAATAAACGTTGATTTATATTGTCAACTAATGTTGAATATTGTTTTAGTTTTTTCAATTTATCAATTGTAAAATTACTTTTTGTACCTAAAATAGGAGGGTATATTCCTTGTTTAATACTTTTCTTCATTATATCATAATATAACCCAATTAATGCTTTTAATATATATGGAGTTGTAGAACAAATTGTTCCTCCAGCAGACTTCTTTTTTGTTTCCACCAATTTCAAATTCTTATACTCATCTTTACCTGTATATTTATTTGATACAATAGCATAGATACCAAAATCATTATCTTTTAATTCAATAACTTTATCCTTTTCAACCTCTTTCATCTCCTCTACAGTTTCTGTTGATAAATTAACCCATTCGTCGCTATCTTCATAGAGTATTCTTGTAGATAATTCCTTATCTATATTTAATATATAATTGTCATTAACATTCTTAATAAATGGTGAATATTTTGTAACTATAAAATCTTGTAAATCAATATTTACATTTGATTCTTTAAGTTTAGCTATAAAAAAGACTTCTATTATTTTTTGAATTAATACTGTACTTAAATTTTTAAATATATTATTAAGTACTTCTTCATTATCTTGATATTTTATTAATGAACTTAATATAGTTTCTATCTTATCATATTGAAAATAAAGCATAATATCATTAAATGATCCTAAAGCATTCTCTGGTACAGGATTCGCAGCGTAATAATAATTAGTAAATATAGATGGTGCAAGAGGGTCATCTACTAAGAAAAACATATTTCTATCTTCTCGAATGTAATTATTTATACCTAATTTATTTACCACTAAATCGTTATTCTTTATCATACTATCTAATGCTCTTGCTAATACAATTGCAGGAATATTTCTAACATCATTTTCAATCTTTGAATAAAGCTCTTCAAAATCATATGCAAACTTATATTGAAATGCATCTTTTACTGCATTTTTTACAATATTAATTTCTTTATATGCATAGTATAAATTGTATGTATCAACTATACGATCGCCTACCCAATTTGCATGATAATAACGTTCATCTACTAAATCGCATTTATACTCACAGTCCATATAATCACATTCTTTTGTATTTGGTTTATCTGTTTGAAGTAGGTTACGACTTTTATTTAATGCACAATCAATTGCTGACTCTTTTAGCAAACGTTCAACTTGTTTAATTTTTACATCTTTATCTTCAGATATCTTATACATTTTCATATCAATTGACTCTATCTTTCTCTTTGATAATAAATCTATTTCTGGTTCTGCAACAACTCTAAATATACTTACATCTCTTTCATTTAATGGCAAGTCTGAATGTGACTTGAATCTAATAGCTCTAAAAATTGCTTGTTCTGTTGTAGCACTATTCCAAGATGGTGTTAATACATACATTCTACGAATATGTTTAAAACTAACACCTTCTCCTACTATATGACTTCCTATTATAATTCTAATATATTCTCCATTCTTATTTTCAGGTCTATTAAAAACATCATTTATCATAACATCTAATTGTGTAGCAGATAATGTACTTCCTGTTAATACTAATATTCTATTATCTTTCTTTGTTAAAGGTATTGTGTCATTATCTTCTTTTTTAGGTGTTTGGCAATATTCTGTACCTTCTTTTCCAGCTAATATTGGAGCATGATCCATATTAAAAACTTGTAATATTGCACCTAACAATAAACCACCTGCACCTTTAACAATATTACTGTATATGAAAAATTTTTGTGTTGGATATTTAAATATCTCACTTACAATAAACCAGAATTTAATACTTACCTTTTTTAATTGAGATAACATACTTTCAATATCATCTCCATCTTCTTTAAGATAATCTATTAGACGAGTTGTTGGACGAAATATATTTCCATCTTGTTTTATTAATGTATTTAATTTTTCTTCTTCATCAAATGATACAAACATTGATGCTTGACGTGATTTTAACCATAACCCTTTACTTGAATCTTCATCATCCTCTTCTTCAACCTCATCATTTGCATCAACATCTTTATATTTTTTAGAATCTTTCAAATACTCTTGAGAATACTTATCACTTTGTTCTTGTTCCATTTCTAAAGAATATGTTTTCATATACTTAAATTCATCTGCAACAACACCTTTATTAATTATAGAAATATCAGTAGAAGATGACCTTAAATAACTTATATTTGGACGTAATAAACTCTTAAAATATTCCTTTTGATTATCTTTAAATTCTTCTCCTTCAAAAAATTGTTTATTAAATTCTTTTCTATCTAATTGTTTATTCATAGGTAAAGTTAAGTTTAATATATTACATATTTCAGAAGGTTGGTCTTTCATTGGAGTAGCTGTTAATAACAATACTTTACAACCTACAACACTATGTAATAATCTATGAATTTCCTTATAATTACTTATGTTTAAAGTCTGTAATTGTAAACTAATAATATCATCTTCATCTTTTACTTTTTTCTTCTCTGGTTGAAGCTTTATATTATGAGCTTCATCAATTATAATATATCTATTTGAATACTCCATTTTAAGTTGTTCGTTTGATTTGTTATAAATTTGCTTAACAAACATAGTAAAGGTTAAAACTTCATATTCTACATTTATCTTCTTTTCAGCTCTATTACGTTGAGCCTTTTTACTTAATAATTCTTTTGTTATCTCATCTCTTATTGGAGGTTCATATTTACCTTCAGTACAAATACAAGTTAATTCATTCATTAAACCTCTTCTTAAAGTTGGATTTCTAGTTAATACTATAATTTTATTATTTGATAATTCACCTGCTTTTACCAATTTAGCATATTCTGAAACTCCAAATAAAGAACAGCTATTATGTGTTATTGTAAAATCTTCTAATAAAAATCTCCCATTTCCGTCTAACATAAAGCCATAATAATCATCTATTCCTACAGGATTTATTGTTATACCTGTTACAAGGACATCTTTAATTTGTTTTCTTTTATTAGATAATTTTCTAGTAACTTTACAAGGTATTTTATCTACATCTTCACCAGAAAAATAAATTCTATAATAAGTATTTTCCTTCTTTTCTCCCTTATAAATACAACTTTTTTTACATTCTTTCATATAAGCTCCAAAACCTAAAGATCTACATAAATATAAGATATCATCTGCTAATTTTTTATTCTTTTGAATTATCTCGTAACAAGTTTTATTTAAATATCCATCAGAATCTATTAAACCAGCTAGTAATTTTAATCTATTTTCTTTGCTATTAATTTTATATTCGTTTGGTATATGTTTATTGTTAAATAAATTATAATGGTTTAATGCATTTGTAAAGTAGTTTTTTAATTTTTTATTTTTATCTATATTAGAAATTCTATAAGCATAAGTATTAATTAGTTTTACAAGGTTTAAATCATATTGTTTTAACTCTTCATTAAAATAATCAATAACTTCTTTCTCTACTGTAGTTATACAAGGATCTCTTGAAGTACCATCTCCTAACCAATAACCTATTAAATAAGGGTCTAATAACACGTTTTGTTGTTTAAATTCAACACCTGTTCTTATACCTTTTAAGTAATTTTTTATATGTTTAGGAAGTTCAAGGTACTTTTTCAACTCTATATCCACTATTTTTTCATTGTCCTTTATATTTTCCAAATATTTTTCAGCTTCTTCTTTGGTTGGAAATCCTAAACTTTTTTTCTTTAAATTACTATCAATCCATATAGCTTGATATGGTTTATTCGGTTGAGATTCACTTACATCTCTTACTTCTTTTTTATTTATTTTTAAAGTTAAAATATGTTTTGAATTAACAGTATATTTTTGACCCTTAACAGGTATAACATCGTACATTTCATCTTTTCCTCTTGCAAGAGATAATACTTTTCTAGGAGTAGAGTCGTCTCCCATAACAATATCACCTATATCTATATCTTGTACTTTTTTAATACTTCCATCGTACATAAGAATATTTGTGTTTTTCTTAAAACACTTACCACTTCCTAAGCCATGAAAAACAATCATCTTATCATATGGAGTATAAGGAGACATAAATCTACTCATAAATGCTTGATGCTTAAGTTGTTCACCGCGATTTGGTTTAGGTTCATTTAAAATAGATCTTGTATCATCAAACTCTTTCTTTAATATTACGGAGTTATATAGAGTTGATAAATTATCATCAATAACATCTTCATCTGCAGTTGTATAAATAGGGAAAAAGTCTTCCAACTTAAACTCTAAACTATTTATCATCTTTTAATAATAAGGTATTATTAAAAGAATTTTAAACTTTAATCTATTTTTCTTGGGTGTTGATGTTTTGGAGCTTCTATTCTTATAGCTTCTTTTATTAACATATTTAAAAGCACCATAATAACTATAAAAAATAATATTTCAAAATAACTCATTTAATAAATAATTATCTTGTCTTTAAGGTAATAATGCAAGAGTATATCATTAAGAAATTTAAATATTATATTGATGATGATAGATATGAAGATATGGTTGAACTTTATAATAATATAACAACTGAAGAATATCATAATAAAATAAGCTATCCTTTTATATTTCAAAAGGTATATTTATATGCATGTATAAAGAAAAAAAATGACGTAATAGTATGGTTATTTAATGTTTATAAAACATTTGCTATAGTTGATAGAATAGCTTTGAGACCAACTATAATCTATGGTAAATATTTATTTAAAGATGGTTATCCTGTAGAACTAAGTAAAAATGTAGAAGAATATTAACCTCCTATTTATCAATGTTTCATTCTTTCTTCTCGTCATCATCAGACTTTCTATTTTTAATAGATTTAGTTATAAAATCAAAATGTCTTTCATCATCTGTTATTGCTTTATGATATATTTTTCCTTTTGGATTATATTGTATGTATTTATATGATTGATAGTTATAATATTTAGAAGTTCTTAATGAATGCTCGTTAAAATACTCAATCACTTCTATAATTTCATCCATATATTTATCTATTTCAGTTTGAGAATTTACTTTTTCAAGAGATAGTATACTGTTTGTAATTACATTTATAACTATATCATATAAATTATATATTACAGTATCATATTCCATCTTCTTTTCAACTAAAAAAATTTGCCTTTTCCATTCTTTTTCATCTATTTCTTTATCAAGGTACTTTACCCTTAATTCCATTAATCTGGAATTAATATCTTGTCTTATATTAATACGTGGTAATACAACCTCTCTTAAGTGATGAATCTTTTGAACTAAATCTCCTATTTTATTTATAAAATCATATTGACTATTTGTATTATTTATATGTATATTATGATACCTGTTTACAATACTGTTTGTAATAGGTTTTATTATATTTTTAGCTATTAAGTTCTTCTCTATTAAAATTCTTATATTATACGGAATACAATTTTGTTCTTGTTTAATTTCTCCTTTATTTTTTCTTGCAGCCCATTCGTGAAAATGAGGATTTGAATTTGCCTTTGTTATTTGACCTGTTTTCCAATTAAAACAAGTCTTGCAAGATACACAAAACATAGCATTACAACCTTCTATACGATGTATTCTTACTCCACAACTAGGACATGGCTTACTATCTTTTAATAGTAATTTTGCACTATTTATGTTATCTTCATTGCATTTATGTTCTTCATCTATCTTACTTTTCTTTATTTCAAGACAATCTTTACAAACCCACGTTTCACATAATTCACACTTCCAAGAAGTAGATAAAAACCCTCTACAATCATTAACAGGACAAGGTTTAATGAACTTTATTTCTCTATTAAAAACTTGAGTTTTCTCTTCAACATTTTCTAATTCTAATCCTTGTCTTAATCTAGTTGTATTATGTCTTAATTCAAACTCGCAATGATTTTTTTGAGCTTCTAATTCTGCTATTTTTTTCTTTAGTTCATCTATTTGTTTTTTCATTTTTTCACTATATTGTTTAGCCTTTATAACAGGTAAGGCAGTTTGAAGAAGAGATTTTTCTCTTTCAAACATTTGTTCTTTTCTTTTATCTTTATAAGGCCCATCAAACCATACTTTTGTAGTATTATCTTTAATAAATTCCTTATTCCATCCTTTTTTACAATCGGGACAACTTTCCCCATTTTCTATCATCATTGTTTTAATGCATTCCGAACAAACTTCGTAATTACAATAAGGACATTTTACCTTTTTACGTGTGCTTTTATTGAAAGCAGATACACAGATATTACACTCTTCTTGAGACATTATATTAAACTAATAAATTTAATTATAAAAATCAATTAAAAGTTAAAAGATAAATTGAATTAATATAAATATGAGTGTAATTAAAAAGGCATTAGAGAATGCTTCAACAGCATTAGTAAAACCAGATACACATACTTGGAATGGAGATTGTGCTTATTCTACAACAACAGATCCTAGATTAGATTTGTTTTTTAGTGGGTTTGTTAGAGGGTGCAGTGAAAATAAATTAAATTCTATGATGAAATTATCTTGGGCTAAGTATCCAGAAGATACTGTAAAACTTATTATTCATTCTCGTGATTGTAGAACTGGAAAAGGAGAAAAGAAAGTTAGTTATCAAGGTATGTTATGGTTGCGTAAATATAAACCACTTACTTATATAATGAATTTACCTACATTTTTACATTATGGTTATTTTAAAGACCTCCTTCAATTAGCTGCATTTTCTCAAGATTTGAAATTAAATCCATTAGGTTGTAGTGGATATTATATTGAAATAGAGCTTATTGCAGAGTATTTAGCAGATGATTTAGAAAAAATTAAAAATGGAGAAAAAAGTATTTCATTAGCTTCTAAATGGGCTCCAAGTGAAGGAAAATACTTTGATAAAAAATATGGTTTTGCAAGTGAATTGGCAGATATCCTTTTTCCTAATTGTAATTTGAAAGATAGTTTAAAAAAATATAGAACAACTCTTTCTACTTTAAGAAAGCATTTAAATGTTGTCGAAACACTTATAACTTCAAATAAATGGGATGAAATTAATTATTCACATGTACCTTCAAAAGCACATAGACTTTTAAGAAAAGCATTTTTAAAACATTGTCCTGAAGAATATCAACAATACTTAGATAATTTAAAATCAGGTAAAGTTAAAATTAATATTACAGGGACACATCCTCACGATTTAGTAAGAGAATACTTATTATGTAATAATAATTTAGACGAAACAATTGAAGGTCAATGGAAAGCTCTTGTTGAAGATACCCGTTCAAAAGGTTTATTAAAAAATACAATTGCTATATCAGATGTAAGTGGAAG
>Ga0214923_10006262_pt1 | contig 13444 bp, 8 predicted proteins | sample LL1510_MetaG_FD_177993 | JGI IMG/M metagenome (GOLD analysis project Ga0214923, IMG submission 177993) | Freshwater microbial communities from Lake Lanier, Atlanta, Georgia, United States - LL-1510 | ecosystem: Environmental > Aquatic > Freshwater > Lake | place: USA: Georgia | collected 2015-10-15
TTTTGTTCCAGTGTCAGCGCGCATGTGACCATTGGTCAATGCGATTGAATAGAACTCACCAGTCGAGTGATCCCCCTGCAAAATGCAGCTGGGGTATTTCCAAGTAATCGCAGCTCCCACTTCAACTTGTGTCCAGGAGATTTTGGAATGGTTGCCGGAGCATAGCCCGCGCTTTGTCACAAAATTATAAATGCCACCCTTGCCCGTTTTGCGATCTCCCGCATACCAATTCTGTACTGTGGAATATTTGATCTCAGCTCTTTCGTGAGCAATCAATTCCACGACAGCCGCATGAAGCTGGTTGGTAGAAAAAGCTGGAGCTGTACAACCCTCCAAATAGCTCACTGAAGAGCCCTCCTCAGCGATAATCAAAGTGCGCTCAAACTGCCCCGACTCCTGATCATTGATACGGAAATAGGTAGAAAGCTCGAGAGGACACTTCACACCTTTGGGTACATAGACAAAAGAGCCATCAGTAAAAACAGCCGAGTTTAGAGTAGCAAAATAGTTGTCGCCAATCGGCACAACACTGCCCAAATATTTTTTAATGAGTCCGGGATATTTATGAACCGCTTCTGAAATCGAACAGAGAACGACACCAGCATCAACTAATTTTTTTCTAAAAGTGGTGCCAATAGAAACGCTATCGAAGACCATATCGACGGCAACATTACTCAAGAGTTTTTGTTCATCTAAGGGGATGCCTAGGCGTTCGAATGTGCGTAAAACTTCGGGATCTACCTCTTCGAGACTACCTAATGAGGCTTTCTTTTTGGGGGCCACATAGTAGGTGATATCTTGATAGTCAATTTTTGGCAGCTCGAAGTTGGCCCAAGTGGGTTCCTGAGATTCTAGCCATCTGCGGTAGGCTTTTAATCTGAAATCGAGAAGAAAAGCAGGTTCGCCCTTCTTTTGAGAGATCGCCCTTACGGTCTCTTCCGAGAGTCCTTTAGGGAGTCGCTCAGTCTCTACATCTGTTACAAAGCCATGCTTATACTCAGCACGTTCTTCAAGAATTTGTTCTGTAGTCGCCACGACCGAAAAGAATACCTGCTTAGGCTCAAAAATTCAAGTGATTTTATCTCTTTTAGTGAGAAGTACTTTCTCTACACGATGGCGCTTTACGGAGAGGACTTCAAAACGGTGGTCACTCACCACAAAAACATCACCTTTTTTAGGCACAGCGCCCAGCTGGGTCATGCAGAGCCCGCTCAAAGTTCTATAGCGAGCGCGCTCCTCTTGGGGTAGCTTTTCAAAAAGAAATATTTCCTTGAATTCATCGATAGGCATTTTTCCCTCAATGATCCAGGAGGCATTGCTGACCTTGACAATGGAAGCATTATCATCCAAATCCTCCAAATCAACATCCTTGATGATGGCATGCATGATGTCACTCATCCGAATCAATCCTTGAATAGCTCCATATTCATCGGTCACAAGAGCAATAGCGTGACGTTTTTTTTTGAATATATCGAGTAGTTCGAAGACTTGAGTATTCTCATGTACAAAGAGGGCTGGCGATACTTTACTTCCCAAATCTAGCTCTTCTCCACCCCAAGCTTGAGCAAGCAAGTCTCGAGTTTGCACAATGCCGATTACATGATCGATTTCTCGATCGCAAACTACATACTGCTCTTCGCCAAGTGCTAAAATATTGCTCCTGATTTTCGAAAGTGGATCATTGATATCGACCCAATCGATATCAACACGGGGACACATCAACATCCCCACACGACGGTCTCCTAGGCGGAAAATATTTTCCACCATCTCCTGCTCTTCTTCCTCAATGACTCCAGCAAGAGCACCTTCCTCTAGCGCCATCCGGATATCGTCTTCTGAAATCTTGTTATATTTGCTACCGCGCATCAAAGCTTTTGCTACTATATTGAAAGAGAAAACTACAGGATAGGTAATGATCATAAGAATCTGAATGGGACGAATAAAATAGGGCGTGAGTTTTTTCCAATAGGTCGCACCCAAAGTCTTGGGTAGCATCTCTGACCAATAAAGCAAAACCAGAGTCAAAATCATTGATCCAGTAACAAGCCATTGATCACCAAAAACCTGAACAACGCTTGCTCCTACACCTGCGGCACCAAAAGTGAGTGCGACTGTGTTAAGAGTCAAAATCGCCGAAAGAGGACGATCGACCCGCTTTTTCATTTCTTCGAGAGCCATAGCCCGTTTTTCTCCTCGCTTTTTCATCAAAGAGACGTAAGCGGGAGTGCATGAAAGCAACACTGCTTCAAAGATGGAGCAAAAAAATGAAATGATCAGCGAGAAAACAAAAAACAGAATCAACCTAGTCATATTCGCACTATGTGAAAATCCACGATTGTTTTAAAGTGGATTACATGCGTTTTTTACTGCCTCTCCTCCTTTTTCTCTCTGCTTGTTGCTGCCCAACAGGGTATAGATACCATGTGGAAGGTGCGCAAGAATTTGTCATGGATTCTTACAAAATCAAACAAGGCAAGTTCTCAATTCTCGAAATGGAGGGCATCGTTGCCTCAAACCTCCCTTCTAGTCTCCTCTATGAATACACCGATGTGATTGAAAACGATGATGTCATTTCAGTGGTCATGCAGCATCCTACTCGCAAAGATCTCTGTGCCGAAGTGAATCAGATTTCACAAGGATTGCGCGTAACGGATGGCAAAATTTGTTTGCCCCAATTGGGATCAGTAGAAGTAAAAGGACTCACCTTTGAAGAAGCTAAAGTGAAAATACGAGAAGCTTTTGCCGAAGAGGTAAAAGGAACCGATATTTTCCTCGAATACAGATCGCGGGAGAGAAGTAAAATCGAATTAATCGGCGAAGTTGGGGTGAAACAACTACCGGTTAATGGAAGAGTCCGTTTGTTCGAAGTGCTTTCTCTGGCCGGTGTTTCCCCCAGTGCCAATCTCTTCAAAAGCTATGTGTTGCGCGGGGACGAGATTTTACCGGTTGACTTGACTAAACTCATCTTAGCTGGTGACATGAGTCAAAATATTGTGATGCGCCCAGGCGATAAGATCTTCATCGCAAGTGCAGCGATGGCTAATGTGATGATTATGGGTGAAGTAGGCATTGCTACGGTGATTCCAGTGCCAACAGGTTCAGTTTCTATAAGAGAAGCGCTCGCTAGAGCTGGAGGGATTCCATTTACCGGCAATCGCCAATGCATTCAGGTTATTAGGGGTAATGCGCTGAATCCCAAGATTTATCGCCTTTCTTGGAACCACATCACCTTTTTACCGAATGATGCGCTTCTGTTGATGCCTGGAGATACGATCTACATTACAGAGACTCCGATCACAAAGTGGAACCGCTTCATCAACCAACTTCTGCCAAGCAGTATGTTGATCGACTTTGGAATCAAATGCAAAGGAGTGTGTGGATGGTAGAGCATGAAAATCAGATTATTATTTCTCTATCTGATCTGATTCACGCTACCCGGCGACACTGCATGTTACTTTTGTATGTGGTGCTTGCATTTTCATTTTTGACTATTAATTACTGCTTGACTCGCCCCATTACTTACAAAGCTGAAGGCGTTCTGAAAAACAAAACGAAGGATCCTGGTGGGGGCATTGGGTCGATGTTCGCCGCTTTGGGAGGTCTTGGTGATTCAGGTGGATATGCTGGAACTGATGACCCTAAAGACTTTCTAAATTCCTATCCAGTTGCTGAGCGTGTTGTGAAACGGCTCAACCTTCAAGGTCACTTGATAGAGAATAAAAATAAGACGAGTCATCGCATTATCGATTCATTACTAGCTTTGAAAGCGAAAAATCACTTCTCCCGTCGCGCTCCTCAGACATATTTTGGTGCTACTGAGCCCTGTCCAACCTCTGCGAATAAACCCTTTGTTGACTCAAAGAAGATCGGCCTTACTTTAGAAAAAGTCATTTACCCAATCGATGAGCCCTCGATTCTCCACATCCATTTTAAGGATAATAAAAATTTTGAAGTTTGTGCTCTTGGCAAGGCTAAATTGGGACGCTCCTTCACCAATTACGATACCAAAAATTTTGAATTTTGTGCGCTCGGCAAGGGGACACTAGGACAGCCCTTCACAAGTAATGGCTACACTTTTTCCCTTGCTGAGACAGAAGAAAATCTTGCAAGACGCAACTTTATTCTATTTTTATCTCCTCTCCACCTTGCTGCGCATAAACTCCAAAATGCTGTCACTATTGCAAAAGACAAAAAGAACGCTCAACTTTTCAAGATTGTTTGCAGACACACCGATCCCGTTCTTGCAGCTGCTGTCGTGAACCAGTTTATGCAGGAATACACTAACTATCTGAAGGCGCAGGGGATGGAAAAGATAAGCCATCAACTTTCCTACCTTTCTCAGCGTGAGCAAGATGTTATAGCTAAGCTCAAAACATTGACACAAGCGCAAGGCATCTATGCCAAAGATGAATTAAGCAAAGGGAATTTCACTTTGCTTGGCGATCCTAAAAGTGCGGCATTACTCTATAAAAAAGCTTGTAAAACATATTCTGAGTTAAGCTTAAAGATTCAATCAACTTATGAGTCTCTTTTTGAATGTCGTAAGCCTGTTGCTGAAATTGTTAAGGAGGTGAAAGAGTGGATGGTAGATCAACCAGAGCTCGTGAAAAACGCCAACATGCACACAAGTTCGACTGGGCCTAAGATATTGGCAAAAATGAATCTCGATTTAGAAAAATTGGCTCTCGAATTCGAGAATTACAACAATCTCTCCAACTTACTTGATCAAGAAGATTTTCAACTTTATGCTCTCTCTGGATTAGCAGCTGATTTGTTGCTTGATGGAGAGATTGCGCGTCTTAGTCGCTTAGCAGCCGGAGCTAACCATACTGCGAAGGAACGCAGTTTCGCAATGGAAGAGATTGCTGCTGAAAAGAGCTTGATCAAAGAGCGCCTTTTGCACCTAAAACAACTTCAAGAAAAAGAATTTCTTTCATTAAAAGAACGCATAAGAGCTGTTCAAAAGGAGTTGTTAGTTGCATTTGTAAAAGAGCTCTCAATTACCGAAGAGGATGTAGCTGATTATCTCATCCGTTGTGGGGAGCATGTTGACCAGCTGCTTTTTGAGCATAATGCCTTCTTAAGCAAAGAGGTATTGAGCAAATTTCATGGTGAAATATTAGGAATGGCTGAAGCTAAAAACTTGGCTTACAACCTTGAATCGATACAAATCAAACCTTTTGAATGGGCTATTCCCCCCCATTTGCCAGAGCCGCCAAAACTGATGACATTTGTACTGTTGGGTATTTTCATCGGCCTCTTTTTTGGCTTTGGTTGGATCGCATTGAGGGAAATCTACTTCGGCCCTACAGCTTCACCCACAAACTTAAGGGCATTAGGTAAACATGTTGTGAGTGAAGACGAAGTCGTCTTCGAGCTCTTACAGAAGGGCAACTGTTTTGCCTTAATCTCAAAGAGAAGTCACTTTGCCTCTACTTTGGCACAGAAAATGTCTCTTGCAGGCAAAAAAACGCTTCTTTTTAACTTCTCTGGCAAAGGGGTTTCCTGTCTGGAAAAAATCGCGATCCATGAAGAGAAGAGGTGGGACTCAATCGAACTTGGCCAAATAGAGGACATGGTGATTTTACAAAGTAAGGCTTTTGCTTCTTTAATGGACTCTCTAAAAGAGCGCTATGATGCGATTATCATCGTTGGAGACGAAAAGTATAAGCGCATAGCAGCACATCTTGCTTCAAGAGTTGTTTACTGTGTAAGCGATGAGCGTGTTTCAGAGCTTACAGCTCTTGATCATGAAACCCTCTATTTCCATGAAAAGTTGGTAATGCCAGTCAAGAAAACGCTAAAAGAGCTCATTCCCATCCTGCGCAAGAAAGTCAGCGTTGTAGTCGATTAAAGACCCTTCTTCTTCTTTGGAGAAATCAGACAGCCCTTAAGTGCATTGAGGTATGTTGAATTGACCTGCTCCAAGTACTTGATCTCTTTCTCCCCTCTTTTCTTGTCTCCTCGCATCAAATAGAGCCTGCCTAGAAGATAGTGAGCCTTTTCATGCTCTAGATCGATTGCCAGAGTGTCGTGCAACTTTTGGATCGCCGTTTCATCCTCTTTAAGATCGATATAGGCGATTGCAGAATAGAAGCAAGAATCTGAATCATTGGGATTTAGCTTCAAAGCCTCTTTAAACGAAGAGACTGCCTTCTTTGGTTTATTCTCAGAGAGATAGCAAAGACCTAAATTGTAGTGACTATCGGAAATATCAGGTCTAAGTTCAATTGCTTTCTCATAGGAGGAGATCGCCTCCTTCCACTTCTTCTCATAAGAGTGAAAAAGACCTAATTTAATCCATCCCTTCCAGTATGAAGGGTTGATATCGACTGTTTTTTCCAAGAATTTGACAGCTTCCTTATTTTTACCCGTCTCTCCAAGAACAAGAGCTAAATTATATGCTGACTTATAGTGTGCACCGTCATGTTGTAAAGCTTCTTTATAATACTTGAGAGCATCGTTGTAACGGCCACTTTGGTCATAGGCACAACCGAGGCTGAAGAGACATTCTGAATCTTTTGGGTGGTCAAGAAGATAGACTTGATACTGCTCAATCGCTTCATCACAAAGACCTTTGCGTTCAAAAGCAGCTCCAAGGCAGTAATGGAGATAGCCATTATCAGGATCTACTTCTAGGCCTTGCTCGCACCAGCGCATGCCAATGTCGATTTCACCAAGCTCTAAAGAGATGATACCGAGATAGCAGTAGGCCAGAGGCAAAGCGGGATCGAGGCTGATCGCTTTTTGAAACTCTCCTTGTGCTTCTTCATACTTACCATCGAGAAATTTTCCAACACCTTGGCAGAAAAATTCTTTTGCTAGGTTTGGCTCTCTTCCTGTGCCCATAGAATAACTCCAAATTTACAACGCAATTACTCATGCAAATTCCATGCCAAAAACAGAAGGCGTCGATTCAATTTCGATGGATCATTTGCACCAAGTGAGAGCTCTTGGGCTTGGTCGATGATATAGCCAATTCAGTTCTTGAAAGTGGGGGTCAATTATACTATTTATCACAAATAATGTCACAAACTTGTCGCCCTATCTGACTCTCATTTATGAACTTATTTCTCCCAGATGGCATTAAATCTGCAGCACTATCTCGCTCTTCTCTCAGAACTCATTTCTTGCAAATGGTATAACTCTTCCCACTTAGCGGCCATTTTGAAGGCATAGGGAGCTGCTAGTCGTCCAAAATGGCCCTGTTTCAAATAGACCACAACGACGACATCAGGATCCGTACACTCCTTATCTCTAAAAAGAACTCCGCCAAACCAAATATCTTTCGACTTAAGCTGGCCATTTTTCCCATCTAAACTGACACGCTCAATCAATTCAGCTGTACTAGTCTTGCCAACAAAACGGTCACAGAGGTCTTTGGGGAAGTTCTGCTTAACAAAGCGCGCAGTCCCCTTTTCCCCCATCACAACGCGCTTCATCCCCATGACTAACTTACGCTGTATCTCTCTTGGTAAAAAGAGCTCCCAACGCACCTCATCTTGTTCATCAAGAGAGATTTTAGGACGCATAATACGCCCACCATTAGCAATTGCACTCAACATTACAGCTGTTTGAAGTGGCGTGCCAACCATCGAATGCTGTCCAATCGCCATCGAGTAAAGCCCTGTCCTGTCATAGGTGATATCTTTTGGCAAAATCCCTGCATACTCACCGGGAAGCCGAACGTTGGTCTTCTCTCCATAGGAAAAGAGATTAGCAGCCCTCACTAGATCTTCAGGATCATCCAAAATATCACCTGCCAACATCGCAAAGTACGGATTGCTAGAGGTTTCAAGAGCCCTCTCGACATCTACACGCCCTACAGAAGCATGCTCGCTACGCGGAAGACGCCCCCCTTTATAAAATAAGGGAATAGCCCTTCCGTCGATTGTAAAGCCAACGTTCCATCCCTTATTATAGACGCGATGCTTGTCATCTATGATAGTAAGAGGATTGAGATCAGTTGTGGCTCTTCCCTCTTCCAAATTCCGGAGATACTTCTGCCGCATTGCTTCATAAGCAGGAATCAGTTTAAAAATTGAGCCGATCACCGTTGCTTGACGGTAGGCAAATGAACGGGCTGTCCCATAACCGTAGCGGGGATAAAAAGCTGCTGCTAAATGCTTTTCTAAAGGAGAGCGGATAGCTGGATAACGTCCCAAAAGGGGCCTATCCATTTCATCAAATGAACGAAAGGTTTGGAAAAAGTAGGGCAGTTCTTCTTGAGGAAGCTTAGCAATCTCTTTCAAAATGCAATAAGAGGCACTCCACGCAAAGTCAGCTGTGAGCTTAGTCGAGCAATCTATCAACTCTTGAGCAAAGGGAGCTTCTCCTTTGCCTGTCAGAAAAATTGTAAGCCATGTTAAGCGATGCTCTTGCCAAAGTTCATTGAAGAACTGCTCCTTTTTCTCTTCGAGGTATTCGGTGTAGGGTCTTGCATATTTCCTCTTCTCAGCTCTCTCCTTTTTACGCATAGAGGCTAGGTATGCCTTGAAATGACTTTCCCGCCATAAGGAGAACACTTTTGTTTCAAAGAGCTTGGCCGTTATCTCCTTCACTGCCTCTTCAACCTGGAAAAAGTGTCCCGAAGCTTTGCGATAATCTGCGATTGTGATTGCACTTGCCTTTTCTAGAGATTTATCAAAACGATTATGGTCAACAACTACCCGATAAAGATCGATCAAAAGAAGCTTTTCATAATTAAGTTCGAGTGGTCCTAGATAGGGAGCTAAAGCATTTTTAATCAGCCTCACTTCTTCACTGACCTCAGGGATTCGCTTTGCAAAGTAATCTCGCTCAGGAATCGTAAACTCCACCCCAATTTTGCCTTCTTCATAAAGCACATCAAATACCTTTCGGGGGTCAGCATCAAAAAGGGCCAAAAGCTTTTCTACATTTCTTTGGACAAAAATCGCATCCTTAAGCTTATTAAATTTACGCAGTTGAGATATTATTAAAGATTGCTCAGGCAAAATAAGACGGAGATAATTTTCCCAGTTTAACTCCATTGTCTCTTTTGTAAAAGAGCCAGACTTTGCGTCAAAGCGCTCCCGGACAAGAGGCAGGCGAAACTCCCACATTTCAGCAAGCGCTCGCTCCGTTTCCAAGATTTGACTTCGATTAGGTCGTTTCTCGATGAAGTCATTGGGATCAAATCGTGGGTAGGAAGCTAAAGCCAGTATCTCTCCTGATTTGGGATTCATCACAACAACAGCGCCACCTTTAATCCAAGGCTGAGAGGGCGGAATGAGTTTTCTTCTTTGTACATCAGCAGCTCTGAGACTGGGCTGCTCCTGTTCATATTCTATGAGAAGCTGCTCAGCATAGGCTTGTAAATCTGCGTCGATCGTCAATCTAAGTGGCTTACCGGGATGCGATTCCTCTCCACCAGGGAGGGCCTCTAAGAAATTGCCTCGCATGTCGGCCAAATAGACCTTTTTGCCCCTTTCCCCCCTTAATTCTTGATCAAAGCTCGCTTCGACGCCCAATTTACCCGTCAAATCATTGAGAGAGTAGGCCCGCTTTTCCAACTCTTCTAATTCTACCAGATTGTCTTCTTCACGCAGTCGCTGCATCTCTTCTAGAATATGCCGGTATTCCGAACCGCTGATCGGCCCAATATAGCCAATCAACTCCCCTGCAACTGGACCAAGTGGGTATTCCCGTTTGGGCGCAATTTCTGCGATGATGCCGGGCCAGCTCTGCTCCAGCATTTTTAATTTGAAATAGCACTCTTCTGAGATATCCTCCTTAATGAGGAAGGGCACATTGCCTAAGATAGCAGCTTTGGCATAGAGGGTATCTTCGATTTCGACTGGGTTGAGATCGAGAAGCTCTCCTAATTTCTCGCTTAATTTCACTATATATTCTTTGCGCACATATTTTTTTACTTTCCGACCATTCTCTACAACATGCTCGACTCTTTTGATCTGGCCAATGGCCGTGTAGCAAAGAGCAGCGTTATATTGCACTCGATTGATCGCCAAAGGAGTTCCCTTGCGATCGGAAATAGTGGCCCTCTCGGGTCTTTCAATAATGGTTCGTCTTTGGGGACGAGAAGCCTCTTCTACTTTTGCATCATGTTGAATCACAGCCAAATGCCAGATTCTAAAAAAGATCAGCAAGAGGAAGAAAAGGATACCGCCGAGGATGCGGTTGGCCTTTTCGGGGATTTGGGATTCAATGCTCCTCTGTCTTCTCACAGTGTCAGACTACTTGATCTAGTTAAATGAGTTCAAAACTTTATAATTGATTCATGTCATTTACAAGAAATAATACCACTTCCAACAAATAATGTGACAAGCGAGAGTGATCTAGCACGGCAAATTTGACTCTCATTTCTGACATTATTTGTTGTAAATGGCATTATAGTCAGTTCATTTGACAGCTACAGATGGGGATTGCCCAAAGGGCCCTGAGCCATGATAGCACTGAAGCCTCGACAATTACATTTGGATCGATGATTTTTACCCCCTCAAAGCTGACGGAAAATCCATCCTACATCAGTCGCTATGAGGTCTGGAGACTCCCCAAAAACACTATGTGAAACGAATCAATTGCGAGAAATTCTTCTTTTGAGTAGACTTTCTGTGACTTGTGCGCCTGTAGCTCAATGGTAGAGCAGTAGCCTTCCAAGCTACCTATGTCAGTTCGATTCTGATCAGGCGCTAGTCAGACATTATTTAATACCACAAGCTGAAATCCTTCCCACAGGGAAGGATGCCAAAGGAAAGGAGGACCAAGGCTTTGGAAAATCAAAAAGAAGTTACAATAAAAGATCTATTGGAAGCAGGGGCGCATTTTGGCCACCAGAAGAGACGCTGGAATCCGAAAATGGCGCGTTTCATTTTAGAAGAGCGCGGTGGACTCTATATCATCGACCTAGCCAAAACATTGCAGCAGCTCCGCTCTGCTGTGAAACTTGTCGAAGAGACAGCTAAGCAGCGCAAGCCTATTCTCTTTGTAGGAACAAAAAAGCAAGCAAAAGGGGTGATCTCTGAGTTTGCTGAAGAGGCTGGCGAATATTTCGTCTCTGAGCGTTGGCTCGGTGGCATGTTGACAAACATGCAGACAATCCGTCAATCAATCAAGACACTTGAAAAGATCGAACACCGCGTGACAACTGGTTGCGAAGGGCTCACCAAGAAAGAAATTTCATTGATGACCAAGCATCAGGAAAAATTGAACCGCAACCTCTCTGGCGTCCGTGGTCTACGCAAGGCTCCTGGCCTTCTGATCGTTGTTGACCCAAGCCATGAACACATTGCTGTCAAAGAAGCGCGCAAGCTGGGCATCCCAGTGTTGGCTCTTGTCGACACTAACTGTGACCCTGATGTGGTTGATCTCGTAATCCCTTGCAATGATGACGCGCTCAAGAGCGTGAAGTTGATCATCCAAAGACTGGCTCAAGCGATCATCGATGTGAAAAATGATCTGAATATTGGGGTAGAGAGCGAAGAGGAGGCCAAAGTATGACACAAATCACAGCGCAAATGCTAAAAGAGCTCCGTGAACGCACTGGCGTTGGCATGGGCAAATGTAAAGAGGCTTTGACAGAGGCTGGCGGCGACATCGAAAAAGCGATTGCCAACTTGCGCAAAGCTGGGATGGCTTCTGCAGTGAAAAAAGAGAGCCGTGAAACAAACGAAGGCTTGATCTACATTTTTGAAAATGCTGGCCAAGTAGCATTTGTTGAAGTGAATGCTGAGACAGACTTTGTTGTCAAAAATGACCGTTTCCAAGAGTTTGCTCGCAATATCGCAGAGGAGATCTGTGCAACAGCACCAGCAACACTGGATGCCTTCTTGCAACAGTCCTACTCAAAAGATTCTAAATTGACAATTGATCAATACCGAGCTCTTACAATCCAGGCTTTGGGAGAAAACATCCAGATCAAACGTTTTGATCTATTCCCAAAGAAGGCTAATCACTCGATTGCTACCTATTCACATATGGGCGGCAAGCTTGTGACTATGATCGAGATTGCTGGCGCTTCTGGTGAAGAGGCTTTAGCGAAGGAGATCGCGATGCATGTCGCAGCTGAATCTCCTGAATACATCTCTTCTGATGAAGTGCCGCAGCATGTTCTTGAACATGAAAAAGATATTGCGAGAGCACAAATCAAAGGTAAGCCTGAAAACATGATCGAAAAGATTTTGACAGGCAAGTTGCAAGCTTACTTCAATCAAGTCTGTTTGTTAAACCAGAAATTTGTCAAAAACAACGACGTCACAGTTGCTGAATTAGTAGCAAACCGTGGCAAAGAGTTGGGTAAAGAGCTAAAAATTTCTCAATTCCTTCGCTGGGGCATTGGACAGTAGTGAGAGTTCTTCTCAAGATTTCTGGAGAAGCTTTAAAAGGTCGGGAGAACAGTGGCGTAGATGCCGCTGCTCTCCACTCTGTTTGTCTAAAAATTCAAGATTTACAAAATAGTGGTGTAGAAGTAGGCATTGTTTTAGGTGGCGGCAACCTCTTTCGGGGGATCGCAGGAAGTGCCAGCTTGAAGATCGAAAGAAGTGCCGCTGATCATGTCGGGATGCTTGCCACCATGATGAATGGGCTACTGTTGAGCCAAGGATTGCAAGCTTGTGGAGCCAAAGCAGCAGTGATGAGCGCCATTGCCTGCCCTCAAATCGTTGACTCTTTTCACTTTGAAAAGGCACGTGCACGGTTGAAAGAGGGCTATATCGTCATTTTTGTCGGGGGTACCGGCCATCCTTACTTTACAACCGATACTGCGGCAGCATTGAGGGCGAGTGAAATCAATGCTGACTTCTTCTGGAAGGCTACGATGCATGTAGATGGGGTCTACGACAAAGATCCGCTTAAAAATAAAAACGCGAATCGCTATTCTAACATTTCTTACGAGGATTTTCTGAAAGAAAAGTTGGGGATTCTCGATTTAACGGCGGTAACGCTCTGTATGACTAACAAAATCCCCATCCGGGTTTTTAATTTCAATCAGGGGTCATTGTTAGATGACTCCCTTGGAACCGTGATAAGGTGAGGCTATGACATCAGTTTTAAATATGACTACGAAGAATATGGAGGCTGCGATTGAGCACCTAAAGACGGAGCTAAAAGGCATCCGTACTGGACGTGCTAATGCAGGCCTTGTAGAAAATGTACGGATTGAAATCTATGGGACGCAGATGCGACTTATGGATCTGGCATCGATTTCTGTGCCAGAAGCGCGACAAATCGTGATTTCTCCCTACGATACTAATAATGCTCATGCGATCGCTAAAGGCATTGATCAGGCAAATCTGAACCTACGAGCGGCAGTTGATGGACCAGTTGTTCGGGTTAAAGTACGTGAGATGGACCGCAGTGTCAGAGAGCAGATGGTCAAGGTGGTAGAGGGTCTTTGTGAGAAGACGAAGGTCAGTATCAGGAATGTACGCAGGGATGGCAATGATACGATACGTAAGCAGAAGAGTGC
>Ga0214923_10006263_pt1 | contig 13442 bp, 12 predicted proteins | sample LL1510_MetaG_FD_177993 | JGI IMG/M metagenome (GOLD analysis project Ga0214923, IMG submission 177993) | Freshwater microbial communities from Lake Lanier, Atlanta, Georgia, United States - LL-1510 | ecosystem: Environmental > Aquatic > Freshwater > Lake | place: USA: Georgia | collected...
GGGGGGGACGGTGACGCGTCGGCCCTCCTGACGAACGAGAATCTCTGGCGAGGCGCCAACAATCTGAAAATCTCCCATATCGTAGAAATACATATAGGGCGAGGGATTGAGCGCGCGAAGAGCGCGGTAGAGCGTGAGCGCAGAGCCCTCATAAGGCCTCTGAAGCTGCTGGGCAAGGACTATCTGCATCACATCTCCGGCGGCAATGTAATCCTTGGCCAAATGAACTGCGCGCAGAAAGTCTTCTTTTTTGAAGTCTCGACGAACCTCTTGGGGGGCAGCCCTCTGGACGACGGGAGGCGCAAGTGCGCACTCAAGGCTCCTCACCAGAGCATCAAGCCTTTCTTGGGTTGAATCAAAGGCAGCTCTCGCGCTTATGCCTTCTTCATCAAGAGACGCATAGACCCAGAGAGAGAGCCGCCCCGTAAGGTTGTCAAACACGGCCCACTCTTCGGTGAGCAGCAACACGATGTCGGGCAGCCCCATGGGGTCGGGACGACGCTTGGGCTCGTCTTTGTTCAGCCTGGGCTCAATGAACCGGATGGTGTCGTACCCAAAGTAGCCCACCAAACCACCAGCAAAACGGGGCAGGCCCTCGGCTGGAGCAGCTCGAAACCGCCGCATGAAAGATTCAATAAAGGCCAGTGGGTCTCCCACGTGGGCCTGAACCTCTCTGCCGTCCGTGAGCACGCGCGTCTCCTGGTCGAAGCTTTCAATTCGGGTTCGCGCCGGCAGGCCGATGAAGGAGTAGCGGCCAAAACGCTCTCCGCCCACCACCGACTCGAGCAAAAAAGTGTTGGGGCAAGCGGCAAGCTTGAGGTAGGCCGAGAGCGGGGTATCGAGATCCGCGTTCAGGCTGCGAGAGAGGGGGATGCGATTAAAGCCCCGCTCAGCCAAACGCGAGAAGGCCTCAAATGAGAGCGAATCACTCATTTGGCAAGTGTAAGCCTAGCGGGCGCTTGCTCTGGGCAGAAGCACCACGAGTTCACCGCGAGACCGCATGCGTCCTGCATCCTCGCCTGCTGCGACTCCTGTTCCAAAAAAAAGGTCGGCTCGGTGGGCTCCACGAATGGCACTCCCAATGTCCTGGGCAAGAACCAGTCGTGCAAGCTGCGCACCCGAGGGCAACTGGGTTCTGAGAAACACGGGCAGCCCCAGAGGCAGATGGCTCGGGTCAATCGCTATTGATCGGCCCGCTGTGAGCGGAACGCCCATGGCGCCCAGCGGTCCCTCGGAGGCATCTGCTGGGGCGGGGAGCTCACGAAAGAAGATCTTGCTGGGGTTCTGATGCAAAAGCTCATCGCGTCGGGCAGGGTTGGCCTTCACCCAGTTCTTAATGCCCTGCATGCTCGCCTGCGCGAGGGTGAGCTCTTTTCGCTCAACCAGATAGGCGCCAATCGATCGGTAGGGGTGTCCATTCTGGTTGGCATAGCCTAGCCGTATGAGGGAACCGTCAGGCAACTGAATCTTTCCCGAGCCCTGCACCTCCATAAAAAAAGCTTCAACAGGATCTTCGAGGTAAGCAATCTCAAGGCCCTTAAGCACGCCTGATCGCTCAAGCTCCGAGCGGCTTGGGTAGGGTTCAATCTTGTTGCCTTCGGGGGACTTCACCAATCGGCCCCTCAGGCGCATGGCCCGCAACTCCGGGTACTGAGAAGAGAGGTCGACCGCCACGATGTCGCTGGGGGCCCGATGCACCGGAATCTGAAAACGCGAGCTTGGCGAGCGCGAACCCATGAGGAGAGGCTCGTAGTAGCCGGTAACAAGGTTGGAGTGGGCATCGCGCGCCTCCCTTGCCTTTGAGTCGCGCACCCTGTGGGGCACAAACTCCGACTCAAAAAAGGACCGGATGGCTGCCTCGTCATCCTGGGACACGAAAAGAGAGCGCTGGCAGATGGAGGCCATGGGCTCTGACCGAGCCATTAGGACCTTACAGCCCCTCTGCCAGGCAGGCCAGGCCTGCAAGAGCGAATCCTGCGACCAGCCCTCAAGCTCGGCAAAAGAGATGGGTGTGAAGCTCGAGAGGCTGGGCTCTGAGCGGCTCTGGGCAAAACCTGAGGTCATCCCAAGGACCAAGAAGATAGAAGCCAGCAGGGCGCGCACGCGCACTTTGAAGTATCGTGCGGCTAACAAAGGGAACGAAGACATCATGTGGCTAATCTTCCTTGAGGCAGGCGTGGCTTTGGCCGTGCTGATTGGCATTGTCGCTTGGACCATGCACAAGAAAAAATAGGGCGGGCTATGAGCAAACAACCCTACTGTATTGCCCCAAGCATTCTTTCGGCAGACTTTGCCCGACTGGGCGAAGAGGTGCGCGCCGTGGAGGCTGCAGGCGCAGGCTTCATTCACTTTGACGTGATGGACAATCACTACGTGCCCAACCTCACCGTTGGGCCACTGGTCTGCGCTGCGCTTCGGCCCCACGTGAGTATTCCCATTGATGTGCACCTCATGGTGTCGCCCGTAGACTCACTCATCGTTGAATTTGCAAAGGCGGGCGCCGACATCATCACCTTTCACCCCGAGGCCTCTGAACACGTCGATCGAAGCCTGCAACTTATAAAAGATCAGGGCTGCAAGGCAGGGTTGGTGCTCAACCCTGCCACCTCCCTTGACTGCCTAGATTGGGTGATGGATAAGCTAGACATTGTTCTACTGATGTCTGTGAATCCGGGCTTTGGGGGGCAAGCCTTCATTCCGAGCACCCTGGAAAAAATTAAGGCCCTGCGCTCGCGGATTGATACACACCAAGAGCGAGGCGGGCAGGCCATTCGGCTTGAAGTGGATGGCGGCATAAAGCCGGACAACATCTCCGCGGTGGCCGCAGCGGGCGCAGATACGTTTGTGGCGGGATCGGCCATTTTTGGGGCGCCAGACGGCCACGCTAAGAGCCCACCTAGCTCGCTCCCGACAGAACCGAAGACGTATTTTCAAGTTTTCAAGCGCCTAAACGAAGCCTGTCGTTAACTTTGGGAAGCAGGGCTCTAAGCCCTCTTTTGAGGCTAGATTTGCAATGTAAAACTAGCAGGTGGCAGCAGTCCGGTCGTCACAAGGCTCTCCAGAGCAATGGAAGCGGCGACCTTCCAATCGAACTCCCTTCGGATGAGTTCACTTGCCCTCGATGCCTTCGCACGCCAAAGATGATAGTTGGTGCGGATATCCCCCATCCACTTGCTAAGGTCATTGACATCACACTCCGCCCACGATCCATGATCTCCATCAACTGACGGCCAATACCTCTGAAATTCAGGGTCCGAAATGGGAACTGTTCTAAAGCCGACCGAAGCGAAAAGGCCAGGAACCCGCCGAAGGTATTCGGATTGTCCAGAATGGTTTGCGCAAATAGTTGGCAAACCACTTGCGAGGGCATCTATTAGTGGAAGCCCCCAGCCCTCAGCCCTCGAGGCAAAAACAAACGCTTGAGAGCAGTTGTAAAGAATGGACATTGAGAGTGAGTCCAACTCCCCTTCAATAATCTTCACCCCCGAGCATTTCAAGAGATTGATATCTCGCCTAAGCTGAGATCGCTTTTCACGTAACTGGGAAGGATTAAGAAGGTAGTCTGCCTTAACTAGTAATTCATCTTGTGGAAACGCTCTGCGATGCACGCTAAAAGCTTCAAAGAGTTGCCGATACCCCTTTCGCTCCTCGTACTTCCCGATGGCCAAGAAGCGGAAGGGGTCTCCCGTGGTTGAGGCCCATTGGGCTCGAGAGTAGGGGTGATATAAAAGCGAATCGACCCCCTCTGGCACTACGAACACCTTTTCGGGGGGGAGGTCGTGCTCAAGAAGAATCGCCCTTCCCCAAGCGCTCGGAACCCACACCAAGTCGGCATGCCTCAAGGCTTGAATATAGGCCTCAGGAAGCTTGTTGGTCTCGAAAATACCCCAAACAATATTCCGCCCTTTGGGCAACGCTTGACCAGCGCGACCAAATCCAAAAAACCAGATGTTGATATCAGACTCGTCGGACTGGGTCAGCAGTTTTTGATACTCTGGAATAGCGGATATGTCATGCTCTTGAACGATCCGGCCCACAAAAGACATGCTACTAAGCGCTTGAGCGAGACCAGCGAAATGTGTTCCTCCCCCCAACGGATTTCTTTGGCCCAGTAGTCTTATTCTCATATGAGGCCATCTCTATCTCTGAAAGGAGACGATGAAACTCTGAAGGATGAGGGGTTTGAGTTGGCCAAGGAACTTTTCCTGAGTGGCACCCGGGAGTTCGAGAGAGGAAACCTAATCGCCGCGGAAACTCATTTAAACGAGTCCCTAAACTTGGTCCCGAACCGAGAGTCAACCAAACATAATTTAGCGCTAGTTTACGCTGCTCTCGCAGAAGAGTTGATCATCGTCGCAAAAGTTTCTGAAGCTGCTGAGCAACTTCGAAAGTCGTTAGATCTTTGGACTGACAATCCGGTTGCGTGGTGCAACTTAGGTTGTGCGCTTGAGAATTTGGGTCAGAGGGGTGAAGCGATTCGCGCTTTGGAGAGGGCCGTAGAGCTAGATCCGGGTTATATGTCAGCTTGGTCCAATCTCGGCTCCGTGCTCCTAGACGAGGGTCGGCCCGACGAGGCCTTGGCCTGCTTTCAGCAAGCGGTTGGCATTGAGCCATCGAGCCCAGTCTCGCAGATCAAACTTAGCGCAACGCTAAATGCGCTCGGTCGACCAGGGGAGGCAGCGAAGGTGCTTGAAAGGGTCCTCTCCGAGTCACCGGAATCACCTGAACTGCTCTCAAGTTACGCGAGGACTTTGCGGAGCCTTAACAGGCACAAAGAGGCTATCGCAACCCTAGATAGATTGCTATCAATCTGCCCAGAAGATGCAGACGCCCATTGGGACCGCGCCTTCTCCCAACTCGCCCTAGGTGACTTCTTGGACGGTTGGGCTGAGTTAGAGTGGCGCTGGCAGAGGAAGGATCGCTTTATCAGGCCGCGCGAATTTTCTCAGCCACTTTGGTTGGGAGACCACCCCCTAGAGGGCAAAAGAGTTCTTCTCCACGGCGAACAGGGCTTTGGCGATGTCATCCAATTCGTTCGCTATGCGACTCTGGTGAAGGACCTGGGCGCCGATGTGGTGTTGGAGGTCTACCTGAGCCTCAGAGAACTCGTCCAAAATAGTTTTCCTGACTTGCGAGTGATAGTCCGCGGCGAGGAGCTCCCCAATTTTGACTTCCATTGCCCCCTAATGACCCTCCCCCTCGCGTTCAGAACAACCCTTGAATCGGTTCCCAGCCCGGAGTGCTACCTCGTTACCCCCGAGGAGAGTGCTGTTCGGTGGAGGGACCGTTTAGGGAAGAAGCTCAGGCCGAGGATTGGTCTGGTCTGGAGCGGGAGGGATACCCACGGGAACGACGCAAAGAGAAGCATGCCAGCAAAACTACTTACCGCCTTGATGACTGACGAGTATGAGTTTCACTCACTGCAGAAAGACGTCAGAGCGTCCGACCAGGGCGCTCTTGAGTCCCTCGGGATCAAGCAGTGGGACAGATACTTGCTTGACTTCTCCGACACCGCGGCGCTTTGCCAATTAATGGATGTAATTGTCTCGGTCGACACGAGCGTAGCCCACCTTTCGGGAGCACTCGGAAAGCGCACCTTGATCCTGCTTCCCTTTGCGTCGGAGTATCGGTGGCTCACTGACCGAACTGACAGCCCGTGGTACCCGACTGCAAGTCTTTTCCGACAGAAGTTAGACGGCGATTGGCCTGAAGTTCTGACCCGTATACGCGAAGCATTGCCGACATACCTTAGATCTGACGGAAGCGGAGACGGCTAGCGCAGCACCGCCTCCATCTGCTCCTTGCTCAGTGCCCCCTGAAAGCGTCGGCCACTCTGAATGAAGATGGTGGGCGTGGCCTGAACGCCAAGACTCTGGCCCAAGGCAAGAATCTTGTCTTTCGGAAAGTTGCAGCCTGCGGGCGCCTGAGGGGGCTCTTTGTTGGCGAGCATCCAATCATCCCAGGCCGCCTCGCGGTCCTTCGCGCACCATGCGTTGGCTGAGACGGTCGTGGATTCGGGCCGCAGGATGGGGTAGAAGAAGGTATAGACGGTGATGTTGTCCATCTCGAAGAGCACATTGCGAAACTTGCGGCAGTAGGAGCAGTAGGGGTCCTCGAAGACTGCGATGGTGCGCTTGCCCTTTCCACCATCTCCTCGCACCACCTTGCTTGCAAGCTCCAGAGGCAGCTTGGAGAAGTCGATCGCCTGAAGCGTCTCCATGCGGCTGGCCGTGAGATTCGCGCCCGTCTTGAGGTTCACCATCTGGCCGTCCACGATGGCAAAGCCCCCCTTCTCATCCGCGTAGAGAAGATCCTTGCCTAGACGCACCTCGACAATGCCGGGCATGGGCGTTTTGGAGACCGAGTCCACCTTGTGGCGACCCTTGAGCCAGGCCTCGACACTTCTCTTGACCGTCTTGGCAACAGCCTCTGCGGCGGGCTCGGGTACGGCAACTGCCGCAGCGCTCTGGGCCTGCGCCTGCGAGCCCCGAGGGTAAAGAGCCACAACGGAAAGCAGAATCGCGAACCCCGCCAGAGCACGAAGGGAAGCATTCATCTTGGATCTCCTATGACGCGTTGAACCACCCAGTCTCTCAGGGGTGGCGTGCTTTGTAAGGCCTGCATGCCCAGGCTTCGCAGAGAGGGAATAGCAGGCACGGTAGAGGACACGAGCCGAAACAAGGCATCAAGGCCCCATTGAACTACGGGCACTCGAAAGGCTCTTGATCGGTTGTAATGGGAGGCGGGGCTGCGAGATGCGAGCGCGTCCTTCAGGGCAAGAAGATCTTCTACCCCCAGGTTGAGGCCATAGCCTGCAAGGGGGTGGACGGTATGGGCCGAATCGCCCACCCAAAAGACTCGACCCAGGGCAAAGCGCTCGGTCGTCATCATGCTTAAGGGGGTGCTGGTCACCAAGCTCTCGAGTCGGAGCGACCCAAAGCGATGAAGGCTGTCCTCGGTCACACGGAGCGAGAGATCCTCCTCAGACAGCTCAGAGAGTTTATGCGCAGCGGCGCTGGGCATGGAATACACCATGGACACCGCGCTTGGGTCTCGAAGTGGAAGAAGCGCGAGGATGCCCTCGCGACGAAACCACTGGCAGGCTACGCCTTGGTGGGGCACTTGAGACGAGAAGCGAGCCACAAGCGCCGACTGCCCATAGTCACGCAAGCCCCAGTGCACGCCAGATGCACGGCGAAGCCAGGACTGAGAGCCGGTAGCGTCGACAACCAAGCCCTCTAATAGGCCAGCCTCAGCCAGGGCCTCCTCCATAGACTCGACACGCCGATGAGGGGGCACAAAGCCCTCGCGCCGGGTGATCTGTGGCTTCGCGGCCACCGCCTCTTCGCAGGCTCTGAGAAGGTCTGCATGCAAGACCATGAGCGAGAGTTCGTCTCGGCCCGAGGCGTGAGGGAGAAGATCGACCTGGGCGCTAGGCTGAACATGACTCACCTCCATCTTCACAACCGGCTGAGCAAGCGCCCCTAAACCTCCCCAGACGCCCAAATCTTTGAGAAGTGCCACTGTGCGGGGCGAAAGCGCGTAGGCGCGCTGATGCGCACCATCCTCTCGTTGAGGTGGCTCTGGCATGGCAAGCCATCGGACGGATCTCCCCTCACGGACCAGCATGAGCGAGGACAATGCCCCGAGAATGCCGCCCCCGAGGATGGCAGCGGCCGCCCTCACTTGAGCCCCCTCCAGCCAATGTCGGATCGGTAGTGCATGCCGGCAAACTGAATCTGCCGAACAAGCGCATAGGCCTTGTCTTGGGCGTCTTTCAGGGTGCCGCCAAGAGCTGTAGCGCAGAGCACGCGCCCGCCAGAGGTGACAAGCTTTCCATCTCGTAGGGCAGTTCCTGCATGAAAGACCATGGCTTCGGGCGAGTCCGGTGGAAGGCCCTGAATCTCGTCGCCCACCCGCGGGCTCTCTGGATAACGCTCGGCGGCGAGCACAACGCCCACCGCGGGTCGAGGGTCCCAGAGCATGTCGGCCATCGACTCGGCCTCATGAAGCGTTCCGTTCACGGCGTGCTCGAGCAGCACCGTAAAGTCGCCTCGCATGCGAAGAAAGATCGGCTGGGTCTCTGGATCGCCCATTCGGCAGTTGAACTCCACCACGTGAGGCTCACCCTTGGCATTGATCATGAGACCCGCATAGAGAAAGCCCGTGTAGGCGGAGCCTTCGGCCTTCATGCCCGCGAGCACGGGACGAATGACCTCTCGCATCACACGAGCATGCACCTGAGGCGTCACCACGGGTGCGGGCGAGTAGGCACCCATGCCGCCAGTGTTCGGGCCGGTGTCGCCATTGCCCACTCGCTTATGGTCTTGGCTGGTGGCGAGCGCAAAGGCATGCTCACCGTCACTCATCACAATGAAACTCGCCTCTTCGCCCTCGAGAAAGTCTTCGATGACCACCCTTGCGCCAGCGTTGCCAAACTGATTGCCCACGAGCATGGCATCGATTGCAGCATGCGCCTGAGCAATGGTGAGGGCGACGACCACGCCCTTGCCTGCAGCCAAGCCATCGGCCTTCACCACAATGGGAGCGCCGCGCGACTCAACGTATGCGCGGGCCGCCGCCGCATCTGAGAAGGTTCGAAACTGTGCAGTGGGGATTCCGTGCCGCTGCATAAACTGCTTAGCAAAGTCTTTAGAGGACTCAAGCTGTGCGGCCCGCTTCGTGGGCCCGAAAATCTTCAGGCCTCGCTCGCGGAAAATATCAACCACTCCGGCGGCAAGAGGCGCCTCTGGCCCTACGACAGTCATGGCGATGCCGTGCTTCTGCGCAAAATCCGCAGCGGCCTCTGGGTCCTTCGCGGCGTCGATGGGGACATTCTCTAGGGCGCGATCCAGCGCAGTACCGCCATTTCCTGGCGCGACAAAGATTTTTTGTACCCGCCTAGACTGGGCGAGCTTCCAGGCAATTGCGTGCTCACGACCACCGCCTCCCAGAACCAAGATATTCACGGCGATCTCCTAGGAGATGAGGGCATTGGAGTAGACCTCTTGAACATCATCGAGGCCTTCCAGCGCATCCAGGAGTTTTTGCATTCGGGCGGCATCCTCTCCTGCGAGCTCTGCGTGGGTGTCTGGGCGCATGGTCACCTCAGCCAGCTCAGGCTTTAGACCTTTGGCCTCAAGGGCGGCCCGAACCACGGAGAGGTCCGCAGGGCCCGTCAGCACTTCGAGCGTCCCATCCTCGTCGTGAATGATGTCCTCTGCACCCGCCTCAAGCGCAACCTCCATGAGGGTGTCCTCAGGCGTGCCGGGCGCAAAAAGCATCTGGCCGCAGTGCTTAAACATGAAGGATACGGAGCCGTCCGTTCCAAGGTTGCCACCGTGCTTCGAGAAGGCATGCCGCACCTCGGCCACCGTGCGGGTGCGATTGTCGGTGAGGCAATCGACGATGACGGCCGCACCACCAATGCCGTACCCCTCGTAACGCACCTCCTCGTAGTCCACACCATCTACAGCACCCGTGCCCCGCTTGATGGCATCGAGCACCTTGTCTTTGGGCATGTTGGCATCGCTCGCCTTTTCCATGGCCAGGCGCAGTCGAGGGTTGGTGCTCACGTCGCCCCCGGCCAGCTTGGCCGCGACCGTGATCTCTTTGATGATGCGAGTGAAGATGCGGCCGCGCTTTTCGTCTTGACGGCCCTTTCGGTGCTGGATATTCGCCCACTTCGAGTGCCCGGCCACGGCGAGCCCCTATGAGCAGAAGGCGAAGTCGACTTCGGGCGAGCGGCCCGAGATGATGTCGGCTATTGCGGCGCCAGAGCCACAGGCATGGGTCCAGCCCAAGGTTCCGTGCCCCGTGTCGAGGTAGAGATTGGGAAAGTGGGTGCGGCCAATATAGGGAAGGTTAGAGGGCGTGGCTGGACGAAGTCCGGTCCAGAACTCTGCCTCCTCCCAGCGACCCGCCTCAGGAAAGATCTGCTTACATCTACGGATGATGGCCTGGCAGCGCACTGCATTGAGTTCATTGCTGTAACCATTAAGTTCAGCCGTGCCGGCAATGCGAAGGCGATCGCCCAAGCGCGAGAAGACAAGCTTGTACTCATCGTCCGTGAGGCTCACGGAGTAGGCTGCCTGGGGATTCTTCACAGGAACTGTGGCGGAGTAGCCCTTGGCTGGATAAATGAGAAGGTTTAGGCCCAGAGGAGCAGCAATTTGAGGGCTGAAGGAGCCCATGGCCAGGACATAGGCATCGGCCGAGAGGGTGTGGTGAAGCCCCTCCTCAATGACCCGCACCCCCGAGATGCGACCCGCCTCAACATCAAGACCCTTGATGGTGGTTCCAGTTTTCACCTTCACGCCTTGCGTCTCACACCAAGCCGCGAGGTTCTGGGTGAACTTGCGCGCATCGCCAGACTCATCGGCGTCGGTAAAGGTGGCACCTGCAATCTGATGCTCAATGGGCTTGAGGGCGGGCTCGAGCTGAACGGCGCGCTTGGCATCAATAAGTTCGCGCTGACAGCCAAACTCCCGCATCACCTCGGTGGGGGCAATGGCCGCATCGAACTCTTGGGCGTTTGTATAGAAGTGAAGAATGCCCTTCTCTAGATGGTCGTAGGCAATACCAATCTCAGCGCGTAATTCCTGAAGCTTTGTCCGTGAATAGGTGCCAAGGTTTACGATTTGAATGATGTTGTGTCGGGTTCGGGCCGCGGAGCATTCCCGCAGAAACTGCAGACCCCACATCCACTGGCGCCAATCCGCCCGAAGCCGAAAAAGAAGGGGGGCGTCTTCCTTGGCCAGCCACTTCAGCACCTTGAGGGGGGCAGAGGGATTCGCCCAGGGCTCTGCATGGGAGACCGAGATCTGGCCCCCGTTTGCGTAGCTGGTCTCACAGCCTGCGCGAGCCTGACGATCTAGGATGGTCACCTCGTGGCCCCGTTTGAGAAGGTAGTAGGCCGCTGCCGTGCCGGTTAGGCCGGCTCCAAGGACGATCACTCGCATAATTGACCTCATTATCTCATTCAAGGAGAGGACCATGACCAAAGCCATACAGATCAATGCCACGGGCGGCCCCGAGGTGATGCGTTTCGTGGATGTTGCCGTGGGACACCCGGGCCCCGGTGAGGTTCGCCTGCGACATCATGCAATTGGCCTCAATTACATCGACGTCTACTTCAGGAGTGGGGTCTACCCCTCCGAGAGCCTGCCCACCGGTCTGGGCATGGAGGGCTCAGGGGTCGTTGAGGAGGTGGGAGCAGGCGTGACGCATCTGAAAGCCGGTGACCGCGTGGCCTATGCCGGCCGGCCCATCGGTGCGTATTGTGAGGCGCGAATTCTGCCCGCCGATCTACTCATGAAGATTCCCAAAACCATCTCGTTTGAGACCGGCGCAGCCATGATGCTCAAAGGCATGACTGTGCAGTACCTCTTTCGCCGAACCGCCAACCTCCAGCCAGGCCACACCATTCTCTTTCATGCAGCAGCCGGCGGAGTCGGGCTCATTGCCATGCAGTGGGCCAAGATCATGGGTGTGACGGTGATTGGAACCGTGGGCTCGGAAGAGAAGGTTGCGCTCGCCGAGTCCTTCGGTGCGGACCACGTGATTAACTACAACACCGAAGATTTCGTGGCCCGCGTCAAAGAGATCACCAACGGTCGGGGGGTGGATGTGGTTTATGACTCGGTGGGTAAAGCCACCTTTGATAAATCCCTTCAGTGCCTGCGCAAATACGGTCTCATGGTGACCTTTGGTAACGCCTCGGGCAAGGTTGCCCCCTTTGACCTCTCGGTTCTTCAGGGGCATCTCTTCATCACTCGCCCCTCTCTCATGCCCTATACGGCCACACGCCCAGAGCTTGAGCAGACTGCGGGTGAACTCATCAAGATGGTAGGGTCCAAGAAGATTCACATTCCAATTGATCAGACCTACCCACTATCTGAGGTTGTCCAGGCGCATACCGACCTAGAGTCCCGCAAGACCACGGGGTGCACCGTACTCATTCCAACATGACAGCAGTTGCTCGGCGCCTTGTCAGCGCCGCGCGCCTCTTTTCGACCGAGGGCTTTCACCGTATCCGGTCAGCACGGGTCGGCATTGTTGGTTTAGGAGGTGTGGGGTCGTGGGCGGCCGAGGCGCTGGCGCGAAGCGGCGTTGGCCATCTCGTGCTGGTCGACACCGATCACGTTGCCGAATCGAATATGAACCGACAGGTTCAAGCCACCCGGCTCACCCTAGGAATGGCCAAGACAGAGGCTCTGTCTGCGCGAATTGGAGACCTTGCTGAGGATCTTCAGATCGAAGCGCTCGATGACTTTCTGGGCGAAGAAAATGTTGATGACATTCTTCCCCGGGCTGACTTCTGGATTGACGCCTGCGATGACTTGAAAGCCAAGCTCTGCATGGTGCGCTTTTATCGCCAGCGGGAGCGGCCTCGGCGACTGGTTGTGAGCGGCGGTGCGGGGGGCAAGACGGATTCCACGCGGGTGATGCATGCAGACCTCGCCAACACCCACCAAGACCCTCTGCTCTCAAAGATGCGGCACATCCTTCGGCGCAGCCCAGGCATGCCGCGAGAGGGCAAGATGTTTGTGCCTGTTATCTATTGCGCCCAGGCAGCCATAGCACCTGCAGACTGTGAGGCCGCGGCAAAGCTTGCCTGCGCGGGCTATGGCTCTTTAGTGACTGTAACCGCTGCGATGGGAATGGCGGCAGCCGGCAGAGCCCTTACTGTGCTGAGTTCATCACCTCGCTAAACGCGGCCGCGGCCGCATCTTTGGGCGAGAGCGAGTAGTCCACATCGAGAGCGGGCCACTCAATGCCAAGAGTGGGGTCGTTCCAAGCAATCGATCGCTCTGAGGAGGGCTCATAGAAGGCCGTCGCTTTGTAAAGCACCTCGGCCTCGTCACTGAGGGTGAGAAAACCATGGGCGAACCCGGCGGGAATCCACATCTGAGACTTGTTTTCAGCACTCAGTACTCGTGAGACCCATCGACCGTAGGTGGGCGAGCTTGGTCGAATATCGACCGCCACATCGAAGATCTCTCCCCGAATCACTCGAATGAGTTTTCCCTGGGCGTGGGGGGGGAGTTGATAGTGAAGTCCTCGCAGCACGCCCCTCACAGACTGGGAATGGTTGTCCTGCACGAAGACCGCCTCAGACCCCAGCAGGTCATGAAACACACGGGCGTTGAAACTCTCGAAGAAAAAGCCTCGCTCGTCTGCGAAGACTCTAGGCGTAAGAACGCAGACCTCGGGGATGGCAAGGCGCTCAACGCACAAAGCCATATTCAAAGGCGGCGATGGTGCCGAGGACCGCATGGAGTTCATCCTGCCAAGGGGGCATCTGCAGGCCAAGCGCCATAGAGAGTTTCTGGGTGTTCAGTCGAGAATTGAGGGGTCGCTGCGCGCTCTGCGGGTAATCGCGGCTCGCAATGGCCTCTATCGCGTCTGGGGTTAAAGAGGTCCGAATACCCCGAGCAAGT
>Ga0214923_10006264_pt1 | contig 13441 bp, 8 predicted proteins | sample LL1510_MetaG_FD_177993 | JGI IMG/M metagenome (GOLD analysis project Ga0214923, IMG submission 177993) | Freshwater microbial communities from Lake Lanier, Atlanta, Georgia, United States - LL-1510 | ecosystem: Environmental > Aquatic > Freshwater > Lake | place: USA: Georgia | collected 2015-10-15
TACCAATAAAAACTCCATTGTTATAAATATTATAACTAACAGCAGTATCACAATTTGGATTGGGAAGATTCCATGATAATTGTATAGTTCCTGAAGAAGTTGTAATATAAGTTAAATTAGTTGGAGGATTAGGCCATACAGGAGTAACAGATAATGGTTCACTTAAAGATGATTCGTTACCATTTATATCTAATGATGAAACAAAAAATGTATAAGATGAACAATTAGTTAATCCAGATACAGAGTAATTTAGTAATATTGTATTACCAATAAAAACTCCATTGTTATAAATATTATAACTAACAGCAGTATCACAATTTGGATTGGGAAGATTCCATGATAATTGTATAGTTCCTGAAGAAGTTGTAATATAAGTTAAATTAGTTGGAGGTTCGATATAAGCTATATGTATTGAAACTAAATTAGATGTTTCACTTATAGTCTTGGCTGTTATATTTTCAGCTACTATATAATACTGATAATTATTACAATTGTTAACTATTGTTGTGAATGTAAATATATTTCCTGGTACAATTTTTATTAATAAACCATCTTGATAAATATTAAAATTTGATGCTGGTAAACAAATGCTATTAAAACTCCAAGTCAACGTTACACTATTTTTATCTGAGAAAACAGATGTAATATATGGGGCGTTAATAATTATAGCACCTAATAATTTAGCATTTATAGGCCATTTATTTGTGCTATTTGTCATTATATATCTTTGTCTAGGATACCATGTTTGTGTTCCATCATTCCAACATAAATCTTGAATTGAACCAGGAACATCTGAATCTGTAGTTGGATGACATAATTGTTGTGCAAGTGATTTTTTGGTTTCTCCTGTACAAATATTTTCTTGAATTGAACAAATAAGATTACCACCATCTTGTATAACAATTGGTTCTACTGGTGTAAAAGGAATAATAGTGGGGAACACGTTGCTTCCAGGAGTAGGTTCTACTGGCGGTGGTATATTAGGTTCATCACTACCTCCGCCTCCATTAGATGGTAATCCTTCATTTATAGAAATAATTGGTTGTGGACAAGTTGGTGGAGAGAATGTGGGTCCAATAATAGCACCTGTTATAGGATCAATTATAATATTGATATTACCATTACGCTTCAAACTTGTTGTATTTGGATTTGTGTATCCACGGGTTGATTGAGTAGCCCAAGTTGTATTACGATTTACCCATTGTCCTTTAGCTATTTTAGAGTATTTTTGTGATTTTGTTAGATTACTGCTATTTGCTTTATATTGTAAAATATTACCCTTATTTAACATAGCTATTCTTTCTGCTAAAACAACTGTAGTAACTAGTTGCCCAATATATGGGTCTCTAACTAATTCATTATTATTAGTATCAGTGATAAGAGAGCAACTATTTTGAACTCTTGACCATGCTCTTGGTGGTTGCGGTAAATAACAATTAGCATTAAAACATGACATCTTAATATATTATAGACATTTTATAACTTTTATTTAAAGTTATAAAATATATTTTATTTTGTTAAATTTTTATGTATTTATTTGAGGTTGACTGGGATTATAAGAGTCTCCCATTCCATAGAAAAACCATCTTAATGAAAGATAATTAGGTTTCTTTAATTTAAGACCATTTGAACCTCTCATATATGTATTAGCGCCATTATTTGCTATTTTAGATATTTCAGTTGTTCCAAGAGCATAATTATAATACCATAAATTAGATATATAACCTGAAAATCCTCCATTAGCTGCAACATATACATCTCCATAGTTTTGTTTTGGAACCCCATGTAAGTGATGACTCTTAATAATGGTTCCATTAATATAAACATCAAGAGTATTATTTTGACATCTAATAATAACATTAACCCATTTATTCAATGGTATATCATTAACTATAATTTCCTCATTAATAACATTAAAGGTATTCATCATTATAACTAAAGAATTAGAATTTGGTGCCAAATATAGTCCAGGAGCATTATTAGGGAAGTTTAATCCTTGAGCATCTTCATTACTATTATTAGGATTCTTGGCATAATCATTGCCTTTGTAAAATACACAGCGATAACGCCCAGAATTATATGTTAAATCATCAATGTATATCCACACGGACCAAGTAAACTCAATACCTTCATTAGCATTTACAGATCTATTAATAGTAACAGAACCTTCTTCTTCTGGATCTTGAGGAATAACTATTAATTGTTTGGCATCAACCATTCCATCAATTAGTTTTGAACTTCCAGTAGGAGATAAAAAATATCCTAAAAGTGAAATACCCATTCTAAGTAAAATAATAAAAACAAATAAAACTAACAATAGAAATGCAACTTGAGCTATAAGGCTATTAGAATTGAGAAATTCTTCAGTGGCACTAACATATTGATTAGAAGAAAATTGATTAAATATAGTTCTTTGACCAGCATTAGAATAATCCATTTTATATATAATATATATTTTTTAAAAAAGGTTTTATTATTATTATTAAATATGAATAATAAAAATTGGTTAAAACTCTTAAATAGTGAAACTAGAACCTTCAGTATCACCCTCCATGAGAGATACCTTAATAGTATATTTTCCGAAAATAGAACCTAATAAACTGCCTCCATAACCTGCTTTGTATATATCCCAAGCTTTTTGTGGATTTGAAGCATCTGGCCAGTATTGGAATCTAGAAGTCCATCCAGAAAATCCACCCATAGGTGTAATATAAATAGGGGCACTTGAATCAATTTTAGCAACACCTGGTAATACACATGTTCTAACTAATTTACCATCTAAATATAAATCTAAAGTGCGACCATATACACTCATAAATAAATTGCACCACCTCTGGATTGGTACATTTGAGATACCACATGTATGAACAATATAATTTGTTCCATCTTCTGGTTCCTCATCTAAACCAGGATAAACCGCTAAAGAAACTATAATATTGTTTTGAATTGGACCTAATGTAACTGATGGACATGGTTCTTTCTTTCCAGAACCAGTAGTCATACGGCCAAAAATAACTTTTGGTTCACCATAACGATAATTCCAGTCATCTACAAAAAACCATATGGAATATGTAAAATTACTAGTATTTCCAGAACTAGAAGAAGATGCTAAATCATCTGGTTGAATAGTTTGCATAGTTTGTCCAGATGTAAGATAACTTAAAGTATTCACATCTGTCATTATGTAACGAATTACAATTATTAATAGGATAATTATAATTACAAATAGTATAATATTTTTAACTTCCATTATATTATACTATTAGAATTTTTTCTTACAAATTTTAAAAGTTTCTAATGAACTCTACTAAATTTTATAAAGGAATTAGTGTTTTATTATTTGAAGGTATCACTGGAGGATTACTATTTCTAAGAGACGTGTATAATGTGTTTACTGTATAGTAATTCAATGGATATTTAAAATACATTAAATTTGCTACATTACCACTAACCCCATTATCTGTTCCAACAGTTAACATATCAAATTTCATATATGGAACTACTTCAATTGCTGATTTAACTAATTTACCATTATAAAATACATCTAAAGTACCTCCATCATAATTCAATAATATATGATTCCACTTTTGTAGTTGAACATCTGGATGCTTATATATAATACGATGACCATCTGAATCTATTTCATTACCAAAAGGCATAGATTTAACCTTTTCTATAGCATCATTTATTTTTTCTTGAACATTCTTCCATTTATCTATTGTTTCAGGTTTTATTTCTATCTCTTTCTCTCCATTAAGAGAAAAATCAACTACTGAATTTGTATCTGTTTTTTGTTTTACTGTAATATAAAGTGTATTATTGGTAGAACTATATTTTATTGTTGGATTTTCACCATATGATAATATTGGGACAACTTTATTGTAAGCTCCACTTGTGCTAGGTGGAAAAGAATCTACATAAAGCCAAAATGACATAGCATATTGGTAATGAAATTTATCAGTTCCAGATAAATTTTGATATGTTGATACTTTTGTTAAAACATCAGTTGGAACTGGTTGATTGATCAATTGCTTTCCACCTTGTTTTAAATAAGACGATTGAATATAATATTTAGCTAAAAATAACCATATAAAATAACCTCCTAATAAAACTAAACTTAAAATTAACATTTTAATTTCAAATGGTTTTGGAGGAGAAAATGCCGCCGATGTTCCTTTACTAAATCCTAAAACTTGACTTACAATATTTACAAAAGTAACTAACAAACAAGGAATATATAACAAAGTGTTTAATACTAAACGATAGTATGGGTTCTTATCTAAAAATCCTCCGGCATTTGCTAATTTGTAAATTATTCCTAACATAGCACATAATACTAACAAATTAAATATAATATGGCCCCAATTGTTTGTTTTACTTGCGTCTTGATTAAATACACCCATTATTTTTAAAGCGCCATAAATTAAACCAAATGATATACCCAGTGCTGCCAATACATATAAGCCTTTTATAACAAATGCTAGTGAACTTGGTGTATCGTCTAACAAATATCCCTTGGAAGGATTAGCTAAAAAATATTGATATATTGTAATCATTATTACTATAACTATTCCAGTAAATAATGTAAAAAATACTACTGGACCACTATAATTAGTCATTAATCCCCAAGGATTAACAAAATATAAGATCATAACAAAAATGATAAAAAATACAAACATAGTTGTATATTTTGTCCTTAAGTGAAAAGCATCTTGTATTGCTTTTGGAAAATTCTTTAATGTTTCATGATCCTTATTTAGATATTTTTTATATATTACAGCTGCTATAACAATAAATGACACAATAATGAAAAAATTTAATATAATTGCTGTGTTATTTTCTGGCGGAGAATCAGAAAATACACCTGCTACATATAACATCATGAATAAACCAAATATTCCAAGTAGTATAATAAATAGTGATACAACTGGTATAAACCATGGTTGATTAGATTGTGAAAAACTTGAAAACAATGAAGATGATGGTTTATTTTTAAATTCAAAAATTTCTTTTATAAGATATGCTACTAACAATAAAATAGGTCCTGTTAAAAAAATTTCATATCCAAATGACTTGGTAAATCCTTTTTTATTTGTTACCATTAATACTACCATTAAAATAATAAATATAATAAAGAATATAATCATAATATTATATGAAACTAACACTTGTTCTAAAGATAATGGCGTTTTTTTTGTTGTGTCCATATTATATACTTTTAAGAAAAGATAAGTAAAAATATATATTTAAAATACTTATTTACATATTTTCCATTGCTGTTTTTTCGCCATGACATTCGCGACAAAGAGCAACTAAATTAGTAACATCATTTCCTCCGCCATGTTCAAGTCTTATTTTATGATCAACTTCAAAAGTATGCGTTAGTTTCTTATTACATTGCCCACATTTCCAATCTTGTATTGATGCAACATACTTCTTTTTTGTTTCACTAACAGAACGTTTTACAAGTTTTTGTTTAGTTAATATATTTCTTGTAGGATTATAATTGTATCCTGAGTTTAACTCTGAATTAAAACCTTCCATAAATCCTGTTCCTTTTGTTGATAAATCAAAAATAGGAGAAATCATATCCATTGAAGATTTATCAATTGGCATATATTTAATCATATTGTTAGTATATAACAGCATATTTTTAGATTGTAATGGATTTCGTTTAATCATAATATAAAAACAAAGAGCTAAAAATCCAATTAATACCATTTTATAATATTTTTTATACGCTAATAACATTTTTCTATATTTTCCATCATAATATGCGTCATATAATAAAAACCCTGTAATACCAAATATTAATATTTCTAATCTCATATATTATATTAATATTATCTTCTTTTTTTTGTTTTTTGTGTTTTATTATATTTGATTTTATGGGTTTTTAACCTTTGTTTCTGTTTGTTTTGTATAAATCCTCCTATATTACGGGTTGAAACATTTTTAAATTTATTTAATATATGATTCATATTAAATTTGTCAATAACTGTATTTAAATTTGTTAGTTCATTAGCTAGAGAAGATACATCTATTACATTAATTGGACACTCATATAAAAAATGTATTATTATATACTTTATTTTACTTATAAACTCTATTTGATAATGGTTCAATTTATCAAACTGTTTATATAAGTGTTCATAAAACACAATATAAATCATTGTAAACCCCCAAATATCAATATTTTTAAGAAATATGTTATGAAAATATGTCATCAAATCTAATTTTCCATTATTAGTATACATCTCAAGAATTTTAGATAAATATTCCACAATATAATAATATGTAAAATCATATTCAATAAAATGTTCTTTAATTTTATTCTTTTTAATGGCTGTTAGTTCTTTTATTGTTAGTTTTTTTATTATATCATTAATAGCAGATAAATGACCTGGACCTCTAATATCATTCCAAATAAATATATAATTTATAACAAATTCACGTATCTGAAAAAAATCTGGTTTAATATTTAATTCTAAAAAATTATTATAAAGCATTATAAAATCTTTATTAAAAAGGATAGATGAAAAAGGTACATTAAATTGAAATGGACGTCTATATAATTTACGTGGAATTCCAACAACTTTATTATCTAATACAAATGATAATCCCCAGTCTATAAGTCGTGTTTCTAAGTTAGTTTCTGTTAACTTTACCAAAACATTAGAATCTTTTATATCACAATGATAAACACTTAATTTATTCATTGGAACAATTCCATTTACTAACAATTGTATTAAAGAATTATTAAGTCTAATAATATTAGAACTCGTATAATATTTTTCAATAAAATTTTCTACATCAATTCCTCCGTTAGGCATGTTAATTGCTAAAACTTCATTTAAAGATTGATTTATATTTTTTATATTTATTCCTTTTTTTTTAAGTGGTTTACATTTTTTCTGAAAGCCATATAAATCATGTTTTGTTAGTTTAGTTGGTTTACATAATTGAAAATTATTAAGTAAAAAATAGTTGCTGTAATTAGGAATTACACTTAGAATCTTATTATATTTTTGAATCTGTTTAAATTCATCTTTAGCATGGTTTACTGTCATTAGTTTGCTAATTTGGTTATTAGTTGTAATATCTGTATTGTCACATTTAAGTGCTGGAACAAAAATACACCCAAAGCCTCCAGAAGCAATGACTTTTCCACCTATTTGTTTTGTTGTCATTAATTATTATAATAAAATGATATAATAATTAATTTTTGGTTACTATTTATTGTACAAATATACAATTAATCCTGTTGCACCTAATATAACTAAAGTATAAATTAATTTCTCTCTCCAGCGATAAAAATCCTTCATTTTAATATCTTTTGGTTTGTATTCTTCGTAATATCTCGCATAAAATTCATTTATACTTATTTTAGGTTTTTGTAATTTTTCGTTAATTTTATTATGAATAAAGTGCATCCATTTAATTAATGATTCTCTATTATCTAAGTAAACATTAACAGGATAGTCATCAAGTATTTTAATAAAATCATTACCAATTGTTTCAACCGGAATAAATAATGGTAAGTTTTGTATTAATTCATAATATTTCTTTTTAGTAACTGCGTTTGGATGATGAGGATAAGAAATTGCTAACGTATGTAAAACGAACCAAAAATGAGGTCCCCAAATTGTTGGGTCTAATTGTAAATTATTTTTAGCTAAAGGAGGCATTTAAATTAAAACAACATAAAAACAACTCTCTTTAAACATATAATAGTAAAATGAGCAAAAATAATATTTGTAATAATTGCGGCAAACAAGGTCACCAATTTCATCAATGTAAGATACCTATAACGAGTTATGGTATTATACTTTTTAGATCATCAGAACAAGGGATACAATATTTAATGATTAGACGTAAAAATAGTTTTGGTTATATAGACTTTATACGAGGAAAGTATATTCAAAATAATTTAGAACATTTACAAATTATGTTTAATGAAATGTCTATAGAAGAAAGAGAACAAATAAGAAATAATAATTTTGAAACATTATGGAAAATGATGTGGGGAATTCAGGATACAACTCAATTTAGAGGTGAGGAACAAGCATCGCAAAAAAAATTTGAGGCACTTAAAAATGGTTTGCCTATAGGAAAAAATGGTGAAAGATTAACATTAAATGACATTATAAAGAATTCAACTACAAGATGGACAGAAACTGAATGGGAATTTCCTAAAGGTAGACGAAATTTTCAAGAAAAAGATTTAGATTGTGCTTTAAGAGAATTTGAAGAAGAAACAGGAATATCAAAAAAAACTATTAAAATTGTTGAAAATGTTTTACCATTTGAAGAGATGTTTCTTGGTTCAAACCACAAATCTTATAAACTTAAATATTTTTTAGGATATACAGAAAATAATCATAATAATTTAAATAATTATCAACAAACAGAGGTATCTAAAATTGAATGGAAAACATTAGAAGAATGTTTAAATTCAATTAGACCATATAATTTAGAAAAAAAACAGGTAATTATAAATATAAATAAAGTTTTACAAGAATATAGATTATATTAATATATATAAGTATAGATGAGTGTTGAAATCAAACTTAAAAAAAAAGTTAAAGAAGATAGTAAATCAGAAACACCAGAAATATGTGAATTAGATAAAATAGGTAAATTATACACTAAAAAGTGTGGTTCAAATAATAAAAAGCAATTACAAGTTGAATTAGAAAATAGAGAAGAGTTAGGAAAAGATCCAAATAGCAATAAATATTTATATCCAACTTTAGATGACCCTAACTTTAATATTAAAATTGCTCAAAAAAAGGAGTTTAGTGATACTAAATATGATGGAGCTATTTATAATGTTGAAGAATATGCTAAAATCTTGAAAACAGCAGAATATGAATTATTACCGCAACAAGCATTTGTGAGAAATTTTCTATCATTTCAGACACCATATAACAGTTTAATTTTATTTCATGGTTTAGGTTCAGGAAAAACATGTTCAGCAATTGGTGTATGTGAAGAAATGCGAGATTATTTAAAACAAATGGGGATTAATAAACGTATAATAATAGTAGCTAGTCCAAACGTTCAAGATAACTTTAAATTACAATTATTTGATGAGAGAAAATTGAAAGAAGTTGATGGTATTTGGACAATAAAGGGATGTTTAGGAAATAAATTACTGAAAGAAATTAATCCAACAGGAATGAAAGGGTTAAAACGTGAAAAAGTAATTCAACAAGTAAAGTCTCTTATTAACTCATCCTATTTATTTCAAGGTTATCTTCAATTTTCAAATGAAATAGTTAGAAAATCCGGTAAAGCAACCGACAGTATGGATACAAAAATTAGAAATCTTGAGATAGAATATTCTAATAGCTTAGTAGTTATTGATGAAGTTCATAATATAAGAATATCTGACGATAATGAAAACAAAAATGTAGCTAAAAATTTAATGTTTTTAGTTAGTGTAGTATCTAATATTCGTTTATTACTTCTATCTGCTACCCCTATGTTTAACAGCTATAAAGAAATTATTTGGTTGTTAAATCTATTAAATATGAATGATCGTAGAGGTATTGTTGCTGTATCAGATATATTTGATAAAAATGGCGATTGGAAAAAAGATAAAGATGGAAAAGAAATCGGAAAGGAAATGTTAATTAGAAAAGCATCTGGTTATATTTCATATATTAGAGGTGAAAATCCATATACATTTCCTTTCAGAGTTTATCCTGATAGATTTGCTCCTAATCATGTTTTTAAATCAATCGAAGAGTATCCAAAATATCAAATCAATGGTAGAAAAATACCTAATGATAAGAAGATTGAAAAACTTATTTTATTTTTAACAATAATAGGTGAGTATCAAGAATTAGGTTATAAATACATTATTGATCGTTTAAGAAGTAGAGAAGAAACTTATAAAATGACTAAAAAGGGTACTCAAAGAAAAATCGTTGCATTTTCAGCATTGCGAACATTTGGATACACTGATTTACAAATACCTATTGAAGCATTAAATATTATTTATCCATATAATGGACTAGATGAGTTAGTTAAACAAATTGAACCTATGGAATATATTGACGAAGAAGAAAGAGAAATAATTGATATTTCACCATCAACAGGACGTCCTAGTAAAGAAGTTGTTGAAGAAATAGATGATGTAATAACTAATGGTCCTCAAGTTGTTCCATCTGTTATAAAAACACACAATTCAGAATTAGAATCTGAACCTGTTGTTACAGAAGGAGTAGAAGGTGATATTACAACACTAGTAGAACCTGATGTTAGAAATATAGATAAAGTTACAAAATCAGCTAGTAAAAAAAAATCATCATCTAATTCCGAAAATGAAGAAATAATTATACCAGTATCAAGTAAGAAAACAAAGAAATCTACATCAAGACAACTATCAGTAGAAGAGATATCTTTTAAAGGAACACTTAAACCGAAGAAAACTGCTACAATAACATCAGAATCAAAAATGATAGATGCTTCTGGAGAACATATTATTGAAGGTCCAACAAAGTCACAATTACCAACAGAAAAAAATTCAATAAAAGAATCTGGATTAACAGAAGAACCAATATTATCAAATGTATCAACATTTACTAAAAAAGGTGGATCTTCTAGTCAATCTGATAGTACAAGAAGATTATATATTGATCCAAAAGATTTAACAGGAAGCCAAGGGTTAAAAAGAATTATGGATTATACAGATACAAAAACACCATCAGTAAAGGGTCAATTTGAATATAGACGTGGAGTTCCACATGTGTTTAACCAAAATGAAATAGGAAAATATAGTTCAAAAATTAAAAATATATGTGATTATATTTATAATAGAGAAACAGGTGTAGTTTCAGAAGGTATTATTTTAATTTATTCATCATATATTGATGCTGGAGTAATACCTATGGCATTAGCACTTGAAGAAATGGGATTTACACGTTATGGTGAAAAAGCAAAATCATTATTTACAACTCCTCCAGTTCCAGTGGTAGATGTAAGAACAATGCGTCCACCCAATTCTAAGAAAGATTTCAAACCAGCTAGATATATCATGATTACTGGTGATCCACGTATATCTCCAAATAATGATGTTGATGTAAAAGCAATAACAAATAATGATAATATTTTTAGAGAAGATAAAGATGGTAATATAGTTGATGTATCAGGTGAAATTATTAAGGTTGTTTTAATATCTCAAGCAGGTTCAGAAGGTTTAGATTTTAAAGCAATTCGGCAAGTTCATATTTTAGAACCATGGTATAACGTAAATAGAATAGAACAAATTATTGGTAGAGCTGTACGTAACTTTTCTCATAAAGATTTACCATTTTCAAAAAGAAATGTTCAAATATTTTTATATGGAACTATTTTGGAAAATGCCGAAGAAGAGGCAGCTGATTTATATGTTTATCGTATTTCTGAATTAAAAGCAGTTAAGATAGGAAAGGTTACAAGATTATTAAAACAAACAGCAGTTGATTGTATAATCAATCATGAACAAACAGAATTAATTTCAAAGAATTTTGAGAAAATTGAAGAAAATAGAAATATAAAACAAGTATTATCAGATAACCAAGTTTTAAATAATTTTGTAATAGGTGATATTGATAACTCAGCAACTTGTGATTTTATGGAATGTAAATTTAAGTGTCTTCCAGATATAAATATTGAAGATTCTGTTGAAAATACAGATACATACAATGAATCATTTATGCTTATAAATTCAGATAAAATAATTCAGAAAATAAAAATGCTAATGAAGATGCGGTATTTTTACAAAAAGAATGAGTTATTTAAGTTAATAAAAACACCTAAAAATTATCCTACTTCTCAAATTTATGCCGCTCTATCTCAAATAATAAATGACAATACTGAATATATAACTGATAAATATGGGCGAACAGGTTACTTAATAAATATTGGTGAATATTATTTATTTCAACCGAGTGAATTAAATTACAAAAATATATCTATTTATGAACGTTCAGTGCCAATTAATTATAAACATAATATGATAAATTTTCAAATTAAAACAAATGTTTTTAAACCAGTTATTGATAAGCGTGGTATTGGTGAGAAAATATTTAAAGAAGAAGTTGAAGAACATATGTTAGTTGAGGGTAAGAACGTATTAGATACAATGTTTAATAATTATAATTTGGCTTTAGAAACAAGCAAAGTTGAAAGAGGAAATGATAATTGGTATCAATTATGTGGTTTAGTATTAAGAAAAATGGCTAAAGAGGATTATATTATTCCAGCAGACTCGGAAAAAGAACGATTAGAAATATTAGAGCAGTTTTTAATTGAACATATAGTAGATAGTTTAATGATGAATGAAAAGATAGATATATTAAATTACATTTATGCGAATAAAGATTTAGAAACTAAACTCCCGCAGGGATATGAAAGATTGAAAAGATTTTATGGAAAAATGAAGAAATATTTATTAACTAAATTGATAGTTGCGAAGGGGATAACAGGAATGGTTATATTTAATGGTCCTTCAAGAACAGAAAATTTAAATATTTTCGTGTTAGATAGTGATAAATGGATTTCAGCAAAACCTGAAGATAAGAGAGATCTAAGTGATTCAATATTAAAGAAATATAAGTTAAAGACCAATTTAAGTCACTATGTTGGATTTATAGGGTTTGAAAACAACAGAAAATATATGGTTTATCAAGTTAAGGATACAGAAAATAAACGCAGCACAGGGTTTCGTTGTGATCAAGCTGGTAAAGAAAAAATTATTAATTTATTAAATGATATAGAAAATGATGATAGATTTATTTCTAAAGTTACAAAAGATGGAGCTAAAGAGTTATGTGTAAGACAAGAACTAACATTGAGAAGTTTTGAGAATCAACATTTAAATGATAAAACATGGTTTTTAGATACAGAAACTGCCATAATTAATGAATTTCAGAAAAAAGAAAAGACCAAAAAATAAATTATAAGAAAACAATATTTAATTAATTTTTAATACTTTTTTAAATAAAATTGAAAATTAATTAAAAGAATAAATATATACTAATAATATAATGGAACCTATAGCTAAAGCATCTAAACCTAAATATAAACAAAAGGCTACAACTGGAGTTTATAGCCCTTGTCAAATTACTAAAAATGTAGTCTTACCTATTACAACAATAGGTAAGAATTTATTACAAACATTGGAAAATACAATTACTAAAATGGTTGGTGGAAAATGTATTGCAGAAGGTTATGTTAAACCAGGAACCATTAGAGTTATAACATTTTCAAGTGGGATTGTTAAAGGAGAAAATATAATATTTGATGTTGTATTTAATTGTGAAGTTTGTTTTCCAGTTGCTGGTATGAACTTAAATTGTATTGCTAAAAATATCACTAAAGCTGGTATACGTGCTGAAAGTGCTGATGAACAACCAAGTCCATTTGTGTTATTTGTAGCAAGAGATCATTA
>Ga0214923_10006265_pt1 | contig 13440 bp, 12 predicted proteins | sample LL1510_MetaG_FD_177993 | JGI IMG/M metagenome (GOLD analysis project Ga0214923, IMG submission 177993) | Freshwater microbial communities from Lake Lanier, Atlanta, Georgia, United States - LL-1510 | ecosystem: Environmental > Aquatic > Freshwater > Lake | place: USA: Georgia | collected...
GCCGCTGCCGTTCAAGTCAATGTGATGATTAATGGCTACTTCGCGTCCTATCTGGCGGATGGCTCCGTGACCTGCCTGAACAATGCCTTTCGGCTCATCCAACTTCCGATCGGACTCTTCGGAGTGGCCGTCGCCACCGTCACTCTTCCCCACCTTGCCCGACACGCCGCGATGGGGGAACGAGTTGCCCTACACGAACGACTCCTCGTCGGGATCCGCCAAACCCTTTTTCTTACTCTGCCCGCCACCATTGGACTCTTTCTGTTGGCCGAGCCGATCACCGCCTCGATTTTTCAATACGGCCGCTTTAGCTCGGAAAGCGCCGCTCTCACTGCCCTTGCCCTTCGTGGCTACTCCCTTGGCTTGGTTTCCTACGCGTGTATGAAAGTGGTCGCACCGGCTTTCTCCGCCATCGATCGGCCTGGCACGCCATTGCGGGTCAGCCTGACGGGTATTTTCATCAATCTATTGCTCAACTACCTACTGATCCGGGTTTATAACCTCGGGATTTTGGGCCTTACCCTCACCACAGCTTCTGTTGCCACCCTGAATATTCTCCAACTCGCTTGGGCTTCTCACCGCCATGTCGGGAGCTACTTCGTTCCGCACTTTCTACAAGGAGTCGGTAAGATTCTTGTGTGCTGTTTTGTTCTGATCGGAGCAATTCTGGCTGGCAAGATGTTCATTCATCCCTTGGAAGGGGCGCTCATCGTCCGAATCAGCGGAACCCTTGCCTTGATCGCTCTTGGAACCGCAGCCTATTTCCTATCGGCGAAAATACTCAAACTCCCCGATGCCTCTCTCCTCTTGCGACCAAAAAAGCCCTAAGGCTTTCTTGTTCGCCCCTTCACTACTCTTGACACCTTCATCCATTTCAACGCCTCGCCCGTTTCATCCCTTTCTGCTACAACATTGTTTGATAAGGCGCCCGTAGCTCAGGGGACTAGAGCAGCGGATTTCTAATCCGCGGGTCGGTGGTTCGAATCCACCCGGGCGCGTTGAGTCCTTCCAGCCCTACTGCTTCGCCTTAATCCGAACAAACGCTTTGTCTGTTGGCAGACCAGTCAGAGGCAGAGAGAGAGGTGCGTAAGTTGTCCAAGTCTGGAGATCGGTAGATTGCTCGATGTCGTAGTTGAGGACAAAGCCCCCGCTCACCTGCCGAGTCAGAACCAAGTCACCCACCGCCATATTTTGAATCTGGCTGGTGGTATAAAGTCCATAAGTGTTGGGATTTGCTATGACACTTTGCTGACCCCTTAAATAAACATCATTGGTGGTCTCCCCATGAAAAGAGACTTGTGACGCTGTTAGACCAAAGCTTGCATAGGTATTTGCAAATCGGGTGGGCAGAATAACAGTTCCTAGTCTGGTGCAACCATAGAACGCATCCGGCTCAATACTCGTCACGCTATTAGGAATGGTGAGTGTGGTTAGACCAGTGCAATCCATGAACGCACTAATCCCAATACTCGTCACGCTGTTAGGAATGGTGAGTGTGGTTAGACCAGTGCAGCCCATGAACGCACTATCCCCAATACTCGTCACGCTATTAGGAATGGTGAGTGTGGTTAGACCAGTGCAGCCGCCGAACGTACCATCCTCAATACTCGTCACGCTATTAGGAATGGTGAGTGTGGTTAGACCAGTGCAACCACCGAACGCACCATACTCAATACTCGTCACGCTGTTAGGAATGGTGAGTGTGGTTAGACCAGTGCAACCAGCGAACGCACTAATCCCAATACTCGTCACGCTGTTAGGAATGGTGAGTGTGGTTAGACCAGTGCAGCCACCGAACGTACCATCCACAATACTTGTCACGCCGTTAGGGATGTTGAGTGTGGTTAGACCAGTGCAACCAGTGAACGCACCATTCCCAATACTCGTGACGCCGTTGGGGATGTTGAGTGAGGTTAGAGCAGTGCAACCAGAGAACGCACCATTCCCAATACTCGTGACGCCGTTGGGGATGTTGAGTGTGGTTAGACCAGTGCAACCAGAGAACGCATAACTCGGAATACTCGTTACGCCACTACCAATTAGCACGCTGGTTAGACCAGTGCAGTCATAGAACGCATCATACCCCACACTCGTAACGCTATCCGGGATGGTTATGCTGGTTAGAGCAGTGCAGGAGCGGAAAGCACTACCCCCAATACTCGTCACGCTTGAGGGGATGGTGACGCTTGTCACGGAGGTGCTTGGGTTGCCAAAAATAGGAGGCCAAGTATTTCCCACCTTTTTCACCGCATACCCACCCAAAACGCTTGGTATCGTCACCGCTCCAGTTGCGGTTGAGGCTGTAATAGTCGCCCCGCCGTTTTGAACAATGTAAGTCCATTGACCCTCCACGATCTGGCCAAACGCAGTCTGGAAGGCCGAGGCAAGGATGAGAGCGGATAGAATGAGATTTCGCATTATTGCCCCCTACTGCTTCGCCTTAATCCGAACGAACGCTTTATCCGTAGGCAAGCCAGTCAAAGGCAGGGAAAGAGGTGCGTAGGTTGTCCAAGTCTGGAGGTCGGTGGATTGCTCAATGTCGTAGTTGAGAACAAAGCTCCCATCCACCTGCCGATTCAAAACCAAGTCACCCACCGCCATATTCTGAATCTGGCTGGTGGTGAAGAGGCTGTGACTATTTGGGTTCTGGAGGACACTTTGCTGACCCGCTAAATAGCTGGTGCTAGAGGGATCATAAAAAGAAACTTGTGAAGCTGTTAGACCAAAGTCTGTATAGGTTGTCGCAAAGCGTTCAGGAAGAGTAACAAACCATAGTCTGGTGCAACCATAAAAAGCATCAGCCCCAATACTCGTTACGCTGTTGGGGATAGTGATGCTGGTTAAAGCAAAGCAACCAGTGAACGCACCAGCCCCAATACTAGTCACGCTGTTGGGGATGGTGATGCTGGTTAGACCGATGCAACCATAGAACGCATTAACCCCAATACTCGTTACGCTGTTACCAATGCTGACGTAGGTTAGGTTAGGGCAAGCTGCAAACGCATAATTTCCAATACTCGTCACGCTGTTACCAATGCTGACGTAGGTTAGCCCGCAAGCTGTAAACGCATTCGCCCCAATCGTGGTCACGGTGTTGGGAATGGTGACGGAGGTTAGGAAAGTGCCAGATTCGAACGCCTCCGGCCCAATACTCACAACAGGGTAAGTATTTAAATAGGCTGGTATCGTTACCGCTCCGCCCGCTCCTGCGTAGTTAGTGATGGTGAGTTGGTTGTTTGAAAGAGTGTACCAATAATCCCCAGTGAGGTATGGTTGACCAAACGCAGTCTGAAAAGCCGAGGCAAGGATGATGGCGGATAGGATGAGGTTTCGCATTGTATGTAGTCCTATTAATACTTAATCGTCTGCCCGTAGAGGGTGATGGTGTTCTTGCCGTTCTGGATGATCTCCTCGGTATCTTCATCGATGTAGATCGTGGCCTTCAGCCCCTTAATCACGCCCAGACCTGTCAGATTAAGCGTGGCGATGCCATTCTTGCTTGTTCCTTTAACCGAATAGGTGAACTCGTTAGCAGGAGTTTCGGGATCTGGCCAATAGATATGAAAGTCTGGCAAACTTGGGTCGTCACGTTCACTACTGCTAAGGTAGTAGACATTGGCTGTCCCAGTTAATTTTGAACCTGTGGTGCTGACATTCAATTCCAGCCAAAAATCTTCAGTAACAGTTTCGGCATACGAATGATCCGCATCCTTCTCCGTGCGCGAGTAAAAACTAGGCCCTCCCCAATATAAGGTATCGAGCTGGATGTCCGACACATCAAACTTTTTGCTTTGTTTACTCGCCAGCGTAGCAGAGCCCGTAATCCGTATGGTTGGGACTCCTTCGCCATTTGTATCTCTATATAATCTATTACAGTCCAACTTACTTGCCTTGAAAGTTAGCGAGCCTTTTTTGATATTTGATTCGGGCTTATCTGCTACGGTGTAAGTTCCCTTTAAGGTAATAGTCCCTAATAAATCCAAAAGAGACTTTTGGGTTTTTCTGTCGGTGTAGGTCTTTCCAGTAATGGTGATTGGCGGGTCGGTTAAACTCCAGCTATCCCCGTCGAGACTAGCATTCAGATCACTTGGGTAGATTTCATTGAGATAAGAGCCTTCATTGTCTCTCGTTATGAAGTCTGTCGTCCCCCTGATGGTAAGACTTCCGTTTTTCGGGTCATGGTTGCAGGTGGCGGTGGGGATGTTTAGTGGGGCGCCGGTACCGTTGTTAAAATACATCAAAAAAACCCAATATCCCCATTCATCCCTTGTCCAGTTCTGCATTGAATATGGACTTGTCCCAAAGGTTTCTGAAATATTAAAACTATATTCCCCATTCAACTGAGCATCACTTCTGCAGATTATTCCAACGAACAAACACAGCCCGATTGCTAATTTCTTCATTTAGCCAAGTTAACACACTTCGTCTGAAATAGATACTAAATACCCCCCCGCCTTCATGCGCACGAGATTTTGTTGTCCCGCTGGGCGCCTTGCGGGGCTTTTGTGGCAAGCGGTAGGTGGACGATTCCTAGCGGGTTTTAGAGCGTTTTTAGGGGGTTTAATCCCCTTCCCAAACGAGATGAGACTAACGCTCGCCCTTTTTTCGCTAATAACAACCGGAACAAAACCAATTGTTAAAGCGGGGGGAAGGCGAAGATGCCATTAATTGCAAGTCTCTAGCAAAGAGAAACTGTTTTTCTTGGATTGCCACTATTAAGGGTGGCTGTGATTAGATACCGAATTTGTTTCAGGCGCTTTAAAAAGATCATCAGGTTTTGCCCCGTCTTCTTTTAGATATTCTTGGCCAACCTGTATCATCTCTGCAGTACGTTGCGGGTTTTTCTTTGTTGCGAGTTGAAATAATTCTATAAAAAAGTCCCCTACATCATATTCTCCTGCTGTCTTTACTACGCTTGATTGTTGTACGGTTCTAACTGTTTTAGGAGCCTCGGTTGTAAGTTCAGAGGCTGATTTCTTAAAGATTTTATTTCTTTCCATACGAGCTTTATCGTCGTCCGCATAAAGACCAGATACAAAAAGTATAAACGCGACCATCACAGCTTTGAACTTATCCCCCACCGCAGCCTGGAAAAGCCAACGCAAGGACGAGGGCGGAGAAGTGGAGCCTCGCATTAGGTTAATTAAGCACTTCCCTGAACTTTTCTCAATCCCTGCCGGTCAGCTATTAGCTCTCTGCATATGACCCGAATGGGCTAGAGCCTTTGCCCCTTCCCGAACGAGGCGAGACCAGCTCAAAGCCCTACGGCTTGGCCTTAATCCTAACGAACGCCTTATCCGTAGGCAGACCAGTCAGAGGCAGAGAGAGAGGTGCGTAAGTCGTCCAAGTCTGGAGGTCAGTTGATTGCTCGATGTCGTAGTTGAGAACAAAGCTCCCATCCACCTGCCGATTCAAAACCAAGTCACCCACCGCCATATTCTGAATCTGGCTGGTGGTGTAGAGTGTCCAGAGGTTGGGATTGCTTAATACGCTGTTGATTCCGTCCGTTCGGCTTTGAGCGAGGGATGAGGTGAGTTCGGTTTTGGTGGCGAGGGGTTCGATTGCAGAAGAAAGTCCGCTTTGCGTTGCGATTCCATAATTCCCGCTTGTCCCCTTAATCTTATTCGCCACCGCAGTCACGAAGGCATCGTTGTTGGCGAGGGCATCAACTAAACTGGGAGTGATAACTGTAGTTCCGCTAGAGAATACATTATCTCCCATTTCTGTAAGTTTAAAGCCATCAGGCACAAAAGCGTAAAGGAGTTCGTAACATTCATTAAATAGTCCTGTACCAAAGTTTATAGTACTGCTTGGTATACTGATGCTGCTTAAGTTGTGACAGCCCATAAATGCATAATTGCCGATGCTGGTTAGGCCACTGGGCAGGGTGACATTGGTCAAATTTTTACAATAGTAAAAAGCGTATTCTGCGATGCTGGTAACACTAGTTGGAATGGCGAATGCGCCGTCTTTAGCTGGGGGGAATCGAATAAGTGTTGCTATGTTTTTGTCATACAAGACCCCATCTTGTGACGCAAAGTTTGTGTTCGCTGGAGCAACCGAAATACTTACTAGGTTATCGGACCAATCAATAAAATTACTACCTATGTTAATTACGCCTTCAGGAATAAGAATGCTGTTTAATCCGCAACTGTTGAAAGCACCTACCCCAATCGTCGTGACACTATTTGGGATAATAACCGAGCTTAGATTAGAAAGACCCTCAAGCGAACTACCACCTATATGCGTAATCCCGCTGGGGATCGTCACACTGGTGACAGTTGTGTCATAGCCTCCATAAATAACATTCCCATTTGTGATTTCATAATAAAAGACAGGTCTATCGTTACCGATTTTTTTAACAGCCATCCCGTCGAGGCTACTTGGAAACGTAACGGCACCCAAGGGAACGCCTCCTCCCGAGCCGATATGTCTTGTGATGGTAACTTCCTCATTTTCTATCACATATTCCCAATCACCACTTATGTAGGTCTGCGCATTAACCGAAGCCCCCGCCAACACCAAAACGGCAAGTCGCAGGGCAAAGAGGATGAGGTTTCGCATTACCTTCTCCGCCTTAACGCCACCACCACTCCACCCAGAACCAGAAGGGAGAGCGAGGACGGTTCGGGAATTCCTCTCACTACAAATGCCTCTGTGTATGTAGTAGTAATACCTTGTTTACCAGTACCAGTACGTATAGATTTAGTAGCACTGCCAACAATCGTACTCCCATCAAGTGAAATGGCAGTTGCAGTGGAAAGTTTCCAGCCAGAGAGGTCAATCCCCTGATTTGTTAATAGTGTTTGAAGACTTTGCATGCCGTTTGCAGCACTCCAAATAAAGGGTTGATTGGCAGACTCACCAACCACAACTAATCCATCACCACTGACTGACCTTGCATTTGACCACATCGTAACAGACTCCGTTCCAAGTGTTCCGAGGCTTAGCAAGCCCCCCGCTTGATCCCAACGAAAGGCAGTTTCCCTACCATTGTTATCAAAGCCATATCCGACCGAAACAGACCCATCAGCGCTTACACCTTGGGCGATATGAGGCACCAATAAAGACGTAGATGGTAATAGTTCAGTGCCGCCTGACATTGACCACCGATAAGCACGAGAAGTGCCACTTAAACTTCCACTTCCAACAAGAAAATTTCCATCGCTACTTATAGCTCTGGGAAATGCGAATTGGAAATTCGCGACGCCTCCAGAAGAAGGAATTCCCTCATTTAGTCTTTGTGTCCCGGTGGTTGCCGTCCATCGGGCGCCGCCTCCACCTCCACCTGTGCCGCACACGACATTGCCATCTCCGCTAATTCCCATAGGAGTTCCTAACCAGTGCCAACTATCGAGCACCTGCATGCCGCCAGTCTGTGACCACATGAATGACTTGGTTGGACCGTTATCAAGGGAAGCGCCGACTACGACCTCGCCGTTGGCGCTCACCCCATAAGCAGCAGATTGGCTATCTAGGCTTGAAACAAGGCCTAGGTTTTGCATTCCCGTAGAATCTGACCACCGGAAAGCACGGTTATCACTGAGTCCAACCACAACAGAGCCGTTTGCGTTCACGGAATACGCAGTTGAGTTACCCCCCACTGAAATTGCCCCAAGCCTAAAGAATTCTAATGCAAATACGGTTTCTTTCGTGAAACTTAATAGAATTAGCAGAAGAATGAACTTAGGGAATAATAGATCTCTTTTCGACCCTTTCCCAGCACTCCTCTGAAAGCAACTTGGCCTCATAAAGCTCCTTGTCGAAAACCTTCGCCCGCAGGATTAGGATCTCCCGTTGCATCGGCCGCATTTCCAGGATTCCCAATCGTCACAAAATCCATCGTGAATGCATTGGCTCCAATGCCAAATGTTTCAGTGATAGTTTGGGCGGAGGAGATGGTAGTTAGGGTGGCTAGGACTAACAGGAGCTGGAGAAATTTACTCATATATTGAGCCTTCCTCTACTGCTTGGCCTTAATCCGAATAAAGGCTTTGTCAGGCGGTAAATTAGTTAGTGGTAGATTAAATGACTGGTAGGGAAGCCAACTCTGAAGATCGGATGATTGCTCGATGTCGTAGTTGAGGGTAAATGATCCATTTGCGTTCTTTGTAAGGACGAGGTCTCCAATCGCCATAGCTTGCATTTGGCTAGCCGTATAGAGGCCTGTTGGTGGGTGGCTCTGCAGGTGACTTATGAGTGCACTGAAATTTATATTAGGACTGTAGCCAAGAGATACTGCCTGTCCGTCGTTATATCCGTCTGAATTACTGTCTGCTTGATACGGGTTGCTGCTATAAACTGTACTCTCTTGGAAATTCGTGAGTCCGTCACTGTCACTATCGTTATTATCCTGAAGAAATGTCACCCCAACGGTCTTGTTGCTGTTCATTATTACAGTTGTCTCATGTAACTCCTGAAAGTTTTCTAAGAATATAACACTGCTAACTGTACCGTATTCATATTCACCTGACCATCCTCCAAAAACATAACCCTGTTTTGCTATGGCCTTAACAGTGACTCCTGCACCGCTGCTATAGAAGGCTTGGCTTGGTGACAACTCGACAGATCCTTTCGATGAATCGTATTGCAAGGACAAGCTAAATGTACCTGTCAGGGCTGTTGGTCGGCCAGCAAAGTTGGCTCCCCATCCTGTTGTTCCAGAAAGATAATAAACAGTTGGTGTGCTATTACTAAAAACTCCTGCACCTTTAGTTGGTGCGTTTCCTTGAAAATAGACTTCCTTGAGCTTTTCACAGTTCTGAAAAGTTGACCCTGCTATATCTGTAACGCCGCTAGGGATAGTTATTTTAGATAAATTAAAGCAATGTACAAAAGCAGATTGTCCAATCGTTGTGACCCCACTCGGAATAGTTACCGAGGAAAGACTCGAACAAGCCTGAAAAAGATTATTTTCTATTCTAGTTAAACCAGAGGGTAGCGTCACGGTAGTCAAAAGCGTGCATCCACCAAAGGCTAGAGCCCCAATGCTTAGGACGGTTTCAGGAATTACTATACTGGTTAGTTGACCGCATCCGTAAAACGCACCATATGCAATGCTTGTAACGCTACCAGGAATTGTGATGCCAGTGATGGCTGTGGCCGAAAAAGCCCTTCCAATGTCTACAACTGGAAGGTCGTTAATTCTAGCGGGTACATTTATTTGCCCGCCCACACCGTCATAGGATGTTATAGTTACCTTACCATCGGCAACCGTATATGTATAATCACCCCAAGTCTCCCCCAACGCAGTCTGAAAGGCCGAGGCAAGGAGGAGGGCAGAGAGGATGAGGTTTCGCATTGTATGTAGTCCTATTAATACTTAATCGTCTGCCCGTAGAGGGTGATGGAGTTTTTGCCGTTTGGGATAATCTCTTCGGTATTCTCATCGATGAAGATCGTGGCCTTCAGCCCCTTGATTACGCCCAGACCTGTCAGATTGAGCGTGGCGATGCCATTCTTGCTTGTTCCTTTGACGGAGTATTTCCACCACTTTGCCTCTTCACTCCTTAATGGATAAAACCACTCCTGCGTGACTTCACCCGTGGTGGCCTTGGAAAATGAAAAGTACTTGTAGATCTCTGCTGTGCCCTTGATTGCTGAACCATTCGTCTGAATATCGAGATTCATATACAAACTAGAGTAAGAATTGTATATAGTCCCGTCTGAGTCAGAACTACTACTAGAATATGGCAAATCACCCCACATTCCCGAGAAGAAATCTGGTGAGGAATTGAATTTTTTTACCTGCCTATTATTTAGAACTGCAGAACCTGATACTTTTAATGAAAGCCCATCATTCAAAGCTATTTTTGAATCAATCCCGCTTTTTTTGAAAGAGACGCTCCCATTTTTTATTCCAACTAGGACTCCCGATGAGCTTCCGATATCATATTGACCAGCAATTTTTATTAAACCTGAGCTGATATCAATAATTGGCTTGCCAGTGCTTTTGCTTGTATAGGTTTTTCCAATAATTGTGGTCGTTGCTGAGGCAAGAACAAGGTCGTCCGTATTTGGCAGAAGAGGGTTAAGGTAGGAAGGCGTAACTTTGCTCGCTCCGTCCCCAAAGTCAGATTGACCGCTTACTCTAAATGCTCCTGTTTTCGGATTATGTACGGCCTCTGTCCCAACTCTGATGACAATGCTAGGGTTTTCAGAAAACCATAGATCAAATACTCCATAACTCTCGTCGTTGGCGTCCTCATAAAAATGAAAATCTTTACCAAAAGTATTTGCGATATTGTAAGTATATTCCCCATCCAACTGAGCATCACTTCTGCAGATTAATGCTAGTAACAAGACCAGAATGGCTGCGTATTTCATCCTTCAGGATCCTGCTTCTTATTTTGCATGTCCTAATACGTAATTGTCTGGCCGTAGAGCGTGATGGAGTTCCTGCCGTTCTTAATAATTTCTTGGGTCGACTCGTTGATGTAGAGTGTGCCTTTAAGTCCTTTTATAACTCCAAGACCATTTAGGCTAAGAGTTGAAACGCCTTTTTTTGAAGTACCCGATAGTGCATATTGCCAACCCGTCTGACCTTCAGGATCTGGGTAATCAATAAATAGAGTTTCATCACCATTTGGCTCAACAGCCAGGCATTGAACACTAATCTCGGCAGATCCAGTTATTTTACCTTTTTTCGTTTGAAGGTTATTGAGTGTAATGTAAAGGGAAAAGGTATAAGTAGTTCCGTTACTACCCAACCATGAATTAGGAAGATAGGATTCGAAGCTAGCCTGCAAAAGGGGGAGTGAGGAACTAGCTTTAAAAACCCCACCAGCTTGAAATTTTATAACACTTTTAGTACTTATGTTGACACCCGTATCGCATAGGAGTGATGCGTCTAGACCTGTCGCTTTAAAAGAAGTATTTGCCTTTGCTATCACCTCATCCTCATACCCGTCAACATTAACAGAATATAAGCCCTTCCAATCTGCATTCCCAGATGAGACATCGAAAACAGGCTTTAATGTTTTCTTTTGGCTGTATGTTTTTCCTAATATCTTTAAGGCTAAGGACGAGAAAGTAAAACTTTGATCACTACCTAATCGGGAGTCAAAAGTATCAGCCGATACCGAATAGCCCTCCCATCCCGATCCCGCCATAGACACCAATCCCGATTTCGGGTTGTGACTTAAATTGTCCAAGCCGAAATAGTTGCCGTCCCCTGATATTAAATTAAATACAGAAACGGAATCATTTCCGGTGTAGTCTCGCATTATGATGAAATCTTTATTAAATATTTTTAGAAGGTCGTAAGTGTAAGTATACTCCCCATTCAACTGCGCATCGCTTCTGCAGATTAATCCAACAAATAAAAACAACCCAAAGGCCAGTTTCTTCATTTGTTTAATTAACCACATCCCTAGCTAATTCTCAATAACCGCCTTGAACTATTAGCCGCATGCATATGGCCCGAATGGGCTAGTTTCATCCGCTATTTGCTGGAGATAGCCGACACCCTCTCCCACCCCTCCTCCGAAAGCAACTTCGCATCATAAAGCTCCTTGGCAAAGACCCTCGCCCGCTCCGTCACCTTGTCGCTTTTTGGTTGGTTAAGCGATGCAGGGTGCAATTCAAGGTTCATCACTTGGTTTTGAAGTTCAGGGCAAACCGCCCCGGGAATCACAAGGGCAGCTTCAGCCTCCTGCCCCGCATACTCGCCCTTTGTGATCGTGGCGCTCTTACCCCGCCTTAGCTCTGCCCTTCCTTCAGGGGTCAGCAATCCCAATTCCTTCGCAATCTTTAAGTTCTCCAACAACCCCCAACGGAGAAAACCCGCATACGGCGTTCCCTCTGTCTTATTCAGTTTAGCAGATTCATCTAGGACGGCTTCTGGCTTTTCCCCCTGCTCTTCTGCATAGGCCAACCAGTAAACGCATTTTTGCAAGCGAGGGTTCGCTGCTCGTTCACCCTTGAGCGTGGCCAGCTTTGCGGGATCGGTGAGGCTGGCGAGAGCTTGAGGTGCTACATATTTAAGAAGGGCATTGGTATCCCCACTCATTAATCTTAAAGCACCAGTAAGACCATTCGTAAGAAGCGTACCCGAATCAACTGCGTTCGTTATTGCGACAGAATTCGACGAGTTTTCAGTCAGCATTCTTGACAGGACTTTTCCTATATCCACTCTCACATCATCATCCAAAGAAACGGGCGCATTGGTTTGAGCCGACTGAAGATTGGTTTGCGCAATAATACAAGGTGCGGCCGCCAGTAGAAGGGCGAGTAGTAATTTAGGCATGTCTTACGTTATTGAGTTTCTTGCTACTTCACAATCCTTGCAACATAGAGCGAGGCAGGAGCAGAGTAAGTGGATGAAACTAATTCCCCTATTTCTAATAGTTGGAATGCTTGCACTGAGTGGATGGGCAGAGGAGGCAAAGCCAGAACCGTATTCAGCAGAACTAGTGAAAAAGGCAGAGGTGGAAGATGCGGTGGATCAATATAATCTAGGGCAATACTATGAAAAAGGCCTTGGAGTCATAAGGGACAACAAGGAAGCGGTGAAGTGGTACACCAAGTCGGCGGAACAAGGGCATGTAAAGGCAGCATTGAATCTCAGTCGATGCTACGAAGATGGACAAGGCGTCCCAAGAGACAAAAAACAGGCAATGAAGTGGTTTGCTAAGGTCTTAGATTCTACTGACATAAAAGAACTATACGCGATTCTTAGATCCATCGATCCATGTTGTGAATTTAATAGTGATAAGAGTCTTTTGCTTTTAAGGAGACTGGCGGAACTAGGTAACGCGAATGCACAATATGACCTTGGTAATGTTTACAGAAGGAATGGGGGGGTCAGAGGTGGTGTTGGTGATCGTAAAGAATCTGTGAAGTGGTACAATATGGCGGCTGAGCAAGGACATGTTGAGGCACAATTTTGGCTTGGTGTATGCTACAGGCAGGGAGAAGGAGTGGACAGAGATGATAGGGAAGGTGTTAAGTGGTTAACCAAGTCGGCTGAGCAGGGAAATGCAGGTGCCCAATGTAGTCTTGGTAATTACTACGCATATGGATATGGAGCGGACAAAGATCTGAAGGAGGCAGTGAAGTGGTACACCAAAGCGGCTGAGCAGGGGGATTCATGGGCAATAAGGGAACTAAAAAGGTTTAAGTCGAAATAAGCCTACGCACACTCTACGCCCTCACTCCAACGGATCGTCGATCCCCTTCCCAACCTAACCCTGTCGCCTTCTGTCGGTCATCGATTCCAAAACTAAGTCGGATTTTTCTGGGGGGGGTATGTGTATGTGATCACCCGCTGGGGGGGATGGGAGTGGGGTGTGGTGGTGGGCTTAGGCAAGATCGGCCTTCTAATCGAGCCATGTATCTGTAAGGCCAACGTAAGGGCAAAATGGTGGGAAAGCCTGTTTTACCAGAGTATTTACAGGCTCGACCCCGATCTTTCTAATCCGCGGGTCGGTGGTTCGAATC
>Ga0214923_10006266_pt1 | contig 13440 bp, 10 predicted proteins | sample LL1510_MetaG_FD_177993 | JGI IMG/M metagenome (GOLD analysis project Ga0214923, IMG submission 177993) | Freshwater microbial communities from Lake Lanier, Atlanta, Georgia, United States - LL-1510 | ecosystem: Environmental > Aquatic > Freshwater > Lake | place: USA: Georgia | collected...
CATATAATAGTTTTTAATAAATATAATGTGAATTTAGTATTTTCATTTTCTTTATCATTAGTTTTCATTATATTATAATATTTTTTTATATCTATTTTTTTTATATCTATATTATCATAAAATATATTATTACTCATTAAATTATAATCAAATTTATTATTATTCATAAAATTATCATCTAACTCTTTATTTAATATATATATTAATATTGTAAAGCATTTACTTTGATTATATTTATTTTTATATTTTTTATTTAAATAATTAATATCTACATTCATCTTTTGTTTTTTTAGAAAAATTTTTTTCGCTTGCATCATTATGAAAAAAATTTTCTTTTTTTGTATTACAATATTTATAAAAAATATTATTGTCTTTATCATAATTATTTAATATAATATTAAAATTAAAAGTATAATAAATTAATAAATTTTTAAATTTTTCTAATAATTTTTCATTGTTATTATTAATTATTTCATTATATTTATAAATAATGTATAATAAATTTTTATAAAATAAAATTTTTTGTTTATCATCTAAATATATTATATTATTTAATTCTTTTTCAACTAAATTTATAATATAATTATATTTACAATTATAATGAAATTCTTTTATATAATCATTATTATCATTATAATTAAAATCATTATAATTAATATTATTAGATATATGAGATTTTTGATATTTGATATTTAATCTACTTTTTTTATATTCTTTTATAATATTATTAATTATATTATATAATTCTATATTATTTAATATTATAATTTTATTATAATCATATATGATTGGTTTTATATATTGATCAACACCTATATAATCAAGATTACTAATTATTTCGTTAATATCATTTTTATCAATAATAATATCTTTATCAGTATTATTAATATTATTACTTGAATTTAATAATTTATTATTAATAATAATATTATTAGTTAATTTTATTAATTTATTATTTATATCAGGTTTTTTATATATAAAAGAATATTTATCTGATATTATAAAATTATTTATTTTTATATTATTATCATAAATAATTTCATTGTTATTATATATGTGAACAAATTTCATATGACCTTCTTCATTATTTATAGATAAATATATATTATTTTTTTCTATATTATCTATATTATCAAAATTAATTTTTATTTGTGATATTTTATCTAATAATTTATATATATATATATTATGATAAATTAATGGTTCTTTTAATATTGTATATAATTCATCTATTGGTTTATAATGTATATATATATTATTGTTTTTCAATTCAAAAATTTTATATTTTAAACTATTTAATTCTTTATTAGTTAAATTTTTATTTAATATATCATCTAAATTATCTAAATTATTAGGTGAAAAAAAATATTCAAAACCTAAATACTTATGTATAAAATTATTTATGAAATTATTATTTTCAGTACATGAATATTCAATTAATTTTAATAATACATTAACATCATTACTATCAGTAATATTTTCACATAACATCATCTTTAAATAAAAAAAATCTAAATAATTAGTCATATAATCACCAATAGTATCATCTATACTATATAAATACATAATAATAGATTCTAACCAACAACCACTGGTAAAATTAGAAATAGGATTTACAAAATCTATATGATAACCATATGCTACTTTAATATATTCATCTAGAGTAAGAAAATTAAACATAATATGTTCATCTAATAAATTAGTTGTATAAACAATATCATTATCATTATTCATTTTTAATTATTTATTATATATTATTAGATAATAAATAATTTATAAAATAATTTTTGTTTAATGTATTATAAAATAGTTGATCATATCAAAAACAATCAAGAAAATTATTATTAGAATATTTACATTAAATCATTGTAAAATTGTTCATCATTATTAAAATAAAATTTATATTGATTATTTTAATTAATAATAATCGAGTAGTGATTTTTTAATAATGATTGAATATTATTAGTTTATATCAATGTATCTAATTAAAGTAATTATATGTCTTTAGAATTGATATACTATATTATCTAGGTATCAGATAAGATTATAAATATAATATATTTATAATCTTATATTTTAGCATTCAAACTCACACAAAGATTATAAATATCTTATTATTATTATTATACAAAATCTATTAAATAACTTAATTTATCTAATTATTCATTATGATTCAATTATAATAATATGTATTATTTGAATTATTCATATGTGAAATCAACATAATACAATTATTATATATTTTAATAAAAATAATTTTTAAAACATTAAAAATCTAAAATTTAACTATATGTAATATCAACAATATTATCTAAATAATATTAAATTTCTTATTAATTTTATTATAATAATTACATCCTAGAATATATTTTTATTATTTTTATTATTATTATTATTATTTTTGTTTATGATAATAATAACAACACATTATTCTTATTTTTTTTTCAATTTTTTTTAATTAGGCATTAATAAGATAGATCAATTTTCTTAATCAGTTTTAAAAATATTTAAAACAACATTTAGATCATTTATATTATTAATATCTAATTGAATAATATTTTCAATATTATTAATAATTTTATTATGAATAAAACTTATATCAATTTTATGATTTTGATTTAAATAATTAATATTAATAATAGATTTAGAGTTTTTAAAATGTTCTTTAATAATAGAATCATTTAGATCAATAATTTCATAAACATTTTTATTAGTAATAGAATAATTAAATTTTTTTAAAAAGTAATCTTTAATATCTTCGAATAATAAGATAATATTAATATTAGAAATTTTATATTTTTCGAAAGATTTCAAAGAATTTTTTTCAATTTCATTAAATTTTATATTATAACCTTTATATAATAATTTAAAATAATCATAATATTTTATTAATTGAGATATATCTATATTTTGATATAATAATTTATAACTAATTATTTCATCAACAATAGTAGTAATATCTTTAACAATTAATTTAATAGAATTATAATAAAAATTAAGATCATTATTTAATGATTTAATATCAATTTCATCATTATTAAATTTATATTTATAATTATTAGAAATATAAGTATTAATTTTAGTATATTCATTATTATCATAATTATATTTATTAAATTTAGTAATGAATTCAAAATGACCTAAACCAAAATTACAAATTTTTATAATATATTTAGAATTTTTATAATTACCAACTATATTAAATATATCATCATCTATTGAATTAGAAAAATATTTATAAACAATACAACATATATTTTTTTCATTCAAATAATTTATAACATTAATATTTTTTTCATAATTATCACTATCAAACATTTCACAATTATGATAAACATTAGATTTCAAATCTTTAATAGTAACATAATCATTTAAATTATTTGATTTAAAATAATCTAATATAGATATAAAAAAACAAGCATTAAAATGTTGAATATTAAATTCATTTATAGCTCCACTATTACTTTTTGTTTCAAATGATATTTTAGTCATTATTATAATAATATATCATTAATATAATAATATTTATATCAATATAATCCTATTTTATATATAATTTATAATTTATATATATTTTTATTATAAAAATTTTTAAAACCAGCAATTAAATATTAGATAATTATGTATATATAATAATATGAAATATATTATTATTTATATTATTATGTTATGTTAGATTTGATAAATGAATTTTATTGATTGTAAATCATGATTATTGATTTAAAATATTTTAAAAATTATATTAAATATATTCATCATTTTTTAATAAATTATATATATATAAATAATCAGGTTTTTCATAAAAATCTAATTTATAAATATATTAAAAATAATTGGATAAGAAATCTGGAAATATAATATCATAAAATTACATATTATTTTTAAAATTTTATTTAATTTATTTTATTTTATTTTATTTTTCTTGGCCTTATAATTTTAAACTAGACCATGGTAATTTTTTATTTAATAAATATAATAATATATAACCAATTGATTCTAAATCATCTCTTCGTGAAACAGATTAATTATTTAATTAATTTATAGAAGCAAATTTTAAATTACCAACAAAATCTCTATAATTTTATGTAATATGTTATTTATTTTTGTAATAATGTGTAGATAAACCGAAATCAATAATATATAATTAATTAGATTATAAATCAATTAAAATATTATCAGGTTTTAGATCTCTATGAATAATTCTATTTCTATGTATTATACGTATAATATTGATCAATTAGATACCGATACCTTAAATAATATTTTATGTAAAATTTTATTGATTAGTATAATATAATTATTATAAATCATGTTCTATTTTTTATTATACTAAACATTTACAATTATTATAATTAAAATATTGATATATCCATAAAATACCATCAATTTAATAAAATTCATTTGGTTCATAATAATCTTCATCATTCTATTGATAATTTAAAAAATCATTTAATTAAAAATAAAATTCAGATTCTTTATTCAAATATTTAATTTAATTATCATTATAAGCAACTTTTATAATATTATTATTATTTTATTAAATATTATAAACATGTAATATAATACAATAAGATCCACCATCTTAAATTTATTATATTTTATAATTATTTAATAATATTTAATCAATTTAGAAAAGATCCATAATAATAGATATATAATAGATATATATTTAAATAAATTATAAAATAAAATATAATAGATAATTATAAAAATGAGTTATTTAATATATATAAGTAAAAGTATAAATTTTTCATTATTTTATAAATATTTTGATGATATTTTTAATATATTGAATAAAAAATATAAATATATTGAAAATTATGATGATAAAGTAGATTTTATAATAAAATCAAAAAATGATTTAGATGAAAAAACATTAGAAAAATGTAAAAGAAATATAACAATAATAAATTGTTTACAAAATAATCATTTAATGATGAATAAGAAGATATTTTTAAATTTTAAATATACACCATATTTTTTTTATATAAATTTTGATAATATGAAATATGATAAAAAAATAGTAAAGAATTATATAGAAAAATATAAAAGAGATGATATATTTGGTGATAAATATTGGATATTAAAAAATACTAAATCAGGTAAAGCTATAGGAACAATGATAGTAAGAACAGAAGAATTATATAATTTAGAGAATAATAAAGAATTTATAAAAGAGAGAAATAATTTTGGAGAGAAAACAGAATATATAATACAAAAATATTTAGAGAAACCTATATTATATAATAATTTAAAATATGATCTTAGAGTGTATATATTAATATTATCATCATTAGATAATGATAATAATATATATTATAAATTTTATTTATTTAATGAAATTTTAATAAAATTTTCAACAAAAAAATATGATTTAAAAGATAAAAATAAAAAAACTCATATAACAAATATGCATTTACATGGTATTGTTAATTTTAATGATTTAAAAAATATAGTAACAAAAGATAAATTTGATTATATATATAATGATATATTTAAAAATGTTAAAAAATTTATTAAATTCAAATTATTTCATAATTTATTACATAAAATTAATAATTATCCATATGTTTTTGATATTATTGGTTTAGATGTTTTAGTTGATGAAAAATATAATACATATTTAATAGATTTTAATATAAATCCAGGTTATAATATAACTATGGTAAATAAAGAAGAATTAGATAAAATAAAAATAATACATGATATACATGATAATTTATTATATACTATTTTTATAAAAATAATAAAAAAATATAATAAAATTAAAAAATTTATTGATGATAAAAATTATAATAATTTTAAAAACTTTTCAAAAGAATATAAATTCAAAAAATATTTTAAATTTATAACTAATTCTAAATATCAAGTCCAGTAATGATTTTAAAAACTTTTTTAGATCTTTCAGAACAACATTTATTATCATTATTAATATGATAATTATATATTTTATTATTATTATTGTTAATATATATCATATAATTATAATAAAAAATATGTAAATAATTTGTATAAGATATATTATAATTGTTAGAAAAAATTTTAAAATATTTAATAACAATATCATGAATTGAACTAAGTTGTTGTATTCTATATATTGAACAAGTATTAAATTTATTTTTTAAAAATTCTTGACAATCTAAGATATTATTATAAAGAATATTATATATATTGATGATATAATTGATATCATTAGTAGATATATGATTAATAAAAGTTAATAAAATATTTAATTTATCATAATCTTTATGATATAAAATATCTAATAATAATGGTGATTTAGATTCTATTAATAATAATAATAAAATATTATTTAACATATTAAAATGATATTTAATAAATTCATATGATTGTATATTAATATTTTTATTTAAAATATTGTTAATATATATATTAAAAGTATTAAAAGAATCAAAATATTCTAATAATTTTAAATAAATATTAGATAAGATATCTATTAAATATTTATTAATATCATTTTTATTTACTTCATTATATCTTTTATATAATCTAACATTTAAAACACTTTTATTTAAATAATCACCTATCATATCATATTCTTTATTTAATTTATTATAAGTATATTTAATTATTTTATTATCATAATTATAATTATATATATAATCAACTTCATATATAGTTTTTTTATAAACATAAAATGTTAATCTATCATTCCATTTATCAATATAATATTTAATTAAATCAATAACATTATCATCAATAATAAAATTAGGTTTATTATAAGTGATACATAAACCATTATTAAAAATATCAGTTAATAATAATTTATTATATATTAATTTATTACTAAATAATGATTTAAATTTACATATTAATTTAATTAAACTATAAGATAATAAATCAGAGTCTTTAATATTAAAATTATACATTAATAGATCTAAAATTTGAATACCAGATAATATAAATTTATTAGAATTAGTAACCCAATTAATAAAATGTTTAATATCTGATATTGAAACTATTGTTAATCTAATAAATTTTAATAATTTATAATATAAATATTCTATTCTATTATTTTCATATGATTTACTTAGATGTAATATTTTATTTTCTAATTTATTTTGTGTTTGTTCATTAGAATCTAATATCATAATAAATTCTTTTTTTATAGAATCATTAATATCAATATCTTTAAATATTATATCATCTTTAAATATTAATATTTTTTCTAAAATTATTTTTTGAGATAAATTACTAATATTATAATGATCTTTTAATACTAGATCCCATGTAACAGATTTTTTTTCATTCATTTTTAAATATATCAATTAATTATATATTAATATATATAATTAATTATTTTTATCAATTTTTTATGAATTATTTAAGTAATTATCTTCTAAAAAAATTGATAAAATTTTTAAGAGATAAATATATTAATCATAATATATAATAAAATAATCATAATATAATTATAATATAATGAATAGTGAATAAATAGATATTATAGTATTTAAGATAGAAAATTTAATTAAATATATTATACATAGTCATGATGATTAGATGAAATAATGTGATTAGATATGTAAATATAAATAATATGATAATGATATAAATTATATGATATAATATTATAATTTAGATATTAAAAAATAATATTTGATATTATAATAATAATATGATAAATATCATATATAATAATTAATGAAATATATTTTATAATTCATTAAAATTATAATACCATAATTTATGACAAATTAATATTATGATATTATAGATTAAGAAAAATATGATCAATACATAAATATGATATAAGAATTTTTTAAAAATAATATATGGTTAGGATATTTAACATATGATTAAGTATAAAATTTGATATAATAATAATAATTAACATAACAATAAGTTGATAATTTATTATTTAAATAATAAGATATATTTTATACTAAATATGATATATAAGATATTATATTTATTATAAATAAATAAAAAGAAAATAATTAATCTTAATTAAAAATAGGATATCATTATTATAATAAAGAATAAGAAAATAATTAATGTTAATTATAAATAGAATATCATCATAATAAAAATAAAAATAAAGATAAAAATGAAAATAAAAATGAAAATGAAAATAAAAATGAAAATAAAAATGAAAATAAAGATAAAAATGAAAATGAAAATAAAGATAAAAATGAAAATGAAAATGAAAATAAAAATGAAAATAAAAATGAAAATAAAGATAAAAATGAAAATGAAAATAAAAATGAAAATAAAAATGAAAATAAAAATAAAAATGAAAAATAATTAACAATAAATATTTAATTAATGATGGATAATTAGAATAAAATAGATTAATAATAGATATAATTAGAACATAATAATTTATTGATAGATAATTTATAATAATAATTATAATATCATAAAAGATAAGATAAGAAAAAGAACAGAGATGAAATTATAACATTATTATTAAAAAAAAAATTAAAAGGTATTAGAATTATAAATATAACTAATAAAACATAATAATAACAAAAATAATAATTATAAAATTATAATTAGAATTGGAATAAAAATTAACATATAGTAATACATAATGATGTAGATAAGTGTTAATATTTTTTAGGAATATTATATTAAAATATATAAATTTGTATAAAAGAATATAAAACAAATGATGAAATTGTTGATTTTATAGTTAATATGATTAATTGTTGATTTTATAGTTAATATGATTAATTGTTGATTTTATAGTTAATATGATTAATTGTTTAAAAAATATTATAAAATTAAATTTATTTTTTTATATTATTAGTATTATTAGTTTTTCTATATCTATTCATTTTTTTTATTAACTATTTTATTTAAAACTTGTTTTTTTTGATCAAAACCAAAATGTTCACAATTATGATTAGTTTTGTTCATTAAAAAAAATAATATTAATAATAAGAGACAACAACAACAATAATTATACATAATAAGTTGAATATATAAATAGATAAATATTTTTTTAAATTCTATATATAAAAAAATTGATAAAGTTAAATATTTATATAATGTTAATAATAATAATAAAACAATAAAAAAATGATATATATATTAGATTATAAAAATAGTCATTTAGATAAAAATACATTAAGAACAAAAATATCACAAATATCAAATTATGATATAGAAGATCATATTGGTTATAGTGAAGATTCATATGTATATAAATGTAATAAAAAAGATAAAGATAATAAAAAATATATATTAAAAATAATACCAGAAATAGAATATACAAATAAAGATAATATAATAATAGATGAAAAATATATTAAAGAAAATAATAATATTGAATTTAATATTATTAAAAATAATAAAAATGAAAATTTATTAAAATTATTAGATTATTTTTATATAATAATAGATTTTACAGATAATAAATATGGTTGTTTTTGTATAATAACAGATATATGTGACCATGATTTATCAAAATTAGATTTAACAAAATATGATTATAATATAAAAAAAGAGTTATGTTTAGAATTATGTAATGGATTAGAAGAGTTACATAATAGAGGTTATTATCATGGTGATTTAAAATTATTTAATATAGGTATAAAATATAGAAATAATATACCACATATAATAATATTAGATTTTGGTGTTAGTAATAAAATAACAAATACACAAAATATCATAAATACATTTCCATTTACAACACCAATATCATGTTTTAATCATTTAAAAATGAATTTTTTAAATATAAATAAGAATTGGTTAGATAAAAATGTTGATTATTTAGAATCATTAATTTTAAAAAAATATCGAACAAAATATTTTTATATAAATAATAAAAGATTATTCATAGATGAAAGAATAAATAATGAAATATTTATTTTAGGTTTATTATTTATATATATATTATCAGATGGTTATCATTTTTATTCAAGAGAGAAATATAATGGTAAATTTACATTATCATATTTAGAAAATATAATAAAATATTCAGAAGATAATGAAAATTATTTATTTAGTTTTATATTTGATAAAAAAGATAATAGTATATCAAATAAATTAGAAATAAAGTCATATCCATGGTTTATATTATTAAAAAAAATGTTTGATTATGATATAAAATTAGTAGATGTTATAAAAAATATTAGAGGTATATAAATCATAATTTAATAAATTTTTTATTTTCAAAATAACCATAAAAAATAATAGTTAAGATACAAAAAACATTTAAAACGGTCCATAAATTAATAAAACAACCTAATGGTGTAATAATTATATTCATAATTAACCATGAAATATCAATTAACAAATATAATAAAATAGATATTTTTTTATTATTAATTTTTTTAGAAATAAAGAAACCGATGATAAAAAATATTTGATCAAAAAAAGAGTTAATAAAATAATCAGGGTATTCAATAATTCCCATATTATAATAAGAAGCAGAAATAGGACAATTTTCAAATAATTCCCATATAATATGAAATATATTAGAATAAGTAAAATTATAATTAAAAATAACACTAATAATAATTCCCCAATTTAGATGACTTATACTATGTATATCAAATATTAATTTATTATATAAATGATGATCATATAAACTTAATGTATAACTAAAATTATCAATAATATCATAATTCAACCAGTAATTACTGAAAGAAATGAAATTATTAATAATAAATAAGAATGTTAGATATAAGAAAGTTAATTTATAAAACATAATATATTTTAATAATAAATAAAGTGATATATATATATTTATATTAAATATAATATATGAAATATTAAAAAAATTGATCCGCACAAAAATAAATAATTTTCAAAGAAAATTATTTATTTTTACGCGCCTCAAGCCGGGAGAGTTTTAAACTCTCCCTCTTGAGCTGGCAAGATAGAATCTTTGATTCTATCTTGCTAGCGCCTAATTCTTTTTAATAGATAGATTTCTAAAGAAATCTATCTATTAAAAAAATTGAAAAAAATATACATTATAAAGTATAAATTATATATAATATTAATTAAAATATGTATAATATGAATAATTAATATTATATGAATAATTAATATAATATGTATAATTAATATAATATTCCAATATTATATTTTTATAATGATGTGTTATATAGATAAGAATAAGATAAAGATATAGAAGAGGTATATATATAATAATCAAATGATGAAATATAATAATATATAAAATTTGAAGAATATAATAATATTAAAAAATTAATATGTAATAACATTATGTTGTAGAGTATTAAAATGTTAGATAATTTTTAAAATTTAGAAATAATAAGATTATAAAATAATAATATAATGGATATATAATGGATATAATAATTATAATTATTATAAATAGTTGAATTAAGATATAATTTTATAAAAGATATATCTATTTTAAAATAATTAAAAAATTTAGAATAATTAGATGTTTCAAATAATCTAATATAAAAAATACCTAAATTAATTTAATTAAAAAAATTAAAAATATTAAATAATAATTTACAAGATGATTAAATAATAAATATTTAATATTTAGAATAATTATAGATATTAAATATATCATAAAACAATATAACAATTATACCAAATATAGATAAATTGATAAATTTGTAAAGTTTATTATGTTATAAAAATTATTTATAAGAGTTACCATCATTGATAAATTAATAAGAATTAGAATTATTAGATTGTTCTCATAATAAAATATAAAATTTAGGATAATTATATAATTTAATAAAATTATAATTATTATATTGTCATAATAATAATATAGGATAAATAAATGATTTAATATATTTATAAAATCTAGAAGAGTTAAATATAGGTTATAATAATATAAATGGTTCATTAAATTTGAATAATTTACATTAATTAAGATTATTAAATATAAATAATAATATGATATATGAAATATAGTTGATGAATACAAATAATATATAATATTTCGATATGTCATATAATTATATGAATAATATACCAATTTTCAATTATAATGATCTAAAACATTTTGATATTACTAATAATGATTTATAAATAACATCTTTTGTTCGTGATGAATTTTTAAATATTGAAAATTTTTAATATGATTTATAATAAATTATTGAAGAACATAATGATTTTAATGATAATGATATTAATGATAATGATTTTAATGATAATGATTTTAATTATAATAATATCATAGATAATAATTTATTATAAGATGAATAAAATGTTCATAATAATTAGATATAAAAAAATATAAAATAATCAATATAAAATATATGTTAAATGGAGTAGATATATCAGAATGAATAATAGTTATATGAATATATATATTAAGATGGTATATATACATATATAACAAAATAGATATTAATATAATAGATATATATTAATTAGATATATATGGCATTAAATATAAGTTTTATAGATATAATTAATAATGTTTTATCATTTATAGAATAACATGATTAAAGAGATGATATAAAACATAGATTAAATCATGAGATGTAAGATTAATAAGGTTTATGTAATGTAGGTTTTATATCAAGATTAATAAATAGTTTATCAGGATTTACAGAATTAGTGTAGATATAATTATCAGACAATGAGATGATAGGAATAATAATAAGCAATGAGAAGAGAAAATTAGAATAATAAAATATTTATACAATAGAATAACATAAATTAAATTCAATAGAATAATTATAAGAAAAAGGTTTTTAATAAGAAATGATAGATTTATGGATATCATATATTGAGTGAATTATATGAGTATATAATTATATATATTTATTATATATAATTCTTTTAATTTATTTATTATATAAAATTCTTTTAATTTATTTTTCAATATAGTATCATACTAATTAGATAAAAAAAATTGAAAAATTAATATATTGAAAAATAGAAGAAATAATAAAGAATAAATAATAATAATAAATCAAATAAAATATTTAATAAGATGTAAAATTAAAAATAAATGATTAGTGAAAGAATATAATAATATAATAATAAGAACAATAAGAATATTAATATTAAATAATATTCATAATAGATATTAGATAATATAATAGATATTGATATTGAATTTATTGAAAAATTATTTAATTCAAAATAAAATAATAATATGAATATATTAGTAGTAGATTTATAAAATTTATTTTTTGATAAATAATAAATAAAATTTACAGAAATAATTAAATCTAATAAATTATAAAATACTGTAGATTATGTCATTATAGATAAAAAATATAATATATCATTTAATACTGTTTTAAAATTATATCATAATAATTATCATTTCGATATTATTTAATAAATTTTCAATGGTTATACTGAATTTATCTAATCTTTATAAAATGATCTATTTTAAGATAATTAAATTATTGATAATATAAATGATGATTAAATGTAAGAAGATGATGAAGAAATAGAAGATGAAGAAGATAATGAATAAGATGAAGAAGATAACGAAGAAGACGAAGAAGA
>Ga0214923_10006267_pt1 | contig 13440 bp, 14 predicted proteins | sample LL1510_MetaG_FD_177993 | JGI IMG/M metagenome (GOLD analysis project Ga0214923, IMG submission 177993) | Freshwater microbial communities from Lake Lanier, Atlanta, Georgia, United States - LL-1510 | ecosystem: Environmental > Aquatic > Freshwater > Lake | place: USA: Georgia | collected...
GGGAATTGTTGGTGTGGGGTAGGAGTAGGGGTAGGGGTAGGAGTAGGAGTGGGTGTTGGTGTGGGGGTTGGAGTTGGTGTGGGGGTTGGAGTTGGCGTTGGCGTTGGCGTTGGCGCAGCACCGCGTAGTACTTCACCAGGAATCTCTTTATCTCCCACACCTAAAGTAATAGATGCTTTACCACGCGAAGTAAGAAGAAAACTATAAACACCACTCTTAGCAACTGAGCTATGGCGACCTAAATACAAATACATTGTTTGTGAGTACGTCTCTAAAAACTTTGTGCGCTCATTGAGCTTCATTGTTGTCTTAAAGCCACCAGGACCTGTAACAACAAGAGTAGGAAGCTGAGTCATCTTAAGAGCGCTCTCTGGCTTTTTATCCAAAATCAAATATTGAATATTTAAAGCATCACCCTCTTGTAGTTGGGCGCGAAAACCTTTTTTCTCTCCCGCTTTAGTAAAAGATGCTCTGATGGCAAAAGAGATGGTGCCATCAACTAGAAGAGGTCCCTTGGCAGCAGTTGTATCGCTCTTTAAAAGATCAACTGGTTGATGTGCATGGGCAGCACCGCTGCCCATAAGAACAAAAGCTAAAAGCGCTACAAGAAGCTTTCTCATAGGCAAAACGCTACCTGAGCCCACCCTCTCTTGCACCTTTAAATACCTGTGATCGCTCGTGCCACGCCCCCGTTGACCACAGCGCCCAGATAACCAAAAGCGGTTGAAAGAACAATCTAATAAAGCGTGCTCTATCGCTATCTAAACCAAAAGCATCAATGTGGTTGAGATACTGAGAGATGTTGCCGGGAAAGATGGCCACAAAGAAAGCTGCAACTATCCAACCAACCTGAACACGATATCGCCACACAAAGACAAGCGATAGACCTAAAACAATCTCAACCACCCCAGAGGCAAGAACGACAAAGTCTGCAATTGATTTTAAGATCGTTGGCACTTGTGCCTGAAACTCTGTGCGATTAGTTGTTAGGTGACCAATGCCTGCATAGGCAAGGGCTAACCCAAGAATGATTTGCGGGATGCGCTGTGCGATCTTCATAGTGGAATTAAACCCTACAAAGATCTCACAAGCGGGAAGACCCACAATCGCTGCTCAGTGCCGTGAATGCAGCTACTGTGAGCGGCCACACGCCTGACAGGCGTACGGCATAGAAATTACTCATGGTGAAAGTCATCTCCGCGCCCCTTTTTGAAGCGATTCTTTTTAAACCTTTGATTGTGAATCTGTGATCGTATTGATTGAATAAATCTCTTCATTGTTGTAATCACACTAATGATCCTCTCATCTCAAATGCATGTGAAACTCTTTCAACAGAAACTATGAAAGCTGCTGTCCTTAAATCAACTGAATATTTCTTTGATACTTTGTGGACATTGCCAAAAGCTTTTTCCATTCGTGAATCCAATTCGCGGCGGAATTTATCTATAGGCCAACTAAACTGCTGGATATTTTGAGTCCATTCGAAATATGAGCCCATCACTCCACCCGAATTTGCCAAAATATCAGGCACAATAACTACTCCTTGTAAGCGAAGTTCACGATCTGCAACGCTTGTGAGAGGTTGATTTGCCCCTTCAATGATGAACTCTGCATTTATCCTGCCGACATTATTTTCATTGATGACCCCACCCAGTGCGGCAGGTATTAAAACATCACATTTAATCTCTAAGACTTCCTCAGATGAAATGCGCTCGTCGGCTTCGACATTTTCAAGGGTTTTATGGAGAAAAATCGATTGCACGTCGATTCCCTTTCGATCCACAATTCCACCAGTGACATCAGATATCGCTACCACTTTCATGCCTAACTCCTGACACACCAGAGCTGCATAGCGTCCAACGTTTCCAAAACCTTGGATAGCAACGGTTGCACCTTTTACTTTGAGATTATTTTTTTCTAATGTTGCTGCAGCAATTTGCGCCACACCTCTGCCGGTTGCTTCTTCGCGTCCAGGTGCGCCAAAAAGCTCTACTGGCTTTCCCGTGACACATGCCGGTTGAAAACCTTCTAAGCGATGGAATTCATCCATAAGCCAGGCCATCGTGCGTGCATCGGTTCCCATATCAGGTGCGGGGATATCCCGTTGATGACCTAAAACATGGACCAATGAGCGTGTCCAGCGCCGTACGACTTCTTCTTTTTCAAGTAAGGACAACGTTCCTGGATCAACTGCAACACCGCCTTTAGCGCCACCAAAGGGCACATCAATGAGCGCTGTTTTCCAGGTCATTAATGAAGCAAGGGCACGAACTTCATCTAAATCAACATCTTGGTGAAATCGAATACCGCCTTTGCGTGGACCGCGGGCACTTGAATGTTGCACGCGATAACCCGTTAAAACTTCAATGTCATCTTTTCTATGCAATGGAATAGCAATAACAACTTCTCGTTCACAATGTGTCAACGCCGCAATGACTCCGGGCTTTAAACCCAACAGCTCTCCGGCCTGTATCACTCTTTCATTTACTTCTGCAAAGGCTGATTGAGATGAATGGCTCATATTCTGACCTCTCTGTTTGAGCAAAGCCGACCTGCCTGCCTTGTCTAGGAATCCTTGACCTTGCATGTGACTAGGGCCATCTCTTTCATTGAATTCATGGAGAAATTAGGGTGAAATCCAAACACCAGAGAGGCTGATGGGGGACTCTATTCCTCATGAGCACCTGAGTGTCTGATTATCCCCATCTGCCAACCCCTTTACACTCTCACAATGCCCACCAGCTACGAGCAACGCCTTGAGTTCCTGCATCAATTCCTAGAAGGCGCTGAGGTCTTTAATACAAATATCACTAACGGCGCACTCATCAAAGGAGATGGCTGGGAGGTAAGTTCAAGCGGTTCACGCTTTGCGATGTTAAATCAATCCATCATTCAAACATCACGCAAAGAAGCTGTGGATGAACTACTTGCTGCTATTGCCAGCACAGGCAATCCCTCTGATATCCGCTTAGTGGGCCCTGGTATTGCTCACACAGGTGCACTTGCAGAACATGGATACATCAACAAAGGTGGTGCACCTTTCATGATGTGGAGCGCAGATACCTCTGTAGATGCATTCACACTGCGTGAGGGCCTAAGCGTGAGAATCCTTAACCCGAACGATCTGCCAACAATGAATGAGATCTATGCCGATGTCTACAAAATGAGTGAAGAGATGATTGCAGATATGCAAAGGATGCTCTTTGCAAGTGATAAAGACCACGCCTATGGCCTTATCAAAGATGGTGAAATAACCTCTGTTGTTAACGCTATTACCTACAACGACACTGTAGGCATTTGGAACATGGGTACACCAACCTCCCATCAAAAAAATGGCTATGGACTACAACTGCTCAAATATGTTATGAAAACCCATAAAGATATGGGCGCAAAGAACTTCTTCCTCTATGCCAGTGCTGCAGGAAAGTTTCTCTATGACAAATGCGGTTGGATCACACTCGATTACTTACCGTATTTAACTAAGGTGGAAAAGAAGGATTAGTTAGTTCTCTCGCACATACTGCGCAGCATGAGGAAATCCATTAGCTTCAAGCTTTACCGCTAGATCTTCCTTGACTGCCTTTACTACTTTATGTGTTCCATTGCAGTTCTTCTCAGGATCTGTGCTGTATCCGCATGTACAAGCGCCCATGGCTCTTAACTCTTTTCTTTACTAAGGAGAGCTAAATAGTAGAGGGCCAAGTAGATTGTGGCGCTTTGAACTATGTGCGGGGCCATGGATTCGAAAAAACCTTAAGCTTCTTGCGCAAGCATCTGGCGGCGAAGTAAGCCCACGGTCTAGATTTGCACATGTGACTACCTATGCCAATCGTGCATTTGATACACCTCGCCCCGCGCTGTATCCAGGTATTCCAGCACCTATCTTTCGTCGCAACTGGCGCACACAACCCCACCTACCTGGTCCCCATCCACTGCTTTCGGATTGGTTGACTCTTACCTTTATTAGAAACACTCCACAGTTTCTTTCTAAGATGCAAAAGCGCTATGGAAACACCTGCGCCTTTTACTTATCTCGAAGATTATTCATAGGAGTATTTTCAGCAGAAGCAGTCCATCAGGTAAATGTTGCCCAGCAGCACAACTTTGTTAAAGGCGTTGGCTTTGCGCGCATGCGCAAAGTATTAGGTGAAGGCCTGCTCACTAATGAAGAGCCCATCCACTTAAATCACCGCCGTCTGATGCAGCCACCCTTTCACCATGCAAACCTAGATTCCTACGTCGCCATCATGCATCGACTAGTTAATGAACACATCAACACATGGGATGGCAAAAACAGTGTCAACTTAGCTCCGCAAATGATGGCACTTACCTTAGAAATAGTGAGCCAATGCTTATTTGGCCTTGAATCATCTAAATACACAGCACAGATCGCTCACTCCATGGAGATCGCAATCGATCGCATCGAGCGCACGATGTTGCCAGGCTTAGAGCGCTTTGATAAATCAGCTCTTTCCTACTTCGTCGCCTTTGAAGAGGCGGCCAATCAACTGGCAGATATAGCAGAAGAAATAATCCAAAGCCGCATCGCTGCCAACACCACCCACAGTGATGATCTCCTTGGCATTTTGCTACAAATGCGAGAACACATCTCTATGGAACACATCCGAGATGAAGTTCTAACTCTGATCCTAAGCGGTCATGAAACCACTGCAAATGTTTTAACCTGGGCCTTTTCCTATATGAGCAACAACCCACAAGCTGCTGCAGATCTTGCCAAAGAAGCAGATCAAGCACAATGGATTAAAGAGAAGAGAGTTCCAACATTTGCAGAACTTGAAGCATCATCGACCTTTGCTTCAGCCGTTTTAAGTGAAACTCTGCGCCTTGCCCCACCAGTCTGGGTTTCCCCACGTATTGCACTCAAAGATTGCGTTATCGATGGCACACAAATACCAGCAGGTGCTCATGTCTTAATTAGCCAGTTTGTGACACAGCGACTTGAAAAATACTTCACGCAACCCAACACGTGGAATCCTTATCGCTGGATGGATCCACGTTTTGAAAGCTCACTACCCCGCGGTGCCTACTTCCCATTTTTAGCAGGCAGCCGCAAATGCCTAGGAGAATCCTTTGCACTGGCAGAATCTCGTCTTATTTTGTTATTAGTTGCCCATAAGTTCCACACCTCAAACCAAATGCCAAAAGCACAACCGCGCACAACCTATAGAGCAAAGGGTGTTGTTCCAACTGCGATTACAGCGCGAAGCAAAGCCTATGAGTGAGCAGATAGATCAGTTCTTTGCCCCTGATGGCACCCTCATTAGCATTCCAGTAAAGCCTGCCAAGAAGATTGCAGTCCTTAAAGAGATTGCAAAGAAACTATCTCCTGATACTAAATACCCTGAAAAAGAGTTAAATGCAGTAATAGCCACCTACCACCCAGATACCGCAGCCATTAGACGGCACATGATTGAGTACGGGATCTTGGAGAGGGATGGGGGAAGTGTTTATTGGGTGTCCGATAACTCTTAATCACCAGACTATCGTTTAGCTCTCAACCTCAACTCTTTCCATAAAGGAAATATCAATTCCCTCAACAGTCAGATTTGGCGCATCACGCAAGATTGCCTGGATATACGGTGCGTTCATGTGGAAATCGAAGGCTTTCTGATCTTCCCAGCATTCCATGAAATAGAAGATATCTCTGTTTTGAGAGTCAACATGAAGATGGTAGAAAACACAACCTGGTTCCTTGTTTGTGAGGACCACCATCTCTTGGAGTCTGGAGAAAAGCTCTTCTCTTTTTTCAACTTTGGCACGAAAGCGTGCAAACATGTAAATTCTTTTATCCATGTCACTTAATTCGATCAAAGCAGTCGCGGATATATGTATCTGAGGCCTTGAGTTGGGAGGTTACTTTTTCAAGTGACCAGCCATGTGTGCCGTGGCACTTAAGACTTGCAGCTCCTTGATAACCGATTCTTGTCAGTGTGGAAAGTGGAACGGCGTGATCTAAGGTGCCATCAACTCTTGGTAGTTGCATTTCGCCAGGACCAAAGTTAAGTCCATCAATACCATGACGATATGCACGATCAATGTCCCAGATGTAGTAATAATATAGACGCTTACGTTCCGCAAGAAAGATGATTGCCTCTGAAATTGAATCATTCATTACCCAAAGGTGTGGCGGTGCAAGACAAACGCCAAGATTTGGATGATCAATGTCAGTTACTAATCTCTTGATTTGAGCAAGTGAATCAACTCCTTCATCCCATCGCTTATCCTCATTAATACCAGATTCGAAATCTGCAGAGAATGGAACTGTCAGGTGGTTTTCAACTGCAATGCGGACTCCACGCTTTGCGCCAAGTTCGATAAGTGGTGGCAGAAACTTTGATACGAAATCGGAATAATTTGCCTCACAATCGAAAATGACGGTATCGATACCAAGATCTGCGGCGAAATCGATGCGTTCAAGCATTTCATCTTGTGTTTTGCCATACATCGTTAGCCCACATGGCTTCATCTTGTATTTATCAAGTACTGCAAGAATCTTCTTTGGGTCATCGCCCGGGTTAACGTGATGTGCTAGTGGTTTAGCGCTTGACCATAGGTTGACCTCTTTGAAACCAAGGTTCGCAAGCTCTCGGATTGCGGTTTCAAAATCAAAGTCGTGATAAGGCAGGATCTCTGCTGTGTAACGGATCATCTTATTTCCTCTCATTGTAGTTCGAACTAGTCATTCCAAATGAAAACTGCTTTTTCAGTTTCTCGTCTATCAAACATTGCAAATGCCTCTTCAGCTTGATCCAATGTGAATCGGTGAGAAATCAGTGATTCAACATCAAGACCTCGCGAGACGATGAACTCACATATTTCATTCCATGCACTCAGTGGGAAGTACCATCCACCAACTACTGTTAGTAGTTTGCGAATAATTTGATCACTGGGATTGATTTCAGTCTTACTCGATTCGCCAACGAAGGCTACAGCGCCATGTTTGCCTGCGATATCAAGTGCAAGGTTTTGACCAATAGGTGACCCAGAGCAATCAATAGCAATTTCAACGCCAGCGTTTTTGGAAATCTTTAAGATTCTGTCTTTGATGTCAGCGTCTTTAGAGTTCAGTGCGTGATCTGCGCCAAGAGTCTTTGCAAACTCCAAGCGCTCCTCCAAGATGTCGATGGCGATGACTTCTGCCCCAAGTCCGTGCGCAACCAAGGTTGCAGCAGCTCCCATTGGCCCAAGTCCAATGACTGCAACCCTCTTATTGCCTGCTACATGTAACTTCTGCTGCAAGTAGTACTGACTTCCAATCATGTCTGTCATTACCGCACCTGCTGCGAATGAGATTTCATCTGGTAGCAGAAGTGCATTTGCCGCTGGCAGCGCGACGAAATCTGCGTTTCCGCCATCGGCATCAAAGCCTAGGCATTTCCAAGTTGGGCATAGCATTGTGAAACCACTGAGGCAGTGATGGCAATGACCGCACCCGAAAGCAAGGTGCACTGCAATGCGATCGCCTACCTTGAGGTGAGTGACTCCTGGCCCGACTTCAACGATCTCACCGCAAGCTTCGTGCCCTGGGATGATTTGACCCTTGCCCGCGCTATCGCCACCCACGACCGCGTATGCACCTGAGTAAAGTCCCATGTCACTGCGGCAAATAGCCGATGCTCGGCTCTTCATGAGTACTTGCCCAAAACCAATCGTTGGTGTTGGTCGCTCAACGATTTGAACCTGGCGATTACCTGGAAATAAGACTGCCTTCATATGCAACTTCCTCCTCTATTAATCGATTTCATTATTTGACCGCTCCAAAAGTAAGTCCTGAAACAATGCGCTTTCTTACGATAATGGCGATTACGAGAACCGGTGCAACAATCGTGACCGATGCGGCGCTGAGACTTCCCCAATCAGTTCCATACATACCCGTAAATTCTTGAATACCAACAGGCGCCGTTTTGGCTGAAGATCTAGTTAATGCTAAGCCGAAGAGGAAGTCATTCCAGGTCAGAATGGAACTAAGAATTGCACCAGTTGCTAGCGCTGGAACAGTCAGTGGAAACAGAATCTTTGAAATATATTGCCAACCATTAGTACCGTCTACGTGAGCTGCCTCCTCGATTTCTTTCGGAATTTGCTCAATTGAGCTTCTCAAAATCCAAATGACAACTGGTAAGTTGAAGGCAGCGTATGGGATAGCCAGTACTGGATAGGTATCTATTGCATTGATCTTTCCTGCGAAGATAAAGACTGGGATGATGGCTACGATTGGTGGGAACATGTAGGTGGAGAGAATCCAAGATGATAAAAACTTACGGCGTGTAAATTTTGGTTGGCTCAGTGCAATCGCAGCTGGGAATGCAACAAGTAGGCAGAGAATTGTCGAAGTAAAAGTCACGATAAAGCTATTGAGCAATAAGCGATTAAAACCTTGGGAATGACCATCGGCCCCTACCAACACATCTAAATAGTTCTGGAATTTCGGTTTGAATATCCACTGTGGTGGCATCTGTCTGGCAATATCAGAATCTTTTAGCGATGTTGACACCATGAAGATAATGGGCAACATGCTCGCAGATATCCACACCCAAATAATTAACTTACTAAGAAGAGTGAGCGGACGGATTCGCATCTTGCGTTCCTTCATTTGAACGCTAATTTATCGACTTCGGACTTTGTGGCCCAGCCAAGAATACGAAGTAGAACCGGAGTCAAAATTGAAGTGACGATAAGTAAAAGTATTGCCATCGAAGAGGCGTAGCCAACTCGAAAGCTCTGCAAGGCAACGCGATAGATTTCAAGATTGACTGGTGAGGTTGAGTCTCCCGGTCCTCCACCTGTGAGGATTAAAAATGAATCGAAGGTCTTAAAAGCTTGGATGGTACGCAACACCAGTGCGATTGCTATAAAAGGAGCCATCAGGCGAACTGAAATATGGCGAAATATCTGCCAAGTATTTGCCCCATCAACTGCAGCTGCCTCAAGTGGTTCCTCAGGTAGTGCTGACATGCCTGCGATCAAAATAAGTGTTACATAGGGTGTCCATTGCCACACATCAAGGACAATCAGCGCAATCCATGAAGTAAAGGAATTTCCGAGCCAATCAACTTGTGGTGGCAAACCGACAAGGCCCATAAAATAATCAACCCAGCCATAATTGGGATTGAGTAGTTCGCGAAATATCATCGCAGCAACCGCTGGTGCTACAGCAAATGGAACAATGAGAAGAGCACCTGCCACGGAATTTGCACGTGTCTTCTTATAGAGGAATTGAGCAAAAAAGAGGCCAGATACCATCTCGATAAGCACAACTAGCACCACAAATATTCCAGTGACTCGTGCAGCATGAAGTTGGGAACTATCAGTTAGAACTGATTGATAATTCTTAAGCCCAATAAATTGAGAATTGCTGTCGAGCAAGGATGAATTTGTAAAACTCTTGCTAATAAGATAAATCGCTGGCGCAATAGTCATAATCAGCAAAATGATGAGTGCCGGTGTCATCTGAAACCAGAAAATCCGGTTCGAGTGCTTTTTACGAGAGAGAGAAGCTGGCTCGGAATTACTCCGAGCCAGCTTCTGACCGTTGATAGCCGATGCGAAATTCACTTTTGAGGTTGCCTTTCGCATCGCCTATTTTCTCCCCTTTTTCTTTATGAGCTTATTCTATTTTTGATTTGGAACTGTGTAACCAGCTGATTCAAGTAATTTCTTAACTTCGGCAGCAGCTGCAGTCAAGGCAGCTTTTGGTTCAGCTTTTCCAGTTGCAACGTTATTCACCATAGTGAAGATGACTGCATCAACTTCGCCGTAGTTGGTTAGACGAGGACGTCCTGCACCAACTGCTAGTGCCTGCTTCAAAGTTGTGTAGTAAGCAGCAATATTTGGATCTTTAAGCTTGGCCGCAGCAGTGTAAACAGAGTTACGTGCTGGGTGAATACCATTCTTCAGCATTTCAGTTGCTTGGCCAGCCGATGTGAGCCACTGTGCCGCCTGATATCCCCATTCTTTGTTCTTTGAGTACTTGTTCACGCTAAGCATCCATGTTCCAAAGTGAGGACCTTCTGAATTTCCAGCTGGAACCTTGGCATATCCAATAACGCCACCAGCCACGCTTGGATCTAACTTCAAGTCATGATAATTCATGGTCATTGCCGTTAGACCGCTATTAAACATAGTTGCAACTTCATCCCATGATGCAGAAGTTGTTCCTGGAGGTGTAACTCCAGCTTTGATGAGATCGCGGTAGTAAGTCAGAGCCTTAACTCCTGCTGCAGAATTAAAGTTCAGTTCTTGCTTGTTTCCAACCATGTACCCATCGCCACCGAAAGCTGCAAGAAGAGTCTTGAAGTCATCGGTTGCCCAGTCACCGGTTCCAGCCATAAGGGTGGTTCCGTAGAGTTTTTTGTCTGGCTGTGTGAAGAATTTCGCCACTTCAGCAAACTCATCAAGAGTCTTTGGAACGGTTAGAGCACGGCCAGCTTCCTTCTTGAATGCTGCCTTTTGGGCAGGATCATCGAAGAGATCCTTGCGATAGGCCATAGACAGTGCGTTGGCCTGAATTGGTAATCCATAGATATCAAATCCCTTTTTCTTGATAGCTACAGGATCTACGGCTGCTGTTGGATTTGGATAATGAAGAGAAGGTTCTTTAACATTATATACAGCGGTGTCATAGAAAACCTTTGGAATGAAATCAGATGAGTTCAGTGGTGCCAGTTTGTTAAGTGCTGGATTAGTCATGTAGCTACTTAATGGCTCCAAGTTTTGAGCTAGAGCAGGTGACCAAGGTGTATCAACGATGACTACATCGTAATACGAGCTTTTTGATGCGAATTCTGCAAAAACTTTAGTTTGCAGTGCGTTGTAGGGCATTGTATCCATGACAAGCTGAACACCTGTTGCCTTCTTGAAGGCTGGCAGAACAGCTTGAACAGCAGCAGAGTTAGCCTCAGCTGTTGCATAAAGAATGTGCAATTGCTTAGGAGCTTTCGTGGCTCCCATTGCAATATTTGTTGATGCACCTGAAGCTAATAGCCCAACTGACAAAATCGCTGCTACTAATGAGCGAACTTTGAAAGCTTTGCTATTTCCTTCCTTTTTGGTTTGTAACATTTTTCTCCCTGTGTTAGATGTATGTACCGATCTTTTTTGAGATTTCACTTAGCTTCCTTTAACTGACAATTAATGGCCGCAGAGTTTTGTGTGCTAATTCCAATCCCGTCTTTACCTTTGCTTCAGTTCCACCCCAGATCGGATCTTCATGTTCAACCGAAAGCACACCATTGAAGCCCCCCTCATATAGGACATCAATTAGTCTTCGCCAGTTCACCTCACCAAGCCCGGGTACTCGGTAGCGCCACCAACCGACATCCCATGGATTTTCTCGGCCAATTGCTTTACCGGGATATCCATACTGGTTTCTTTTTTCTGGGAAGACTTCTATGTCCTTAGCCTGAGCATGCTCGATGTATTTCACATACGGTTTTACTGCTGCGATCGGATCAATTCCCATCCACACTAAATGTGAGGGATCAAAATTCAAATAAAGTCCAAGTTCAAACATCCACTCCCATAGTTCTGGAGAGTAGGCGAGATTTCCAGGATAGCCATCTGGATGCCATCCTTCCATAACGCAGTTTTCAATTATCACTCGCACGCCCTTTGAATTTGCGTGCTGAACAATCGGCGTAAATACATCTTTTGCTATCAACAGATTTTCTTTAACTGACTTATTCCAATCACGACCAATAAAAGTACCAACGCTAGGAACTCCAAGTGCCGCTGCTATGTCAATACAAGCAACGACATGTGAGTTAATTTCATCTCTTTGGGTTTGATCATGATGTAAATTGTTGTCATAGAATGCAATTGATGACAGTTCAAGTTTGCGTGATGTAAATATCTCCTTGATTGATGCGAGATATTGTCCATCGTTTTTCTTTACATTGATGTGTGTTGCAACAAATGGTCTAGCTCCAAGATCTGGCCATGCTGCTACTTCTAGCGCCTGATAGTCACTCTTGACTGCCCAATCTGCAATTTCTTCAAGTGATAAATCAGGTAAACATGCAGTTAAAAATCCTAGTTTCATTTGATGTCCACCCATCCTTCTGTGGCCGCCGATTGCAGCACAGCCTCAGTCAACTGGCTCGCGCGAAATCCGTCTACAAATCGCGGCAAGCCGTCAATTTCCTGACCACAAATGGCCTTATATGTATCTACAACGAAGGCATTGAAGCAGTCTTGGTAACCCTGAGGGTGTCCCGCAGGTAGATATGAGTAATGATGTGCTGAAGCTGATTCACCTGGGGCGGCCCTCAAGTAGGTCTCATTTACTTCTACTCCGCCGCGCCATAGTGATTCTGGATTCTCTTGGTCAAACACAAATGAATACTCAGGACCTTCAATAGAGAACCAAAGTTTATTTTTGCGTCCAGCCGATGCTTGATTAAGAACAAGTGAACCTTGAGCACCTTGATCGGTTTGAAAGAGGATACATCCGCCATCTTCGGTTCTCACTGTCGTGTTAGTACCTCTAATTTCAAATACTTTAAGAAGTTGTGCGTTTACACGAGTGATTTTATGACCAGTGACAAATTCTATGAGATCACACCAGTGCACCCCAATATCGCCAAATGCTCGGGAAGGTCCTCCAAGTTCTGGATTTATTCTCCAGTTACCAGAATCAACTGATGCCAACCAATCTTGAAGATAAAATCCGTGAATCAACTTTGGTGAAATTCCACTCGCTTGAATTTGTGAACGGGCTTCGCGCACCGATGGGTAGAAGCGATAGATAAATGGGACTGTAGCTACGACTCCATATTCACGAGCAAGATTTGTAAGGTGAAGGGCGTCAGATTCAGCAATCGCTAAAGGCTTCTCACAGATCACATTTTTCCCGTTGCGGATAGCCATTTCAGCAAGCTCGACATGAAATACATTGGGTGTGCAGATATGGACAACATCAATGTCTGGATCAGCCATAAGAGCCTCGGTAGTTAGTGCATTAGGCACATTGCTCACCCTTGCAGCAACTTGAGCTTCATCCAGCGTTAGAGCCGATACTGCGTGCACATTATTGCCCGATGCTCTGATTGCACGAATATGCACCTCCCCGATAAATCCCATTCCTACAACGCCAGCGTTGAGCGCGCGGCCTACGGAATTAACAGCGGAGAAGTGAGAAAAAGTAAGGCTACTCATGAATGCCTACTTTGAAAGAGCTCTTGGGAAGGAGGTTCTTCCCTACAACCAGCTGGTATCTCATGGGAGTAACTTATGTTATTTTATACATAAGTCAAGTCTTTTTTACCTAAACTTTTGATTTGTTATACAAATGTTAAGAAGGATTCTGCTAATATTTCGCCCATCAAGCTCAAGGTACAGCTTTTCGAGGGGATCGTTGATTGATGTTGCAACAGGTATGGGCAAAATTATGAGTGGGACATCAGTTGGTCAGGACGAGGC
>Ga0214923_10006269_pt1 | contig 13434 bp, 19 predicted proteins | sample LL1510_MetaG_FD_177993 | JGI IMG/M metagenome (GOLD analysis project Ga0214923, IMG submission 177993) | Freshwater microbial communities from Lake Lanier, Atlanta, Georgia, United States - LL-1510 | ecosystem: Environmental > Aquatic > Freshwater > Lake | place: USA: Georgia | collected...
ATTTTTTGACCCACATGATAAGAAGATTTGGATTTACGTTAAGAATAGAAATATGGCTGATATTTTAAGAACATTAGCACATGAACTTGTACACCGTAAGCAAGAAGAAGATGGTAGACTTGACCCAACTAGTGGACAAACAGGTTCACCTATTGAGGATGAGGCAAATTCAATGGCTGGTGTGTTATTAAGAAATTTTGGTAAAATAAATAATGGTATTTATGAAGGTTTAAAAAAAAAACCAATTAATGAACTAGATTTTAACTTAAATAGAAGTTACGATTGGAAATTTGAAGGTGGAACAAATAATAGATATACTTTTACTACAGGTCAAACTGATTATGAAGTATTTTATGCACCTAAAAAAGAAGCTAATACATATGAAAGATCATTTAGACCTGTAGATGAAGATAATATGTTTGTAGGTAGTGTACCTCTTACTCCTGTTAATGAATTTAAAGTATTAGAAGTGTATGCTACAGTAATGGAAACTACAATTGATTTTTTAAATAAAAATAAAGATTGGAGAAAAGTAATAATTAGTCCTATAGAAAAGAGAAGATATAACATTGTAAAAGGATTTTTAGAAAAACATTTACCTAAAAATTATTTTATAGACGAAGAAGACGAAATATTTTATATATATAGAAAAACAAAATAAAGTTATGTACACAATATATTGCGACATGGACGGTGTCCTTGTTGATTTTGGAAAAGGTTATAAAGAATTAACTAATATAACTCCTGCTAAGACATTTGATGGTAAAGCTGATTTTTGGGAACCTATTAATAAAGCAGGTGCCGAATGGTGGGCTACTTTAGATTGGATGTCTGATGGACAAACATTATGGTCTTATATTAAAAAATACAAACCAAATATCCTATCAGCACCCTCTTGGGACCCATCATCTAAAATAGGTAAAGAGGCATGGTGTAAGATTCATTTAAAAAATGATTACAAAAAATTATATTTGTATTCTAGAGCTAATAAACAATTATTTGCAGAACCAAATCGTATATTGATTGATGATATGCAAAAAACTATTGATGAATGGAACGCTAAAGGTGGTATAGGTATATTTCATAGTTCAGCTGCTAACACAATAACAGAACTTAAAAAATTAGGGTTATAATGGAAGAAAAAGAATCAAGGTTACAAAAAGATTTTAAATCTCGTGATGTGCAACGTATGCGCAATCTTATTACTAAAAAATTTGATGATAAAACTGTAACACAAGCTGGTTACACTAAACAATCTGTTGAACATAAAGAAGGTGATGTTTGGGAAGAAAGTGGTAAAACATGGACTATTAAAAATGGTCTTAAGCAAACTATGACGCGTTTAGATAGTATTAAAAAATCTGTATTATTGCCTATTATTTGTCCTAATTGTAACAAAGCAATAAAAAACGACACATTAAATAAAAAAATGTGGCCTATACATAAAATGTGTTTTGATTGTGTTATAAGTATGGAAACTGAATTAAAACGCACAGGTAAATTTGAAGAATACCAACGCAACATGATTATGGGTGGTGTTAAGACATATATTAAGGAATTAGAAGATATGCTATTAGAAATACTAATGGACACAGGTAAAGAATCATTTGTGACAGAAGCCGGTGATGTTGAGGAATGGCGCGGTGGAATTATAGATAAAACAAAAATAGTCAAAGATCTACAGGATTATATTAAGCAATTGAAAGATATATCGGAGGCATAATATTTATAGGTATAATTCACTATAAATTTTTTATAAATAATGGATCAAACCAATATGTGGTCAGTATTAATCACAGCAATTACAGTTTTGGGTGGTACATCAGCATTTAGATTTTATGAAAAGCGTGCTATGCACAGAGAGCGTGATGATGAATTTATTCGTCATGATTGCAAAGATCGTATTGCTAAATTAGAAGCATTACTTGCTGCATCTTCAATAGAAAAAGACGAAATGCGAGCTCAACTTTTTGAATTAGTAGCGGAAGTTGCTAGTTTAAGAACTGAAATTAAGTATCTAACAGAGCGTAATAAAGCTAGTTTATGATAAAACTATTAGATATATTAACCGAAATGGAAACATCTAATAATCAACCTCATTGGCGTGATCATTTTAAAGAAATCATTCAATGTGCTGAAATTGCATTATCAAGTAATGATCCTGAAACAATTGCTACTCAAGCATCAAATATAATGGAACACGCTGAAACAGCAGCTAATAAGCACGAAGCAACATATGCTAAACAACCTGTACCTACATTTGTAAACTCAAATAACGCTAACTCATATTCAGGAACGGATGATGATATTCATGGATATGATGGAGGCTCAAGAATATAATATGATTAAATTAACAGAATTAGTAGAACCAAAACCACTTGAATTTCCAGATGGATTTAAACCTGCTAAGGTTGTTCCTGAAGGTGGAGCAATGTGTGCTAATTGTGCTAAATGGAATAAAGAAACTCAATTATGTGAAGGTAAATATTATATTAAATGGAACGGGGATGGTAAAATACCAACTGAACCAACTAAATATGTTTGTATTTGGTGGGTACCTCAAAAACAAATAAGCAATGATTAAATTAACAGAATTAATTACAGAAGAAATCGACGAATATGACGTTGAAAATGAACAAGATCTAAGAGAATTTGTTACATTTATAAAGGAATATAAACAAGTGTTATCTGAAGGATGTGAATGCTTAACTGAAGCAGAATATCATGGACGTAAAGTGCAGTTAGGTAAGATAATGCAGGGTGACATAAAGAAATTTAAGGTATATGTTAAGAATAATAAGGGTAAAGTTGTAAAAGTTAACTTTGGCTTTGGTGGTAAATCAGCCCATGGTAAAAGAATGGTGATTAAAGCTAAAAACCCTAAAAGACGAGCAGCATACCGAGCAAGACATAATTGTGATAATCCAGGACCACGTTGGAAAGCTAACTATTGGTCTTGTAGAAAATGGTAATATGATTAGACTAACTGAAATAGCACTTGATGCTTTGATGGAAAAAAAGCTATGCCCTAAAGGTAAAGCTTATTATAATCGCCGTAGAGCTGCTGGTGAAAAACCATCAGCTTACCTTTCTGGTCGTGCTGTTAAAGTGTGTAAAGGATTAATGGAAGAAGATGATTTAGATATGCACGAATCACTTCGTGATTGGTTTAAAAAAGAAGATTGGGTTCGTATTGATACAGCAGGTAATATAACTGGACCTTGTGGTACAATGAAAAAAGGACATAAAACAACTCGTTGTTTACCTCGTGCTAAAGCAAATAGTTTATCTAAAGCTGAACGCGCTGCTACATCAAAGAAAAAAGTAGCATCAAATAAACAATTTGTATCTAACACTAAAAAAGCAAAAGTGCACCTTAATAAATAATGAGACCAATAGACAAATTCATATTACATGTAGTTCATAATTTATTTTCTTTAAATGAATATTCAGAAGGGGAAATAAATAAGTTAATGACTCAATTTAAAGATGAAGCTGATGATTTGAATATTCAAATTACGGATGATCAATTAAAAGCTTACATTACACGTTTTGATGCTTTAAAAAATTCACCTAAAGTGGTTGATAAAGATTTACGTAAATATACTTTATCAAAATTAATAAAATTAGTTACAGCATCTAAAGGTGTTGAAGAACCTGAAGACGCTGTTAATGTTACACCAGACGTTGTTTACAATGAAAATGGTTTAATTATATATAATGGTTCTAAAGAAGATAATTGTTTAACTTTTGGTGCTGGTGAAAGATGGTGTATTACTAGAGGTTCATTTGGTAATTACAGATATGATTCTAATAGAAAAAATCCAACATTTTATTTAGTAAAAGATACTAACTTACCTTCTAGCGATAAAAAAAGTTTCTTTGTTGTTGTTGTTGGTAATGATAATACTTACAAAGCATCAGATAGAACAAATAATGATGTTGGTGGTAGAGCTACAGAGTGGGATAGATGGGAAGGATGGAGTTTTATTGAACAAAATTTTCCTTCAGTTAGAGGATTAAGAGATATATTTAAATATATTCCATTATCATCTAGTGAAAAAATAAACCAATCATATAAAAATAAGGCAATAAATATTAGAGAATGGGTTAAACTACCCTTCACAGTAAAGGAACAATATTTAGTTGTTAGAAAAAATAGAGGTTTATTTAATGATATTACTGATGATGAATTTGTAGAAAAATATTTACCTAAATATCCACAAATAGCTAATTTTATTGCTACTAATGCTGGTATTATAAGTAGTGTAATATTAGTTAAAAATTTAGAGAAATTTTCAAATCAAGATGTTAAGTCAATCATAGCAAATATGAGAGACAAAATTGAGTTAAAATATTTAGCTACAGATGATATTCCATTTGAAGTTAAAAAATTCTTAGTCAAATTTAATAAGTGGGATATTCCTTCAACAGAACGATTATATGTTACTAAAGACGATTCTACTATTGTAAAATTAAAATTAGGTGATAATATAAATGTTAGTTTATATCAAGCTGAAGACGACTATCCAAATATTAAATTAAATAAACGTACATCAAAATATTTACTTGATTACCCTGAACTAGATAAAATCCCAGTACGAAATTTAATTAAATTAGTACAAGACGAAGTTATTGATAAAAGTGTAATAGATAGTGTTTTAGAAAAAGCAAAAACAGATAGCGATTCAGCTATTGTTGTAAAAGATAATATTATAATAGATTCTAACTCATTTGCTTCATATAAAATTGAAGGTGAAAAAATTACACAAGTACCATTTGATAATGAAGAAGTTCAAGCAGTGTTTAGTGCACAAGTAGAAAACGAAGGATTCCAACAAAATGCTCTTGCATTAATTAACGAAAGATCATCTATTCCTGAAACTATAGATAAAGATGCCTTTATATCAATATTAAGAGCTACTCCATTAGAAAATAGAGTTATTGAATATAATGGTAATCCTTGCGTAGTATTAACTACTCAAAGTCCTGAACACCCAATTGTAATTCAGAGTGAATCACGCGGTATTAGTTCATTCCAAATCACAGCTTTTTATGGTGATGGTGGTAATTGGAGGAGAAGAGGTGGATCTGGAGCTTACAGTAATGATATTGAAATATACAGATCATTATTTACTTATTTAAGACAACAAGGAAGAACATATGATGGTCAACAGCTAATTCAAAATTTAACTAATGTTGGTAGAGCTTATAACCCTAGAGGTGTAATTAAAGCTATTATTGAAGCAGATATTCCTATGGCTGCTGATAGTACATATAAACCTATAATATTTGAAGAAAAACCATATATTATTAATACACAAAATTCAAGAACAAGCTACGGTGTATCTGATCAAACAGGTAAATTAGTTAAAGCTAATATACCATCTGCTAAAGCAGCTCAAATGTTAGGTAATGCTGCTCCCGCAGCAACTACAGCAACAGGTAGAAGAGGCAGACCAGCAGGCCAACCAAATACTCCACAAGCAGCACCAGCAGCACCAGTAGCTCCAGGTGAGATTAATGTTCGTGAAGTAATGAGTGATACAGGATTAGAAATAGCATTTTTACGCTTACCAAGACCTATTTTAAGAAAATTAAATCGTACTAATGCTTCCCGTGTTGATCCAAACGGTGATAGAGGTGCTGCTCGTCGTAATAATCAATTAGGAGATAGAGGACGTGTAGGTAGAATAATTCAAGTTGGTGGTAGTAAAATTTATTTTATTAGTTTACCTGGTGCAAGAATTGTAGCATCTATTAATGTACAACCAGGAAACAGTAACTATTTATTAGTAGGTAATGACGGTGGCAATGTTGCTATGTCATTAAATTCACCATCAGATTTAGTACAAGCATTACAACAACGTGGGTTGGCAGAACATCATAATTATCTTGTTCGTGAGTTTATGTCTAACTATCCTGAACATCAAGATGAAGTTAAAAATATATTAAAACAACACTTAAATAAAAAATAATGTCAAACATTAAAGAATTATTACGTAAAATGGTTCAAGAGGTTTTAGCTGATACAGAAACAGCTCCAGCTAAACCAACTACTAAACCAACAGTAGCACCAGGTAAACCAGGTGAAAAACCAAAACCTCGTCGTCCATTAGGAAATCCTGATGTTAAGCCTAATCCAAAGGCAATGAACGAAGAAGAAATGTTAAACAAAATTATAGCAAGATTTAAAGCTAAAAAATAATGGCTAATATTACAGAAATAGAATACGAAAAGATATTTTCACCTAAGACGCTTGCTTTATTAAAAAATAAGTCAGGTGACTCTTTACGTCAAATGCTTGGTAGTAAGGATTTAATGACTGTAATGAGACAATCTCAAAAAGTATTAAATGAAATTGTTCAAGCCGAAGATGGGTATCGTGATGAATTAGAGATGGTAGCCGTACAAATGGTTACTGATGCTTACCCAATCATTGACTATGCAAATATTAAGATTGATGCTAAAATAGTTAATTTAAATGATTTAGATATTCCTAACCCACCAGAAGGTGAAGACCCAGCGTCTCCTGATTTTGGGGAAGATGATGAGGAAAAAATGAAGGCTAAACGTCGCATTATTAATGGTATTACTCAAGGTGCTTCTATTAGAGGTGCATTTGGATTTATGTTATTTAAAGAATATATAGATGATATTAATCCTGAATTAGTACAAAAATATAATGAAATATTAAAATTAGCATTTGGTATTTACGATGATGAAAATGCTATTGCAATGATGTTAGCTGCGTTAGCACAAGGTCAAAAGATGCAAGGTGGTGAAAGTGAAATGGAATATGATGAAGAAGCACAGCAATTCGTTATTAAAGCTAAAGCTATATGTTTTCCAATGCTTGTACATGAAATTGTAAAAGGATTGTACGAAATTGTTGGTACTGAAGGATTTGGTGCTGATAAAGAAAAAAATCAAGCTATTGTTAATCAAGTAGATAAACTATCAAATGAGCCACGTGACTTTCAATATGGTAAATTTATTTATGATGCTATAAGTAAAATATATAATGATAGTAATATTGATGATCCTCGCGTTCGTGAATTATTCTTTGCTGAATTGTATAAAACACCAGATGATGAATTTTTCCCATTTGTTGAAAATGCAATTAATGATGAATTAAAACCATTACAAAAGAAATGGGCTGCTGATACAATGAAAGACATAGCTAAAGATTTAGGTAAAGATGATACTGGATTAGAAGATTTAGACGAAGTTAAACAACCAATAGAAGAAGTTATGACAATGAAACAAGCAATAGCAGCAGCTGCTATGTTATTAGGTACAGCTGGTGCTCCAAATATGGCTCAAGCTCAAGATAAAACACAACCTACTACTACACAACAAGACACCACTAATACAGCAACGGCTACATATGCTCATCCAAATGAAAATACAGCAAGAAGCCAATCAGCTGTTAAAGCAAAAGCAGCCCTAGCTATTAAAATAGGCAAACCAGAAGGTACAATAAGCGCATCAATAGTGGATTCTAAAATGTACAAACTACCAGATGGTAGATATGAATGTACAACAACAGTTAAACTAAATTAATAGTCTACAACAATTTAACATATTTATATATATAAACAACAACAAAAATGAAATTATCAGAAGTACGCGAAGTTATTCGTCAAGTAATAGCTGAAGCAAAAGAAGGCGGATTACCAAAAAGCGGTGGAAAATTAGTACACCTTAAGAAAGAAATGGAAGGTTTAAAGAGAATGAAAGAATCTTTAGGTCAATTACAAATCTCTGAAGGCGGTGATCAATCATTCGTAGCGGAATATGCTCATATGCAAAAATTCGTTAATGAATTAGAAAAAATTAAAGCAGCACACGCTAAATTATCTGAAATGTTAGATAAGCAAATTGGTGATGTTGATACTAAGATCATGTCTGAGACTCAAAAAATCAAAGAAATGGTAGGTTTAGTTGAACCAGCTGCTAAAAAAATGAAAGACGAAGCTAAAAAAGCCGCTCCTAAAAAAGACGAAAAAAAAGACGAAAAGAAGGAAGAGCCTAAAGCTGAACCTAAGAAAGCTGACGATAAAAAATAATTATAATGATTAAATTATCTGATATATTAGCTGAACGCGATCTATCTGCTAAAGAAGAACGTATAGTTAAAGCATTAAAAATGACAGGAAAATTTAAAAAGGATGATCCTGCTATGTATGCTATTGCTGCTTCAAAAGCTGAAGCATTAGATCCAGTAGGTAAAGAAGATGACGATATCAATAACGATGGTAAAGTAGATAAAACAGATAAATACTTAGCTAATCGTCGTAAAGCAGTTGCTGCTAATTTAAATGAAGATCATGAAGTGTCTATGGCACAAGCTAGTCTTAAATCAATAGTTAAATCAGCAGTTGAACTACATAAAAAATTAGGCAATATGGAACGCAATATTCCAGGATGGATTCAAGACCATATTACTAACGCTGAAAACTATATTGACCAAGCGGCTCAAGGTTTTCACGAACTAAACGACAATGGATAAAAATTTATTATTAGAAAAATATGTTCGTGTAGCAATTAAAAAGGCTATACAAGAACAAGAGGCTAGACAAAAGAAAGCTGAGAAGGCGATGTATCTAATATATCGCTTTCCTGGTTTAAGGAAGTCTATTGAAGAATTAATGTCTCCATCATTTGGACGTTTTGTTACTGCTGTCGATTTAGTAGCCCCAAAACCAACAACATTTAAGGTTACATTAATAAACGGATATGATTTTAATATTACATATCTTAAGAAAGATACTTACTCTGCTAAAGTTGCAGGTAAAAAATATTATTTATTAAATTTAAGTGAATCTGAAAGAGCATCTCAAGCGATTGCTGATTTATTAGATTTATCTCCATCGATTAAAGAAGGAGAAGAACAAGCTGCACCTCCATCAGGTGGTGGAGCACCAGCAGCAACACCTGAAGATACAGCTAAAGGTGCTGAATTAGCAGCTGATTTATCAGCAGCTGAGGAAACACCAGCGCCTGAAGAAGCACCTGCACCCGAAGAAACTCCAGCAGTATAATATGAAAGTTACAGACGAAATATTAAATGAGTGGTCATTTCGATGCCACGATGGGATTGTTGATTTAAACGATCCTAAAAAAGTTAAAATATTATTTGAAATACTTAAAGAAGATATTGATGATGATATTTTAAATGCTTTAGTTAATACTAATGATGATGTTAAAGTAAAAGTATTAAAATATTTAAGTAATATAGAAAAAAATACATCGGGTGATTTAAAATCTTTACTTGAAAAAAAATTAGGAGATTTATATAAACCCGTATTATTTGAAACACATCAAGCTGGACAAGAAGATGAACTATTAGAATATTTAGAATCTTCTGATCAAGTTACATTAGAAAATTTAATAGGCAAAAATGGTGAAAACCTAAATACATTATTAGACAAAACTAACCTAGACCCAGATTTTATTTATACTTTAATTCAAATTAGTGGTAATATAGGTAATGTTGCTGTTGGTAGAGGTGAAGTTGCTTTAATCACTTTATTAAAAAATGCTAAAAAAGCCGGAAAAGGAGATATTGAAGTAGATAATAAATCTTTAGAAATAAAATCTAGATCAAACGCTTCAGGAGCTATTTTAGTACCTGAAGGAGGCAGCTTAACAAGAGGCTCATCAGAAAGAATAAATTCACTTCTTGCAAATGTTGTATCTAATATATTTAGTGATGAAGATGTTTCACAAAATCTAATTAAATACATAACAACAAAAGGAAAAAAAGGAAGTTGGCCTGCAAAGATAGAAGTTATATATAAAAGCTATTTATCTCAAGGACAAGATGTAAAACCTGGAACAACCTTTGAAGATGAATTAGATAATGTTTTTAAAAACTTATATGGAGAGTATGCACCTAATGTAAAAGATTATTTAAATAATGGTGATTTTGAAACAAATACATTTAAAATAGACTTAGCTAAAATTTTAGCTAAAGCATATTATGATCAAAAGAAATTTAATTATTTAATGTTTATAAATCCAAATTTAGATTATAATATATATGAAGAAGAAACATTTTTAGAAGAAATAGGAAACAAAATAAAAGTAGCAGGTTACTCAGACTCGTTACCTAGATTATCAATATAAACAAAATATGGCACAATTTAATCCATCAGATAAAATTACAGTAGACGTACCCTTATTTATACGCCTATTAGAATACGCTCGCGAAGATGCTAAAACCGATATGGATTTACATAATGTAACTGAAAAAGCAATCGCTGCAAGCGAAACAGGAAAAACATTAACAATGGCTGATTACGATGCTTTAGTAGCAGGTAATAGTGAAGATAAAGAAATGAACGAAATAAAAAGAATGATTGAATTAGCTAATATTAAGTCTTTCTTTAAATAAATTATAGACAGATTCATAGCCTGTCGACTCGAAACAATATTATGCAGCTGTGGCGCACCCAAAAAGGTGGGCCACCTTACATTTGGTAATTCCAAAAAAATAAATTACCTTTATAGATATGAAAAAAATTGTAATTATTGGAGCTGGTGTTGCAGGTATTAATGCTGCAACCAAATTAGTTGACAATGGCTATGATGGTAGCCTAATCACAATTATAGACAAGGGCAACGACCCAATTAATCGCTTACCTGAAGAGGTAATGACGGGTATGTTAGGTGCTGGTGGTTGGTCAGATGGTAAATTAGTAGTATCAACAGTACAAGGTGGACAATTAGCTAAGTATTGTGGTGAAGAAAAAGCTATGTCATTAATGGAAGAAGTAGTAGCTAACTTTACTCGTTTTCATCCTAAACCAGAAGATATTTCATGTTCTGATCCTAAAACAGAACCTGACTTTATTAAACCATATTTCGACTTACGTATGTCACTTGTGTGGCATATTGGTTCAAACTATTTACATGAGATTGCTAAAAATTGGTATCAATATTTGTTAGATAAAGGTGTTAAATTTAAGTGGAATGAAGTTGTTGAACAAATTGATTTTGAAAATGGAGTAATACACCATTCGTGGAGTCATCCTGAAGCTGTAGAAACTAGATATACTGATTATGATGAATTAATATTTGCAGTAGGTAAATCAGGTATTGATTTTGCTCAGGCAATATCAGATAAATACAAATTACCAACTGAAGCTAAAGCAGTACAAATTGGTGTTCGATTTGAAGCACCACAAAAATATTTCCAAAAATTAATTGATGTATCTTATGATTTTAAGCTTTATCAGAAACATGATAACGTATCTATACGCTCGTTCTGTACTAATAACAATGCAGCTTATGTGGCTGTTGAGGAAACCTATGGCGACCTTAGTTATAATGGTCATGCTAAAAAAGGAAAAGAATTCGAAAACCAAATGACAAACTTTGGTATATTAATGGAAATTAAAGGTATTGAAGATCCATTTAAGTGGAGTAGAGATGTAGTACAACAATTACAAGTTGATGGAAAAGGATTATACTATTCACCTAATAAAACTCGTACTCCAGGATTAACATCAGAGGGTACTACAGTATCATCTCATCAAATAGATAGTTTAGGACCATTGGCTGTAGCCTATGGTGAGTATTTAGCTTATATTGTTAATTTTATTGATAATATGAATAATGTGTTTGAATTTGGTAATGATTGGGGAATGTATGTACCTGAAGTAAAGTACCTATCACCTGAACCACTAGTTAATTATACAGACTTATCATTAAACGAATTTCCAAATGTACACTTTGCAGGTGACGCATTAAGCGCTCGTGGTATTACAGTATCAGGTGCACACGGAATTTATATTGCAGAAAACTTAATAAAATAAAAATGGCAGAAACAAAAAGAACACAAACAAAAGATGGCTCAATCATATACTCTTGGATGGGTAAGATGCATTGTTGGGAAGGACCAGCTTATATTCCACAAGGCAATAAACGTGCCTCTGAATATTGGTTGTTTGGTTTTAAATATACTAAATTAGAGTGGGAAGAAAGAAAAAAAGATATTAATGGTGTTCCATTCTATAAAACAGCAGCAGCAAAAGCTACAGGTACAAGAGTATAGGCAAAGTAATAATTTTATATTTAATATATGAAATTTCAACGCACATACGAACATGAAGATAGTACTGAGGTGTGGAGTTTTGATACTGATAAATTCAGAAATGGACCTATTAGTGTTGAAATAAAGTATAAGGATGGTGCTGATAAGCCAAAGAACTGGAATAAAAGAGCTAAGCAATCTAGGGATGATAGACGTAATGCTCGTCAAATGAAAAAAATAAACGAAAGAAACAAATGAAAATAGGATTAGCAGGAACAATGAGTGTAGGTAAAACTACATTAGCAAAAGCATTAGGTGAAACTGATCGTTTTAAAGATCATAGTGTGTATACTGAACGTAGTAAATACTTGCGCGATTTAGGTATTCCATTAAATACAGAATCTACATTAAATGGTCAATTTGTATTTTTAGCTGAGCGTGCTAGTGAATTATTACACCCAAATGTCATTGCTGATAGAACAATTTGGGATGTGTGTTCATTTACATTATCATCTAAATCAATAAGTGATTTTGATAAACGTACATTCATTGAAGCAGCTATGATGCTTCGTAATCAATATGATTTAGTTGTGTATGTTGATCCACGTGGTGTTAAAGTTGAAGATAATGGTGTTAGAACTACTGATTTACATTACAGACGTAAAATAGATGAAGTTATTAAAATGTCATTAGAGGAATTTTTACCTAAAAAATTAATTACTGTTGAAGGTACAACTGAGCAACGTATTGCTACAATTTTGCAAAATATCTAATATTTATATAATGAACAACACGAACGCAGACAAAATGAAAAGTAAAGAACTACGCAAAATTATACGCGAAGCTATTGCTGAAATATTATCTGAGGAAGTAATTGATGTAAGTAATCCAAATGCATTAACTGATCCTCAAAAACAAGCAATGATCCAAAAAGCACGTACATCAAAAAGAAACCCAAAATTGGGTACAGCTGATGACCCAGTTGAGTTTGTTGAAGAATCAGATATTGATGAAATGGCTCGTATCCCTAAAGGATATAGACTAACAGACGATAATGTTGATACAGCAAGATTTACAAAAACCATTTCAGGTACATCATTAGCTGATGTTATTAACTATTTTAGAGAAAACCCAGGTGCTGATAAAAAAGCATTGCAAGCACAATTTAATTTTGCTCGCCCTCAAATCGCTAACGCTATTGTTAATGGTTTAATGGATGCAGGTGTATTAACAAAATTAGGTGCAGGTGGTGAAGAAGAAGCACCAGGTGCTCAAGCGCAAGCTCCAGCAGCAACTGATGCTGAAGATATGTTTGTTGGTGGTGCTGAAGATCCATTAGCAATGTATTTTGATGGTGAACCAAATGCTGATGGTAGTGAAGATTTTGAACC
>Ga0214923_10006270_pt1 | contig 13433 bp, 8 predicted proteins | sample LL1510_MetaG_FD_177993 | JGI IMG/M metagenome (GOLD analysis project Ga0214923, IMG submission 177993) | Freshwater microbial communities from Lake Lanier, Atlanta, Georgia, United States - LL-1510 | ecosystem: Environmental > Aquatic > Freshwater > Lake | place: USA: Georgia | collected 2015-10-15
TGCCGTATCGCCCACCAATTGCGTGCTCAACGTTCCCAATCCTGTGATCCCTGTATACGCCCCAGCCAGTCGCGCATTCGCCACGGTCCCACTACTGATATTTGATGCGTTTAAATTCGTCACGGCCGAGCCGTTTCCATCAAATAGATTTGCCGTTACCGTTCCATTGAACGATGCCGTATCGCCCACCAATTGCGTACTCAACGTTCCCAATCCCGTAATCCCTGTATATGCACCGCTTACCACCGATGAACTCAATGTCCCAGTGCTGATATTCGATGCGTTTAGGTTCGTCACCGTCGATCCGTTTCCAGCCAATATATTTGCCGTTACCGTTCCATTGAACGATGCCGTATCGCCCACCAATTGCGTGCTCAACGTTCCCAATCCTGTTATCCCTGTATAGGCGCCGCTCACCACCGATGAACTCAATGTCCCACTACTGATATTCGATGCGTTTAAATACGTTGAGTCGGCGTAATTCTTACGAAGTAACGTCGTGCTGGCACTGGAATTTGATGTGGCAAATCGGGAATAGTAATTTAGATTTTCATACGCATCATAAAACGCTGGGCCGAGTTGCCCACTCGACAGGTCGGACGCGCTTCGGACGTCTAAATCACTTAAACTCGAACCTGTTTTAGAAATTTTTGACCACGATACGGCGGCTGAAGGAGCAAAATGGTAATCGTACAATGCTAAATTTTTGACTTGTCCAGAGCCTACCTGGTCCAATGTAGCTAATTGACCAAGGCTTCCACCGTTCACCTTCAATGCCCCCTGGATATTTAGGACTGATCCAGAATCGATATTCAACGTGGTTCCGACCGAAAATGATAATATCCCCGATGAAATGGTAGAACTTGCATCTGATCGAAGAAATTGAGAGCTCGACAGCCCGCCCAACAGTGACGCATTTCCAAAACCGACAGTTGCCGGATCGATAAACGTGATCCCGTGACCACTTGCTTTAACCTGAAGATAGTATCCCGCGACGTTGTTGTAAGAGGTCACCGCCACGTCGTTTAACTGATAGAAATTTTTGACATCATCCGATTCATTCTTGTCCCACAACGAGGTATCAACAAAAGTTAGCCCGGTACCCGTCGAGTTAACGACGACCGATTGGCTTACGACATTGTTGAAGGACGAAATATTAACATCAGTTAAATTTTTAAACTGCGTAATATCATCCGATGCGTTGGTATCCCAGGCGGATGTATCGGTATAAAACAACTGATTATTTAGAATGGTGATAACCGAACGATTCGATGAATTCCCAGTGAGCCCCGTAACTAAAATATCCCCCCCAAGTTTTGAGCCCCCCAGTGCATTGAACGACGTAATTAAGGATCCAAGTCCGAGAATATTCGAAAACACTCCAGAATTTAATTTACTATTCGTTATTGCACCATCTTCAATACTTACACCGGAAATGCTGCCAGCACCGATATTTAACGATGAAATCGATCCCGACAACTTTGAAACACTAATCGGTCCGCTGATATGGCTGTCATAAATTGCTCCAGCCTGCACCATTCGACTGGTCACCAACGAATTCGGAATTTGGACATCTAATATTGTCCCGCCAAACGCGCTAACATTCGGTGTATTCGTCACATTAACGCTGGCCCAATTAAAATTACCAACCGAATCCGACCACTTTGATTTTATGGCCACTGGAACAGCACGAGCGGGCAAATACACTTCAGATCCATTGTTAATTTCAACGCCAAATATTAAATCGGACTGGTTAAAGACAGTCTCCGTAAACGGAGTACTCACTCCTAAGGTTTCGTTAAATACGCCGTTCACAAACTGCACATCCGGAAAATTCTCTTCCCACAGTGGATTCGACGTCGACGACGCATTGGCATATATTCGAAACCGGACTGGATAATTACCATTCGGAGCACCGACTAGTGGATCCGTAATTTTGGCTTCCAATTTAATCGTACTCGGAGTTGCGGCATGGATACCGACTACCGGCACCAACACAAACATCGCCGTTAGTACCAGCTGAATGACTCGATTCCCCACCAACTGTGTGCGATGACCCATAATAAAAAACCTCCTGGAACTATAAATTGATGCTAACCGAAAAATAGTTTTTGCTGTCATATTGAGGGTGATCCTCAATTTTCTCATACGCATATGACGCTTTAACACCCAATAATGTGAGAGATACGCCAAGTGTTATTCCCCCTTTGATCTTATCTAATACATAAAATTGGCGATAGCCTCCATTGATTTGGAGATCTTGAAATTCATTAGGTGAGAATTGCAATGCTCCGGCATACAGATTCCCGTGGTTACGACTCGTGAGTTCGCCAAAAACGGTAAAGCTGGTGGACATCATCCATTTACCTGACATCACGAACTCAGTCGGGATTACTTCATAGGATTTCGTTCCATTACCGTTGTCGAAGGCTATCGCGCTATTCGGAGAAAAATTTCGAATAAATCCCGACAGTGACACATCGGGCCGGTCAAACGTAATTCCGATATCGAAATTGGCCCCTGCCGCTTTAATATTTCCAAAATTATTAAAATATTGACTAAACGAGACACCAAAACAAATATTCGGCAATAAATAATCAGCATACGCCGCCCGCAAAATTCCTTGCCGGTAATCAAACGTGTCAGTTACGAAGTATTCGCCGTTCCCATCTTGAGCGGTAATTGGGTTGTCGACAACCGACGTTTCAGCGTATCCAAATCCAATCACCCCAAATGGCGTTCGGGTTGCAAGTGCGAGATTATTATAGGCCGCTTCGTCCATTAAAGTAGTCATAAATAATCCGACAGATGCATTTTCGATTTTTGCCAGACTGGCTGGATTTTCAAACATGCCTGATGCCGTGAAATTAAACCCTTCGACATTCCCACGGGAAATCGTTTCAGCCGAACTTCCGAGGTCGGTAAGCATATCATAGTCAGCGCCCAAAATTACTGACACCATCACCACCCATAACGCTGTAATTCCTAAGAATTTCCGACTAAAATCTCCCATCACAATCCGCGATATCATTTCGGGACCACCGCAAACTTACCTTTTCCGATCACACGACCCTCGGAACTAATTACGAAGAAATATATCCCTGCCGGCAGATCGTAACCTCCAAAAATCGATCGGTTAATGGATAGCTTGTTGTAGGTGTTGCCGATTCCCCCATAAGCACCGGCGTCATACCGTTGTTTAAATATTTGGTTCGCCCTAATGTCAAAAATCCGAATTTCGACATCCGCGTTTCGTGAAAGCCGATACCCCAGCACCGCGCCATCCGACAATGAAAATGGGTTTGGATAGACTAATGGTCGGGTCTCTAAACTGACCGGGGACGTGTCCGCCAGACCGTTAGGCCGAGAGCTAATGCCGAGTTGATCGTCGAGCAAGTAACTCCATTTAACGGCGAGCAATACATAAAACGAATCGGATGAATTAGTTTTGTCGAGGCTACCCACCCCAACATTAGGTTTTAAAACTGTGTATGATAAAAACGAATATTTGTCGACCTGGGGTGCCGCGTACGCACCACCAGAACACAGAATCATTACCACGCTGAGTCGCGACATCCCGATGTAAATTGCCCGAATAATTTTAATCAACCGTTCGTTTCTCCCGCCCACCAAAAATGCCCCACTACCTTGTTATCGAATTTTTTTAGTAAATAATTTCATAAATTTTCGAGAACACCCCGTCCAAGCCGTTAAACGGTACAAATTGACACTGACCACGACCAACTATAGAGTAGCCGGAATGACTAGTATCGTCCTGTTACCTGGAGCCGTTGCCGTAGCACTCATTATAATGGGGTTGTGGGGAATTCGGTCGATTAACCGCCCGCCGCACCAGTTACCGTCCGACTTCGCAAAAATTTTGAGGGATGGGACATCTGCTTTCTCAAAACGTTTGACAAGTAATGTTATTCAGATTCTAGTCTATCTGATAGCCGTCATTTTCATATTTTCAATGGGTTTTGACAAGCTGTTTCCTAGGTTTCAATTAGCGGCGGCGTTAATCGGTGGCCTGACGGTTTTAGCCGTCACCCTGTTCCAACTGCACGTACTTCCTAAAGCGTTGGAATGGATTGTCCGTCGCAGCGATAATTACCCGAACGTCGGAATTTTGGCCCAATTTCTCGTTGGAAACGGGCTAAGTTCAGTCTACGTGGGATCCGCCACGTTGGCAGTGTACATTTCAATTATGACTCTGGGGTTAAAGTCAATTATCGGCTTCACGTTAGGGGTCCTACTGACCGGGTATTTTGTTCGGTTAGGCGGAGGAATATTCAGAGTCACAAGCGTCGTCGGAAACGAACAAGCCTCGGAGGGACATTCCGACATCGCCCGGTGTGATGCACGAAACCCGGGAACGTACAGCGAAATAATTGGAATCACAGTCGGCAATATTTTGGGGCCCGAATCGGATTTGGTCACATCATTTTTATTTGCAGTAACCGCCACGACTATTTTTTCCTCAAATTCACCAGAAACGCCATGGACACCGTTGGTACCCATCTTCATATATACCGCGGCGTTTATGGCATCATTTACGGCGTTTATTTGGTCAGTGTGGCGGATCAAGCGAAATCAATACTCGAATGTATTTTTAGAGGGGATCTACATCACGGTGGTCCTTTCCGCCATCGGAACAATCGCCATTTTAATTCACAGCTACTCTGATCACCTTCAGACCGCATGGCATTTGTTCTACTGTTACACCTATGGCTTAGTCGGCGCCATATTAATTGGGTTCCTTACTGAAATTCTGACTTCAGTTCGATTTTCATTCAGTCGTAATATTGCCCGACAAACCGAGAATGGATCCTTCCAAGTCATGCTAAAAGCGCTTGAGGGTGGTTTTTTGAGTAACGGCCTTTTATTTTTGTTCATCGCTGTCATTTCAATTGCATCGTTGTCAACCTCTGGGCCTTATGGATTGGCCATGGCAGCAATGGGAATGTTAAGCGTTACTCAAAATATTTTAAACGGCAATTTTTCGATACCAATATCAAACGCAGTATCACGAGCGGCGTCACTCATATCGGACTCACAAATTGTTACGTTAAACGTCATCAAAGCTGAACAACTCGCGGGTACCACCGTGGCCATACGAAATGGATTTGCGTCAGGCGCCGCACTGTTATCAACCTTTGCCCTTTTAACCGCGTTGATCACTTCAGAACACATGGAACTATCGGTCAATTTGTTCACTGACATCCATTTATTGGTATCCATCCTGCTTGGACTTGTCATCCCTTACATATTCCTGTCGTTGATTATTCGCGGAACCGGCCGTTCCGTCACCCACTTTAAAACCGAAATTCACCGACAATTTATCGAAATTCCTTTTTTGAAGGTGGGTAAAGCGAAACCAGACGTCGTGCGTGCGGTTGAGGGCATCGCTCACCAAGCGATGGATACATTGGCTCTCCCAGGATTAATTATGTTGATGCCTCCCATCGCATTAGGATATCTATTCGGCACAAAAGCACTGATGGGTTTTGTGTTAGGCGTGTTTTTTTCCAGCTTCAATTCCACTTTTTTATGGAGTAATTTAGGCGATTCTCTTCAACAGGCCCGTGCCTATGTTGAAACGGGTCACCTGGGGGGAAACGAGGCGTCACGATTTAGTACATTGCGCGCCGCCGATCAAACAGGTACGGCTTATCGGGACCTATTAAGTCCTGGGATCAACACCTTGTTAAAGGCGATATGCATGGTGGCGTTTTTAATCATATTAAGTGTATAGGTACGGCTGACGACGCCGGACTCGTTATGTTTCCGCCAGCCGTGCTCGAGTCGATTACCCTCTATCATCTCGTATTAAATTGGATAATTGATAGAAAAATAACTCATTTCCTGAAATAATTTTTGAAATTCCAACGACAAAACCCATTTTTTGTCGTTAGTAAGTTCTGAAAGCAGCCGCATGACCCGCATTAAAGGAGTAACAACATGACTCGAACACCAATTTTTGCAGCTAATTGGAAAATGAATAAATCAATATCTGAAACGGCAGAGTTTTGTCAGGCGTTTTCAGAGCATATCATCGACCCCCGATCAGCCGATGTCGTAATTATCCCACCATTCACAAATATTTCCATGACCCGATCATTACTTCGTCCAACCATTGGGGTCGGTGCTCAAACGGTTTCACATTATTTGTCAGGTGCCTATACCGGTGAAGTCTCCGTGGAAATGGTGGCCAGTGCGGGATGTTCTCACGTCATCATAGGTCATTCCGAACGGCGGTCGCTATTCAATGAAACAGCGAGTCTTTTAACTGAAAAATTGCAGCGGGTAATTGCCGCCCAACTGACGGCGATATTTTGTGTAGGAGAAACACTTGCTGATAGAGAATCAAACCTGACCGAATCCGTTCTCCTGGACCAGCTTCACAGCAGTCTGAAACCACTCGCCACACAACTGGTAGATGCCCCCAATCAATTAGTCATTGCATATGAACCCGTATGGGCGATTGGTACCGGTAAAGTCGCAACGATCGATCAAGCTCAAGCCGCCCATTACTTTATCCGAAAAACGGTGGCAAACATTCTTGGGAGCGAGGCCGCCGATACGATTCGAATTCAATATGGTGGCTCGGTAAAACCCGATAACATTGCCCAATTAATGACCCAACCCGACATAGACGGTGCACTCGTGGGCGGTGCAAGTCTTGACCCAGAATCATTTTATGAAATCATTAAGAACGGGATTATTACATGAAGTTACGTTATCTCATCACTATCATTTTAGGAGTTTTTTTTATGTCCACCATCGATCTAACCGAAATCGCGGCCGAAAATTCAGTCGTAAAATTTGAAACCAGCAAAGGCGACATTATCGTCGAACTGTTTGATACTAAGGCCCCCATCACTGTCAAAAACATCGTATCTTACATCGACGAAGGATTTTATACCGATACAATTTTTCACCGTGTTATCCCAAATTTTATGATTCAAGGGGGTGGATTAACGGCCGATCTTCAAACCAAAAAAACAAAAGCCCCGATCAAAAATGAAGCGACGAATGGCTTATCCAACACTCGAGGAACAATTGCCATGGCTCGAACTGGAATAATTGACAGTGCCACCGCTCAATTTTTTATCAATGTTGTCGATAATTCATTTTTAAATTTTCGAGCCCCCACTAATGAGGGATACGGTTATACGGTATTTGGAAAAGTTAAGACGGGCATGGACATTGTTGATAAAATTCGGGATACAAAAACTGGGACAGTTGGCTATTACGAAAATGTACCCAAAGAACCCGTAATGATTAAATCTGCCACCATCCTTCGGCGAGGGGATTCAGCGCCAACGCTCAGCGTCGACGCCGCTGAAATTGCACCATCACGTTCTGACAAATAGCGTTTAACGTCGTGGTGTTCAGGGTGACACCGACCTGGAAATGTAATCCGTCGCCGGAATAACTGATAATGGATATCCCAGCTCGCTCAGAGTTGGGACTAGGCGGTCAGCATCTCCTACTACAATCACAGTTACGGGCCAATTAAACAACCGTTTCCCGACAGTATTCAACTCATCCAAGGTAATCGTACTCGCTATATTAGCCCGAGTATTTAAAAAATCGGTGTCCAAGTTAAATGATTGAATTCGTCCTAATAGGTCGAGTTTATCCTGGGGTGCCGCATAGCGAAGTGCATCCCTCTGACGAACGCAATTTTTCATGAGCACCATTTCTTTCTCACTCACACCAACCTGACGGAAATCGCTCAGTATTGTTAAGGTATCCTCCACCGCTGTACGTATACCGTCGGCTTTTACTGAGGCACCCATCTCAAAATAGCCTGGGAATTGGGTCGGTTGAAACATAGAATACGCACCATATGACACGCCACGAACCTCACGCAACTGCATATTCAAGCGGCTATTAAAATTACCGCCCACAGAAAAATTGAATAGCTGTCCAATATAAAAATCACCGGTGGCGGAGTAGCGGGGACCGGGAAACACACACCGTAATTCCGCCTGAGTGGCACCGGGAACATGAATTACCAAGACGCGTGATTGGGTGGGAATGGGAGGGTTGACGGAAAAATCGATTGGGACGGTCACACTTGCCGTCACGGGGAATTCCGACATCCAGCGCTGGATATCATCCTCCGTTGCATCCCCCACTACCGAAATATTGGGTCGATGACATCGAATCAATTGCCCCCATAAATCGCGGACAGCCGCCAATGTAACCGCGTTAATCTCGGGGACCGTGCCCAGATCGCTTTGCCCCATCGGGTGCGATCGGCCGTAAGACTCCTGCACTGATGCAAAATCGGCAATCCAGTCGAGATTGGATAGTCGGGACGTTACCACCTCAATTAATTCGCCTCGAACACGGTTAAAATCGGAGTCACTTAATCGAGGAGTGAACCAACGCTCAGCCGCCAACGTCATCACCGGTACCATATTCGATTTAAGAGCGACGATAGAGAGCACCGTATCATCGAGCCCGACTTCAACCGATATCGATGCGCCCAAACGATCCAGCTCGCTGGTAAAGTCTTCCAGCGAGCGTTGGGCGGTATCTTGATTCCACAACCGGCTTAATACGCCCGCAGTTCCATTGTGAACACCGAGTTGACTGGCGAGTATTTTTCCGCCCGGAATCGAATAGGTTATCCTCACAAGCTCATTTGACGTATCGCTAATCCCAAGTACGGGGATATCGTTCACCCGGGTGTTCCAAATCGGTAAATTTAAGGAATATCCCGTGATGTTAGATGTCGGTCGTAGGGACCGATCTATATCGCTTCGGATCGCCACGGAATGAGTCGCGGAATTCGACTTAGTCGGTGAATCGGGAGCAAGCCGATCGGATAATTTACCCTTCGGCATGACGCTTAAAGCAACATACGGCCGATGAGTAATATACGTATTAACCGCTTGTCTCACACTTTCAGTCGTTACCAATTGATACCGGGCCGCTTCTTTTGCCAGAAATCCCGGATGCCCGTCAATGATCTCGTTTAGGGCCAACTGATGAGCAGTTTGATCCAGCTGCTCCAGAAGCCGCATCGTATCCACCTGATAGCGCGTGATAAATTGGTCCACCTGGCGTTTCGCCAACCCGTCGCGGGCTATGGAGTCAATACATTGGGTTATGGCCGCATCGAGTTGCCCCAGGGAGACCCCAGGATACGGAATGGCGGAAATAACAAACTCCCCACTCAATTCCGACGCGTAGTTTGATACATCCACCTCAGACGCAAGCTGAGTCTTCACCAACGCCTGATACAGTAACGAATTGGCACCGGTTCCTAACACGAATGCCGCCGCATCTAATTCCGCTTCGTCATAATGATGGCGATACGGCGCTGGATACGCGCGGATAAGTTGAGGTTGTTGAATTAAGGAGTCTTCGTACGAAGCGTAAATGATGGCATCCATGGTGGACACTTTCCGAGGTGTGTTTCGGACCGATGGCCCGGGAAGAATCGGCCCAAAATAGCGATCAACGAGTGTTAACGCATCATCGGTTTTGACATCTCCCGCGATGACCAACGTTGCATTATTTGGTCCGTACCATCTCTGAAAAAAACGCTTGAGATCCTCGGCATTGACACGATCCAAATCATCGACATTCCCAATCGTTTGCCAGGAATAGGGATGATTAACGGGGTACAATAATCGATCAATGTAGGCACCCGTGAGCCCGTACGGTCGATTGTCGTAGTTTTGGGCTTTTTCATTTTTTACTGTGGCACGTTGAATTTCAAATTTTTCTTGATTAATACCATCGATAAAATAGCCCATCCGATCCGATTCCAACCATAGCGCCGTTTCCAATTCGTTACGGGGTAACGTTTCATGATAGGTCGTCCAATCCCGCGATGCAGAGCCATTCATTCGGCCACCAGCATCCGTCACAATTTGAAAATGCGCGTTGTAGGGAACATGTTTACTTCCTTGAAACATCATATGTTCGAACAAATGGGCAAACCCAGATTTTCCGATATCCTCCCGGGCCGAGCCAACATGAAACATCATTTCCACATGGACAATGGGATCCCGATGGTTTTCGTTAATAATGACTGTCATCCCGTTGTCTAACCGATATTTACTGTAAGGCACGACCACCGGGGACCGACTTGGCACGACCCTCTCGATTAACTGAGGCGCGGCCCAAAGGGATTGGCACAGCGTCATACCGATCATCGCTAAAATAAATGTGCGCATAGAATCTCCTAGCAAGTTATACTGATTTAATGAGTCGACTATCTGACATCGTTACCGGAACTATTCACGAGTTATCTCGAAAGGGAACCGGCATTCTACACATTGGAAAAATACCAGTATACGTTGCCGGAACAGCACCTGGCGATACCATAACTGCAATGGTAATCAAAACATCCAAACACTTTGCAATTGGCAAATTATTAACGATAGTGTCCCCCTCACCATTCCGTCGTCCGAGCCCATGTCCCGCATCCCCTCGATGTGGGGGCTGTGGACTGATCCATCTCGACCCAAGCTATCAACGGCAGCAAAAAATTCAATGGTTACGAGACCTGCTCGACACACAGGGTCTAACGTGTGAGATATCCGATATGGTGATTGGACATGAATTGGGATACCGCCATCGCATCAACCTATCGAAAACCACCCACACCTCCCTGCCCTACGGAATGAACCGATGGCATAGTCAATATATTGAGCCACTCTCGCACTGCCCAATCGCCGTGCCATCGATCAATGACGCATGGGACCAGTGGAGTGAATGGGGAGAATCTCGTCACTTATCGACACTCACGATTAGTGCGAATGGAAGTGGTCAGACTGCGGTCGCCGGTAACGATTCAGACGGACGCCGTTATGACTCTGGCGATACGATCTTAACCGACACCCTCAATGGCATACGATACAGTTGGACCAGTGATTCCTTTTTTCAATCCAATATTCCGCTCGCGGCCCAACTGGTTAAAACGGTCGCCAGCCTACTATCGCCGGGTCGATTGGAGACGGGGGTGGATGTATTCTGTGGGGTGGGATTATTCGGATTATACATGGCCACCATGTGCCACGCGATCGTGGGGATCGAAAGCAATCCAGCGGCCGTGGACATGGCACGGTTCAATGCCGACGCCAATGGGATCGACAATTTTGAGGTCCGATGTCAGGAAGCCGAACCATTTTTCAAATCGGGTGTTCCGATGGATTTTGGTGTAGTGGATCCGCCACGGACCGGATTGGGCCCCGCATTGTGCGATCAGATATGCCAATCCGGAATTGGACGATGGGTCTATGTCTCATGCAACCCGATAACATTAGCCACCGACCTCGCCCGCTTATCCTCCCATTATTCCATTTCGACGATCATTCCATTCGAGATGTTCCCCAATACGGTCCACAGCGAAGTCGTTGTGAGTTTGACTCGTTGATAATCAGTTCCGTATTGACCCACACAACAATATCCTGTTTCGTGTAGTCACAGTCCACCCTGCCGGGTACCCCAGTTGACTCACAAATGATCGGAGGGACCACTATCCAACGGATGATATTCACGGTATCTAAAATGACGACCCAATTGGTAAACGGTCTCGCTGAATATCGCATCGGCGCACCGACCCATGACTGTCCGATTGGCCCAGGCCAAACGATATCGATCCGAGACACGGGAAAACGGTTTTGCTGCGTTTGCAATCGGCCAACACGATCCCTATTCGGGCAAGGACTGTGTTTCCCATGCTTTAAGACTGGTCCAGAAAATTCAGAATGTATTATTCGGCCCGCGCTGTGTCAGGGCCATTTAGGTCGTGGAAGAGATCCCGATTGGGAACGTCGGCACCACGTTCAACCTCACGTGGTTTACATCGCCAATAGTGGCGGGATAAAAGTAGGTGTCACCCGACAGTCACAAATCCCAACCCGATGGATTGATCAGGGTGCTTCCGATGCGCTAATCATTGCCGAGACACCGAATCGGTATGAGGCCGGATGTATTGAAGTAGCTCTCACCCCGTCGTTAGGCGACAAAACACATTGGCAACGGATGCTAAAAGGGATGGATCAGTCACTCGATCTGCATGCCATCGCCGAGACCAGCATCAGCACGCTACCATCCCATTTAAAATCGATGACGGTTCGCCATCTCCCCGCCGTCTCGATTCGCTACCCCGTGACCACCTATCCCACACAGGTTAAATCAATTAAGTTGGACAAGCACCCCGTCATCGAGGGAAAAATTATCGGCATCCGTGGCCAGTATCTGATTCTGGATAACAACCGCGTGTTGAATATTCGCAACCATAGCGGAATCGAAGTGGAACTTCTTCTGTCGTACAATTCGGTCCATCCCCATCCGGCGGAAGATTCAGACAATCAAACGTCGCTATTTTAAGGAGTCCCGACCGCTATGATCACCGAAAAATGTCCGCGCATTGACTGGCGGCATTGCGTTTACTTGGCCCAGATTGCCGTGGCGATTGTGAGCACATTGGCCGCCCCAAGTTTCGCAATCGATTCCCGAAATGAGTCACTGAAAATCAACGGACTCAACCAAGAATTCATTCTGATTACAGCCAACCGAGTGCTATCCCCGGTACCACAGTGGGGCGCACGCCTCACCGAGATCGACACATCGACGCAACTCCGCCGTGGGGAAATATCGATTGTTAATAGCTTGAATCTGTTACCTCAAGTTGGTGCCGTCGACACCGGACATCAGCAGTCGTTGTTTATGCGAGGTCTACCCAGTCAGTACACGAAGATGATGGTTAATGGGATTGACATGAAGGATCCAATTTCGCCTCAAGGGGCCCCATTTTGGGATGGCCTAATTTTATCGACAATCGATTCTCTGTCACTCATTGATGGATCGCAGGGTGCCATTTTGGGGCAATCGGCAATTGCCGGAGCGATCAATGCATCGATTGCTCCTCGTGGATTTCAGGCACAACTCATTGGTGCCGGAGACTACTGGCAACGGTCACTTAAAGCCGGCATCGATGTCGGCGATTGGGCTCTCGTCGCCGTCATGTCAGGCGAACGAGATCACCGACTATCCTCGTTAAAGGACGGTAGTTATCCAGACATTGACCCCTATCACTCCGACAATCAGTTTGTATCGGCGGAGTGGCACCCGTCGAATTTCAAATGGATTGGTCAGGTATTGAGAACCGACAGTATCGCGTATCTCGATAATCGCTACGGTGATCATCCCGACGGAATATTGTCGACACAAATTTTACGGGGTGGCAGTCGTGCCGAGTGGAAATTATCCCCCACAATCACCCCAGCCATTGAAAGTACGTATAGTCGAATCGCCCGAAATGACACGAGTGGGTCAAGCACCTACACCGGTGAACACCTGTCGTTGGGTGCCACGGTGACGTCTCAGTTGGGCAATGTTGAGACGGTAACCGGCTTGACCTTCCGGTCCGAAACGGGGTCCTCCACATATCAGTCGAG
>Ga0214923_10006271_pt1 | contig 13432 bp, 9 predicted proteins | sample LL1510_MetaG_FD_177993 | JGI IMG/M metagenome (GOLD analysis project Ga0214923, IMG submission 177993) | Freshwater microbial communities from Lake Lanier, Atlanta, Georgia, United States - LL-1510 | ecosystem: Environmental > Aquatic > Freshwater > Lake | place: USA: Georgia | collected 2015-10-15
TTGACCTCCATCTTGTAAAGCAAAAACTTTATGACCTAAGTTAACTGCTCGTTTAAAACAGAAATTTATAGCATCTACTCTATTTTTATAAGCAGAATCATTACCTGGATCAGGGTCATTAATTGGAATAGCTCTATTTTGGGTGTCTCGATAACATCCACGACTTACGTAGAGAGCTGGAGCAGGATTTTCACTAGTATTGGTTTGAAAGTACTCAACATTATTAGAATATAAAATTACTATTATTACAATAAATATTAATAAAAAAAATCCAAGTAATAAATTAATTTTTTTCATACAATCCCTAATTACTATTTGTATTTTTTTATTTAGTAATCGCAGCAATTATCTTTTTTACAGCAACCAGAGTTTCTACTATTCATTTCCACAGATTCTTCATATTCATCATCAATTACCTCAGTATCAAATCGTCGTGCATCCTGTATTTCCTTTCGAGCAATACGACGCATTTCCGCCATAGTATCAGTTTCAGCCTTCATTTTATTCGCCGTAACTTTTGTCATATCATCAATCGTTTGGGGCAGATTTTTTCCCTTGAGACTCGACGGTGATGCACCTGATAACTCAGATAAATTAGAGATAGATATAGGAATAGTTCCAGAATTTATAGGAATAGTTCCAGAATTTATAGGAATAGTTCCAGAATTTCCACTAACATCTACACGAAAAGTTGTTGATAGCTTTTTATCAGGATTATCAGGGTCGGGTAGTTCAGCATCAATTACTGTTAATTTCGTGTCAAAAGAGGCAAAACCTTCGCGTTTACGAGTTAAAAGTAATATAACTAATAATAGTGCCAGCATACATAATGAGCCACACACAATTTTAACTTCCATTCTAATTAATAACAAAAAATTGATTTAATATCAACTATTAATGATTAAAGATGATATGACTGACAATAAACCCCTATTACTTGATAGACTTAATAGAAATGATTATGAAACAATTATCGAGATAGGCTTAGATGAAGCCGGACGTGGATGTTTCTTCGGTCCAATTATGGCAGGTGCAGTCTTATGGCCTCTTGAGGAGACATGGAACGATACCATAAGAAATTTGGCAGGTAAAATCAAAGATAGTAAAAAACTATCACCAAAGCGCCGTAGTGAATATGCAAATAAGATTCGTGAATTAGTGGATATTTGGGGGGTTGGAATAGTAAGTGCCGATGAAATCAATGAAAATGGAATTCAATGGGCTAACCGGGAAGCATTTAAAAGAGCTTTATCGGCCGCTTGGATGAAAATTCCTAAGGAAATTCGAACAAATGTACGATTTGTTGTGGATGGGTCCATTTCATTTCTTGATTTTGCAAGAAATATAATCGACAATGATTATTCCTGTATAGAGGAATTGGTGGTGGAAGGGGATGGAAAATATCTAAGTGTTGCGGCTGCATCCATTCTTGCTAAAGTTGCACACGATGATTGGATACATAATTGGATCTCCGCCAATACCGAGTTAGCCGAAAGATATGACATGGCCGGTTCAAAAGGATATGGGACGGCAAAACATCGTGCTGGTCTTGGAAAATGGGGATCCGTAGAGGGGCATCGGACTCTCTTTGTGCGAAATTGGATTCCATATATGACAGAAAATATAATTGAAACTCATAATGAAGGACAGTTCAACAAAAGTTCTAAGACTGAGAATCTAAGTAAATGTCTAATAAAACTATAATCCCTATTAAGCAACTTTACAGGGATTATTTAGTTTATAGTCTATATAATTACAAATTATTCGGATACTTAGTTGCGGCGATTGCGACGGCTGCGGTTCTTGTTCTTGCGCGTCGCCTTGCGGCCAGCGCGGCGCTTGCCACCCATCGTGACATTGGAGGCATTGCCATTCTTGCGGTTACGATCACGGCGGTTGCGGCGAGTCATCATCTTATCTATATCTAATACGCAGATTTTTTCTTGTGCGTTCCGTGCGTTTTGTGAATACCTGTTCAGAATCGCAGTTCTCCCGCCTGCCAGGCCTCCAAAATAGCCAGATCTTCAGCTCGAGCCTCGGCAAAATGTTTTTCACCGTAGGAATGCCCCTCACTCGGCTCATAGTCAATATATTTTCCTTTTGGATCTCTGGGATTGGCCTGCGATGGCGTCAAATAGCCTCTGAGACGCTGTATCCATTTATAGGGTTCATAGGGATACACTTTATAGTCCAGAAGACCAGTTCGAGTTAAAACAAGAACTCGCGGACTCGCGCCCTCTATCGGGAGACTATTTATGGGAGAGACGGACAATAATTCGGCAAAGTCCTGTATTCTCTGCTGGGGATTTCCGAATTCATCCCATTCACCAATAGTTAATGGCAATTTGGGATTACTTGATGTTCTCAATAAATCTACATAGGGAACCTCGGAGAAAACGGCGCCGAAGAGGTCTCCTGTCGGCTCCCTGGCAAGCGTGGAACCAACCAAGAAACCCCCTGCTGAGCGTCCATAAATCGCTGTTTTTTCGGCGGGCACTCCCAGCCTCGTTCGACACGCCTTTATAACTGCCAGCATATCTTCGACGGAACCATGGCGATGCTCTCTGCGCCCTCCTTCGGCCCAATCGAAATCCTTCTCGCCTCCGCCACGAACATAGGCATACGCGACGGCCCAACCTTTTTCCAGGAGAGGCCCCCAATACTGCCAGGGCCAACGAACCACCGTTGTCTGGCCATAGGAGCCATATGCGGTCACCAGTAGAGCCTTGGGTGTCTTTCTGGAGGCTTTCATAATCCAGGCAAAGGGCACCTCCTTTCCATCAGCCGACTTTGTAGAGGAGTTATGAATTTGTAGTTTTGGAAAATCCGTTTTTTTCAAGGGTATATGAAAGACATCATCGTGGACTGCCGATAAAACGAAGGGGTCCTGCTCTGGGGTCATAATGTGAAACGTGTGAACTAGTGCGGATTCCCAGTTGGCATATGGGTTCGGTAAAATTTCTCCAGCCGATATATTAAAAAGAAGCCTGGGATTCTTATTTGGCCCACATTTCCAAAGACTCTCCTGGCCATTCCTCATCATGATAGCAAATCCCCCTTCGAGACTTATCCAAATAGGGAAGCCACCCTTGGGAAGATTCCAGTCTTTCAGGGGCCAGCCACGGAGTTCATAGTGAGGTGTCATTCGCGCATCAGGCTCATGAGCCGCACGTTTTACAACACGGCAATCTTCGCCGTTTAATATTTGACCCACGGGCATTTGATACACAGAATCCTTGTCAAGTTCCGTTAATTTCTTGCGCTCAATTCGCCAAGTCCTGGTAAAACCGGCATTGGAAGACTGCAGATAGAGGGAGCGTCCACCCGTTTTTACAACAGATAAATAGCACTTCGGATCCTTTTCCTTATAAAGTATGACTTCTTCCTCACCAGTCACGGCATTACAACATGCCAATTCAACGGTCTGAATGAGTCCTTCGACCTTGATGTAGTAACACAGATTATCTACAACAGCTATATCGGACGACGTGAATTTCTTCTTCCAGATAATTTTATCATATGACGTCTTACATACAAGTTCATTCAAACTGCTACTTTTTATTGAATCTGGGCGAACATACCAGACAATATTTCCCTGGAAATCAATATCATAGAATCTCTCCCGACGCTTCGACCATTTCCATCGCCAAAAAGAATCCTTTTTTGAGTATGATATGAAGATACTATTACAGCCAATACTATATACTTCAGCATCTATGAATTCCGTTGCTTTTGAAATCTGCTCCCTGAATTCAGGGATATTTTTACGAACTGCTTCTTGGCCTACAATAGTATTCCAATTTTTTTCTTCATTATTAAGTAGTTCTTTCCACTTTGGCCCAGACATCTTCTCCATCCATGCCCAGGGGTCTTTCCAGGCAATATAGCCCAAATTTCGTATAGGTTCTGCTGTCATAAGATAGAACAAGTATTATGCCCCAACCTATATAGGATAAGGAATATAAACACTAGCGGCTAAGAGCATCAGAACACCCTGGCAAATGGTCCTCAAATCTGCCGCAATCTATTATAACAAGACGTGTTTCGGTCTAGCCCAGGATGCGACAATTTTGGAGAAACTGGTGCGAGCCCAGGGAATAACAAGTCTTCACCGTTTGGATATGAACGAACCTGCTGTGGCAGTAGATGTGGCGTTTCACTTAGAAACACCTGTTTATCAGGTGATGGGTTACTCTCATGTAAATGTGCTGATGATTAATAGTGAACAGTGGATTCGCAATGTGTATGACCCTTATCTGGCATCTTTTGATCGAGTATTTGTCCGCTGTGTAGATGACCGTGACCGTTTTCAGCAGGAATTACGAGAATCAGGGCAACGATGGGAACATATTGTAGCAATACCGTGGAGTCTGGGGGGCGTATCTGGAAGCATGACTAGAGAGAAACCCGTAATAGGTGAAATTATTGATGAAAAAATTGGATTTGTGTGCTTTATAGGAAAGAATCAATATAAATACGAATGGCTACATGATTTCCTGGCTGGCAGAGGCTGGCAGACCACTTTCCCACCCCTGCGCATATACACTTCCAAAACGGAATTCGCCGAGAGTCTCCTAAAAGCGCGTGGAGAGCAGACGAACATTCAGATTGAATGTCGCGATTTGGATAGTGCGCAAATTGATAGACTTCAGTGGCTTTATGCTGGCCATCTTCTATGTAGTCGTGGAGAAGGTTTTGGATATGCTGCGGCGGAGGCTGAGGCTCATGGGGCAAAACTCCTATTGAGTGAGTTACCGGTCTTTAAGGAATATTATGGAAACCGAGACAATGTAGCTTGGTTGCCGAGCCGTTCTATAAATACTAGCGATGTAACTGTTCCGAAAGCCCGTCAAGGACTGCGGTATAATTTGACAGGCCCCCTTTTCAGTGACGACGAGGACCATATAGAAAAAGGGATTAGAACTTTGATGGTGTCCCCTATGACGGCTAGTGAGAGAATGGAGAAGGGCCGACTTGCTGTTCAAAATAGATGGGAAGTTTGTATAAATGGTTTCAAAACGGAATTATGGAATCATGTGGAGTCTCTTGCTTTACAGCGCAGTCCAAAATCGGGTAATTGGCACGCCCCCCCTGTTTTAGTTCCATCGGATTGCCCGCCAATTACTATAGTAACACCGACGCGAAATCGGCGTAAATTAATCGACATTGCTTTTCATAATCTGCTCTCAACGGATTATCCGCTAGAGAAAATTACGTGGATTGTCGTAGAAAACTCGGATGATAATGACAAAGCGTCGAGTGATAAAATAATGAATTTTCAGGTAAATTGTAAGGCTATTCGTATAAAATATATTCCTCTGCCAGGAGTTGGACGCAAGTCGGTAGGAGAGTTGCGAAATATAGGAGTGGAACATGCCGAAGATGATCTGGTAGTCTTCATGGATGATGATGATCATTACCCAGTCACTTCACTTCGTAGAAGAATTGCCTGGCTCCTTCGTGGTTTGAATGGGAATGTGGCTGGGAGAAGGACGGAGATTGTTGGCTGCACAACTTTGGCACTCTATGACCTACGTCGAGGAATAAGTGCTGTTAATGTTCCTCCGTGGGATTTGCCCCTGGCGCAGCGGATTTCGGAAGCTACTCTGGCGTTTCATAAATCAGCATGGCTTGATAGGAAATTTGGAGACGTCGGTATAGCGGAAGGAGAGGGATGGATTCAGGGACGTGAGGAGAAATTCTTGGAGATTCCGCCTCAACAGATTATTGTGGCTTTTTCGCACGGAGAGAACTCAACTTCCCGAAGAGTGCCGGCTTTGGAAGAGCCGAATGGATGCTTTTGGGGATTTCCGAGGGAATACTTGCGATTTGTTCACGGGCTTGTTGGAGTTCAGGTGGAAGAGGAGAAGAAGGCTGGGGGGAGGACTTCAGGGGTTCGAGAGCGTCTACAGGCACGGTTGGCTGGGCGAGAATAGCCGCAGTGCTCTCAGCGGCTGCGGCGGCGGCTTCAGCAGGACTCTCGGCAGCGGCTGCGGCGTCGGCTGCTGCCGCTGTGGCGACCTCTGTTCTGCGCGTGCTGTCCGCGACCATCAATTCCATTAGAGTGCTTTGTCCCAAAGTATAGCCTGCTCTTCTACAGATTGTCCCTCGTCTGCGGGTATCCGTCGGATATCCGAGTAACTGTAGAGCTAAAGCCAGGCTTGGTGCTTCATTTTCAAATATTGCCACGACGCCCTCCATTTCTTTAGAGCAAATAATCTCTGGTTTCCTCACCAAAACCTGGAGATTATTAAGATCACCAAACGAAAAAAATAGTTCCTGCGGAAGCGGCTTGAGTCCAGCACTTGTCAATTGCTGATTAATTTTATCTATTGAGCTATTAAAACCGCGCAACGCCTCATCAACTCTTGCGCGCACTGGCGCAGGTGCAAATGTCTGAAACGACGCAATTATTAAGCCAATTATCAGACTCTTGAATGAATCAATCGTGGTAAAGACTATCTCTTTTCTAATTTCAGGCGAAATTAAATAAAATACATCAAGAACCATTTTCATAATAAGTGTCGTATATAATATAGTTGAACCGAAGAAACCTCCAAAGGATAATATAGCCTGTTTCCAGCGACCAAATAGGAGATCAATGGTTCCCAGGGTTAAACTCAGAATTTTTCTCAGCAAATCACTCTTTAGCGCAGGAACAGAGCCAGATACCAGGACACGGATGATTTCAATGAGAGCATAGGAGAATACAATAACAAGTCTGGGGGGAATAGGAATAGGGGCAACGAGGCCGATTTCGGGTATAACGGGTGTCTTGAAGTTTTTCCGCTTACCTTGGTCGGAATCATCGAGCATTTTCAGGAGACCATATTCACGGGCATACCGTCTGCTCATGTCATCCACAGCTCCTATGCGGTCCATAATCATTTGAACCACATCATCAGGCCCTCGCACAGGAGTTCCCTGGGGAAATTTACCGCCTGATTGCCGAACATTTTCTTGAAAATTCCCACTGGCTTCGGCCAGACCAGAAAAAATCTGGTGAATAGCTGAGGCAAATCTTGGAATCTCTTCGGGACTAAATAGAGGGTCACCATTTTCATCACGAAGCCCAGCCAAAGTCCTTTCCCACTGGTTGTTGTCCTGGGGTTGCTCGGACTGGTATTGGAGCCATGCCCGATAAATTTGTGCTAGGCGATGAATGGCCTGGTAAAAAAGTGGACCTGTATCTTCAGACTGTTCGGCGGTGTGAACTATTCGTTGTAATTTATCAACTGTATAGACGGTCATAGTTCTTAATGAACTCAGATGATCCCCTATTTAGTTTTTATAGAATAAAGTTATAAATACTTATCGCAGTTTTGATGTTTTTCGTGTGTGAGTTCTATGTGCTTTAGCTCGGACTCTGCGAGTCCTACGTATCCTACGTGTTTTTAGCCGTCTTCCTCCAATGAATTCTTTCAACTGCTCAATATTCGAATTGGCGCGAACTCTAGAAATTTTATTTAAAAATTCAATTTCATTTTTGAAAGATGTTGGAACATCTACATAGTCTTTTCCAGTCCATTCTGAATACATAAAATTTAATACAGGTCTTGGTATTTCTTCGACTCTTTCTAAAAAAATGCGTAATTTCTCTACATAATCAGATTCTTCATTAATTTCAGTAGCAATATTTTTAATGACTTCTTTCGTTGATGGAATAAGTATCTTAATATCTTCAGGTAATAAACCTTCCCTGTCTAACTCCTTAAAATTAAAATCAAGAAAAACTCTGACCGTTACATCGAAAAAACTTGTAGGACGACTCGGTATTGAGCGGCATGCTATAAAATAATATATACCAGGACCTAATTCTGCCATGATTTCATTCAATGTTTTCTCCACAGGAGTATGGACATTTTTAGACTCTTCAGGCGTCGGTATTAAACTATTATAAAAAATAATTTGTCTATATTTATTCTGATTTGGTATAATTAACTCCTGAGGAAAATAATGAATAAATTTACCACATACACCTATATACTTATCAATCTCAGAATATTTCGATTTTATTATTGATATCTCCTCTTCAGATATATCTATAAAGGGTGGCACATCAGGGGACTCAATAGGAAATTTATGGACACCACTTTGAATAATTTGTTTATAATTTTTCCTTTTTCCTACGACAGTCCAGTCTGCGAGTAGTTTTACCGAGAGTTTGGGATATTTTCTGCCAGCCGAATAAATACGAATATTATGTCCTATTCTGTCCTGAATTGTATTCTTATTTCTTATGGGGTCAGACAATAATACCCTGTTTTCTTCTTTTGATAGTAAACTTAAGATAGGACACACATCCGACATTTTTGATGTGTCTGCCATTTTAGTGAGTGTCACCAATGTATATCCATCGGGAACAGTGTCTCGGTCAGAAAATTCTGTAAACTCTTCTGTGCCGTGACCAACTACAGTAAAAATATTAGAATGATATGATACATCAGCGTCAGAAACGCTCATTCTAATATTACTATGTTTATTTCTAATGTGCTCTTATACTTATAAACTGTGGTAGTGTGGGTGTGGGTGTGGGTGTGGGTGTGCGCGTGTCAGAGCGGCTTATGCTGAACACACTAGGCATCCTTCGTCGGCCTCCCCAGCACGTTTCTGCCTGTCTGTCTCAGCACGTTCGGCCTCCGCCTGAATTTCTGGATCGATTGTGAATTTTTGGGCCATGACTGGGGCACGCGTTCGCAAATAATAAATTCCCGTCTTCAGACCCTTTTTCCAAGAATAGAAGTGCATGGATGTCAGCTTCGCATATGTGGGATCGGCGACAAATAGGTTGAGACTCTGGCTTTGACAAATAAAAGCACCACGAGCCGCAGCCAGGTCGATAAGTGTTCGCTGTTTAATTTCCCAGGCAGTTCGAAACAATTTCTGGACAGGTTCTGGGACTTCTGCTAGTCCCTGAACGGATCCGTTCTGGGCGATAATTTTCTGTTTGAGTTGCTCGGACCACACATTGTAACGGCGCAATTCGTGCATCAAATGTTTATTAATGACAATGTATTCACCGCTCTTTGTGCGCCTGGTGAAAATATTCGTCAAAATGGGCTCAAAACACTCGGTATTTCCGAGGATTTGGCTGGTGCTAGCAGTAGGCATAGGTGCAATAAGAAGAGAATTCCGTAGGCCATGCGCGGCGACTTTGGCTCGAAGGTCTGACCAGTTTAGTGAACCATCTTGCTGAGTGAGCGGCACGACACCCCAAAGGTCGGGCTGAAGTTTACCCTTGGATGCGGGCGAACCTACATATGTAGAATATGGTCCTTCTGCCGAAGCCAGCTCAGCCGACGCCTCCACAGCTGCATAGTAAATGTGCTCAGCAATTCGTTGATTGATGTCGGCGGCCTTGTCGGACTCCCAAGGTGCCCGCAACAGAGCAAAGACATCTGCGAGTCCCTGGATTCCTAGGCCAATCGGCCGATGACGCATATTGGAGCGCTGACATTCCTCGGTAGGATAGAAGTTAATATCAATGACGCGATTCAAATTCAGGACGGCAGTATGAACAACCTTGCGAAGACGCGTGTAATCGAAGGTCTTCTGCGCTGAGCCGCGGACAAACGCAGGAAGACTAATAGAGGCCAGATTACACACTGCGGTTTCATCGGGACTGCTATACTCCACAATTTCACAACACAGGTTGCTGGATTTGATAGTGCCCAGATTTGCCTGATTGGACTTCGCATTGGACGCATCTTTATAGAGAATATAGGGCGTCCCTGTTTCAATCTGACTATCTAGAATCTTGAACCAGAGTTTCTGCGCGCTGACCTTGCGCCTGCCGCGACCCTCTTTCTCATAGCGTTCATAGAGTTTACGGAAATCTTCACCCCAACAATCGGCCAACCCAGGGGCTTCGTGGGGGCAGAATAGGGTCCAGTCCGTGTCCTCCTCTACACGCTCCATAAAGAGATCAGGCACCCACAGGGCATAGAAGAGATCCCTGGCACGCTCCTCTTCGGCACCCTGGGGTAGTCGAAGTTTGAGGAAATCCTCCACATCCGCGTGCCAAGGCTCCAGATATATTGCGAAGGAGCCGTTGCGTTTGCCACCGCCCTGATCGACATACCTGGCGGTCATGTTGAAATTTCGCAACATGGGAACAATTCCGTTGGATGTTCCATTTGTCCCGGCAATATGACTTCCTTTCGCGCGGACATTATGGATATGGAGACCAATGCCGCCAGCATGCTTGGAAATCAGGGCGCAGTCCTTTAGAGTGTCATAGATGCCCGAGATGCTGTCATCCTTCATGGAGAGAAGGAAACAACTACTCATCTGTTGGCGTTTCGTCCCAGCGTTGTAATTGGTCGGCGTAGCATGAATATAGGTCTTGCTTGAAAGAAGATTGTATGTCTGTCCAATATTCTCGAAATAGGGTGAATCTTCATTTGTTCCAATCTTATCCATCCACAGCGAAACGGCTACGCGCATCCAGAGATGCTGCGGGCGTTCAATAACTTTTCCTGTGGAGTCACGGAGCAAGTAATGCTGGAGTTCCAGAGTCTTGAAACCAAAGTAGTCCAGTTTAAAATCCAGATGGTAATCAATCATTGACTCAAGACTGTGGCCAAAGCGACGAATAAAATCCACATAGGTGGGTGAGAGATTGTTTTTGGGATAGACGGCGAGAGCCTCAACTGCAGCCACCAGATTGTCTGGTGTGTTCTTCTGGTGATTGCTGATGGCAATACGGGCCGCCAGGGTTCCGTAGTCTGGATTCGTAGTTGCAAGGGAGATGGCAAGATTGGCTGTGAGTTCATCGAGTTCACTAGTGCGAACACCCTGATAAATTCGTGTTACAACTCGCTGAGCAATTAGGACTGGATCTACCTCGAGTTCGTCGGATGCTTTGCGAATTCGTGTGAGGACTTTGTCAAATGACACTTCCTCGAGAGTGCCATCGCGCTTGGTGACTTGCATACTAATCATCTTGGAGTTTCCCGGATGACTCATTTTTCACAGTTGTTCTTCTATTCGGTGTGGGTGTGTTCAGTCGTCAATTTTTTGGAGGTTTAGACACATATTGTAATGATTTTAGCCCTCTTAGATAGAGTGGCCATTCACACGAATGGGATATTTTGACACATCCCTATTACTTTTAGGAATAATAGTATTTATTTGGCTAGGCGGAAAAATGCTATTTAAAGACTTAACAGAGGGTTTTCGTTCTCCGTGGGGCTGGCGACGTGGGCCGCCATATGGGTGGCCTGGGTGGTATAGGGGTCGATGGGATGTTCATGGGGCACAGACATGGCGACGTGGCTGGAATCCTGTAGTTACGTGGTCTCCTTGGGCAACCTGGTGGCCCGAGAGAACTTATGTATATGATGATGGATGGGCGACACCATGGGACTGGCTATATAGACCATGGGGACAGCAGCCGTGGATTTATTACCGCGAAGGGTTTAAAGGTTCTGGGAAGAGGGATGATACTGACAAGGCGGCAGAGGTCGCTGCAAGGGCACGATTATCTGGAAAAGCTCCTGGGAAAAACACTGAAGAAAATATTGTGACATCCGAGGCGGATATTTATAATTATGCCCCAAATGGGCCTCAGAAGGCCGATGTTTACGACTTGGATAAACCATATCGTTTACTTGACCGAAAAGGGACATGTATGCCAGAAACTATTTCAGGAGTAACTAGCCGTTCTTGTTATGCTACGGACTTTGAGCGCCTTATAGAGTTGACTGGGAATTACGCACAGCAGACGAATAATTATAAGAGAGACTTGCCTGATAGTTGCTCAGCCCCATATAATGAGCTTGTATTATCTTTCTATAAAGCTAATCCTTTACCAGGTTTTGGTGGTGGAAAAATACAATAAATTATAATTTTAATTTTTCTTAATAGAATGTCAAATAGAAACTTTGATGCCTCTATTATTACAAAACGCACGAGAGATAGAACTATAGCCCAGAATTTATATAATAATCAAAAAAGTGGTGTTCAGATAATTAACAATCCACAAACGAGTAATCCAAATTGGTCCATCATACCGTAATTCACTGAGGGAGAAATGACGACGTATCAAACTAGTTTATTAGGTAGATTAAGTGAAAATTTGGGAGGTATTGCTAATTTAACGGGAAACCCCTTCGGCAGCCCCAATCAATCATCTGATTCTTTGTCAGATCCTGCACCCGCCCCAGAACCTGCACCTGCCCCAGCTCCTGCCCCAGCTCCTGCCCCAGAACCAGCTCCGCCTATCATCGGGTTTGAACCAACTAGCTGGATAAATTCTGATGGAGTTGATTTTAATAGTCAAGGACGTAAAGTTGCGTATGGAAATGGTAAATGGATAGCAGTAGGTGTTGATTCTACGAATACGATAAAAGGCTCTACAGATGGTATAACATGGTTTGATGTCGATAATCAAATGCCTTATACAGTTAGTAGCACAGGTGTATTTGGAGTTGCAACAGACGGTAATGGAAATTGGGTGGCTGTAGGTAATAAAAATACTCAAGCAAATGCAAAAACAATTCTTTATTCTTCAGATAATGGTGTTACTTGGAATTCAAATTCAAGTTATGATTCAGGATTTAATCTTAACAATGGTTTCACAGATAGAGGTTGGGGCGTAGCCTACGGAAACGGTATTTGGATGGCAGTTGGACATTATAATACAACCCCCATCGGATATGAACGAAATGTTAAAGTAGCAACATCATTTGATCCTATCACTGGACCAAATTGGTCAAATTCACCACCTGGAACAGGCCGCAATGATGTTTTCGGCCTGTCAAATCCTGCCATATGTGTTGCATATGGCAATGGAACATGGTGTATTGGAGGCCAAGATTTGAATGCTACCCCAAAAGGTTCCATATTTTATTCTACAAATAATGGGACATCTTGGACCAAAGCAACAAATTCATTCAAAGGTCAATGTATGGGAATAGCAACAGATGGTAATAATAATTGGGTAGCCGTTGGTTCACCAAAATCAGGCTCTGATCTTAGACCAATCAAATATTCTACTGATAATGGAATCACGTGGATAGATACAACAACTCCATCCGCCAGTCTATTTAGTATGGGTAATTCTGTATCCTATGTTCAAACAAGTTCAGGAAATGTATGGGTTGCAGCAGGTTCAGGAAATTCTAGAACTATTTTAATATCTACAGACAATGGAATTACCTGGAGTTCGGGCGGCTCGAATACTTTCACATTCAATGCCTATGGTGTAGCCTATGGAGACGATAAATGGGTTGCTGTAGGTGATGGAGGGGCAGCCAGTATTCGGTATAGTTCCAATTAATTAAGTCGAATAACACAAATCTGCTGCTGATTTTCATCACCCCCCTTTTTTTTCCTGGGACTGCGTAAAATCGCATAATTACCTTCGGCATATTCTTTTCGACCACTCTCAACAGCAACCCAAAATGCATCCACTTTGAGCTTGGCCAAT
>Ga0214923_10006273_pt1 | contig 13430 bp, 14 predicted proteins | sample LL1510_MetaG_FD_177993 | JGI IMG/M metagenome (GOLD analysis project Ga0214923, IMG submission 177993) | Freshwater microbial communities from Lake Lanier, Atlanta, Georgia, United States - LL-1510 | ecosystem: Environmental > Aquatic > Freshwater > Lake | place: USA: Georgia | collected...
AAGAGTTATATCGGGTGCCCTATCGTTCAAGAGAGGATTATGTGTATAAAATAAAGCCTCGATATTTGGCTTATATCTGGCGAGAAACATTGAAGGCTGAAAAACGTGCCAACGGCCAACCTAGTAGGCAAATTTTATTAATCCATGCCAATTTGCTTAATAGCTATTTACTGGGTGATATTATTAAAATGTATCAACAAAATGGCTATAAATTCATTACACTCAATCAGGCAATGGAAAACTTAGCGCCAGCATTAACCTTTCCCGCGGTGGAAAAGCCGACAAAGCCAAAGGGGATGGATGATTTTCTCCCTGCAAGTTTACAGCCCATAAGTCGTCGGTAGCATCTTGCCTAATGCGATAGGCCTTCTCGCTACGGCTCCAACTGCTTTTTCTAGGTTAAAAAATCATGCGGAGCCAACTGGTAGGTATTTCCAAAATCGTCCTGAACAACAAAGGCTTTATGATGTCTTGCTTGAAGGGTTTCTTGTTTTTTAAGAAGTCCGGTTTTGAAATGCCAACCTTTGGGTAATTTAAGTTGTTGACCAAGTCTGGATAGGGTTTTCAAGGTTTGGTAGTTTTTTTGAACGCTATAAGATTGCATTAAATAGACAGCACCTTGGTCATCGATGAGTTCATAGGCCGGCATACCCATTTGATAAATCCACGTCGTATATCGGTCTACTTTTCTTATTTTATAGGGCCTATATGACTTAAGTAAGTCAAACAAACTTAAGTGCAGAATTCCAGCCTCCCCAAACATAATCCCGCCAATTTTCTTGGTATTTTTGCTGATGCGTTTTGTATTTTTATACCCATCGATGACCCAATAACGAGGCCCGTTTAAATGGACTGAAGAGGCCCCGGTTTCCTTTTTAACACCATCCACCGTTATTGCATTCCATAATTTTTTTGGACAGTTGTTAAAACCCCAGGTATTGTAGACGGAGTAATTTGTAAGAGATTTGTCCAAAATAATTTCACAATAGCGAGATCCGCGGATATGCAGCCTCCCATTTGCATGACAAAAAATGGAATTAAATAGCAAAAAAAGTAAAAAAAATACACATAAAGCGGGTTTTATGCCATTATATAAAAAAAAATTTTTCATTAAAAATATCCTTATTTGGTTGATTTATTCACCCATATCCAATGAATAACCTCCAGCATACACAAACGCTTAATAAAAGCAACGATCCAGTTGTGGCAAGGGCTATCATTTATATACTGCCGCAGTTTTAACGGTTATTTTTATCCCTTTTATAAAAAACAGAGCGATGGCGGCGGCCCGTTAATCATCCCTTAACAAATGAATATCATTAAAACAATATTTACACTCTTTGGGATATTTGGTACTATATGGCTCATGATGCTCTGTACCTGTGTGCCAGAGACTTATAATTACCAGTTTAATAACCTGTTTGGAGATTCAAATGAGTGCAGTAGTAGCCCAAGAAATGCAACAACATAGCGAGGCGTTGACTCAGCAAGTCATTAGCGCTGTTAAAGGCTATTTGAGTGTTGTAAATACAAAGAACACCAATCTTAACCTATATCAACTGATTGTTGAAGAAATAGAGGCGCCTTTATTTCGTACGGTGATGGAGTTGACTCGATACAATCAATCCAAAGCGGCTCGTGTATTAGGTGTAAGCCGTGGAACATTGCGTACAAAGCTTAAGCGTTATTTTGATGATGAGTTTATTGGAACCCGCACAGAATAATCGCTGGTCTTCTGCTAGGCACTCTGGTAGTATTCCTTTCAAAGTCGGTCAGGCAATCGCTCTTGTACATGTACAGGGGAGGAAAGTCCGGGCTCCATAGGGTAGAGTGCCAGGTAACGCCTGGGAGGCGAAAGCCTACGGAAAGTGCCACAGAAAATATACCGCCTGTTGCGTTCTTCGGTGTTTTTAAAGCACTGAAGTACAGGTAAGGGTGAAATGGTGCGGTAAGAGCGCACCGCACGATTGGCAACAATCGTGGCAGGGAAAACCCCACTCGGAGCAAGACCAAATAGGAATCCACGTGATTGAAAAATCACATCGCGCGACCCGCGTGGGATTCGGGTAGGTTGCTTGAGGCAAACGGTGACGTTTGTCCCAGATGAATGATTGTCCGCGACAGAACCCGGCTTATCGACCGACTTTTTCTCTTTTTATTAGTGTTTTCATGTTAACCATGTACAGGCCAGAGTCAGGGCAGTCTGCGCCAGCGAATTACTTATTGACACAGTCAACGGACTTTTGCTACCTTCCGCGTCCTTGTTTAAAACTAACTGGAGTTATTAGATGTTAACATTGGAACAGAAAACGAAGGTTTCGCAAATATTAACGCAACATTATAAAAATGCCATATCAAAAGCAACACCATCTCAACGGAAAGATATTAAAACATTTGTTACAACTGATGATGCTGGACTTTTTAAAATAGATGGTATTCCAGTTAATTTTCACTCAGCTCAAGTCTTGAAGGTAATTCACAGTATGAAAATAGACGATCCCCTCTATCCCCAGGAGTTAAAGGATATAAAGTCAAAGTCTGTAGATGCCTCTTTTAAAGATATCAAGGCTGAGCTTACTGCTTTGATTTTAATGAGGACGCCTTCTCCTGATGCGGGTAAGTATAAATTTTTGACTTTAAATGTCTTGCCTGAAGGTCACAAAGAAGACGAAGAAGACAAAGAACAAGACGAAGAAGACGAAGAACAAGACCATGGTGCTCATTTCCCAATGAGTTAATCAACGTCCACGCTTGATTATAGTGTCGACTACTTTTACTATCTGATTTTTAGTGCGTTGAGTGACAAATGATGATGCTTTGTATTGATGTTGGGAATTCTCATATCTATGGTGGTGTCTTTCTAAATGGCGACATTAGCTTACGCTTTCGTCTGACGTCAAAATCGAACACCTCGGATGAGCTGGGGATATTTTTAAGAAATGTGTTGCGGGAAAATCATTGTGACCCTGATGCCATTAAAAAAATATCCATATGTTCAGTGGTTCCTCAGTTTGATTATTCATTGCGATCAGCCTGTTTAAAGTATTTTGCAGTTGATCCCTTCTTTTTACAAGCAGGGGTGAGGACGGGATTAAATATAAAATATCGAAACCCGGTGGAAGTCGGTGCCGATAGGATTGCGAATGCGATTGCAGGGACGCACGATTTTCCTAATACAAATCTTATCATTATTGATTTTGGCACGGCGACAACCTTTTGTGTCATTACTGCCAAAAAAGTGTATTTGGGTGGCGTTATTTTACCAGGCATTCGTTTAACCGTGGATGCGCTGGCATCGAACACAGCCAAGTTACCACCCGTAGAAATTATTAAAGTAGAGAGTGTCATTGGCCGTTCAACAATAGAAAGCATTCAATCCGGTGTTTTTTATGGTGCGTTGGGGGCTTGTCGTGAACTGATTCGGCGAATTAAAGAAGAATCCTTTGTTGGGCAAGACGTGATGGTATTAGCAACCGGTGGTTTTGCTGGATTGTTTGATAATCTAGGATTATACGACCAGCATCTTCCTGATTTGGTGCTAAATGGTGTGCGGATAGCGGCTGAAATGAATGCTTAGCAAGTTTTTTCCGTAAGAAGGGTAGCCTTGAGCATCAACCGTTGATTTTTTACAGTTCAAGTTCTTTGTATCCTGTCACAATCACTGCGTAAAGTTCACAGCGAGTAGAAAGAAATCCGCATCACGTGCGGTTCAGATGGACTGTTGGTTCATGGTTTATAAAATGATCAGAGGTTTTTTTATTTGATCAAATTCATCCGATATTCATTTAAAATCCGCAGATTACCTTGACGGCTGGGAAAATGTGTTTCTATAGTGTATGTAAGTGGGATAAAATATCTAAAAAGTGGAGAAATGTGGGAATAGATGTTATATCCTAAATAAGATTAGAAAACCACCAAAGGGCATCATGTTTCGTGGAATTACGGTCATAAATATTGATGGCAAGGGTCGCCTGGCTATCCCCACGCGGTACCGTGAGGCACTGTGCGGGCACGCACGCTCATCGTTGGTGGTGACCATTGACACGGAAGAAACCTGTTTGTTGCTTTATCCTACCAATGAGTGGCAAGTGATTGAAGATAATTTGCAACGTTTGCCAAGTTTTAATGCGGCAGCCAGAAGGATTCAACGATTACTGATCGGACATGCAACCGATGTGGAAATGGATAGTCATGGGCGAGTTCTGTTGCCACCTTTATTACGTGATTATGCCCACCTTGATAAACGGGTCGTGATGATAGGGCAAGGCAATAAATTTGAATTGTGGGATGAGGCATTGTGGGAAACCCGACGTGAAAAATGGTTGGTTGATGAAGCGTCAAAAGAGGGCGGGTTGCCTGACGAAATGAAAACGTTTTCTTTGTAATGGAACATAATTATGGCCGCACATGAATCGGTCTTACTGCAAGAGTCACTTCAAGGCTTGGCAATTAATGCCAGTGGTATTTACGTCGATGGAACATTTGGTCGAGGTGGGCACAGTTTAGCAATATTAAAAGAATTAAATTCTTCAGGCCGTCTGATCGCTATCGATAAGGATGAAGAGGCTATTTCGTATGCCAAAGAGCATTTCTCTGATGATCAACGATTTACAATTACCCACGGTTCCTTTTCAAAAATAGGTGACATTGCTCGGCAAATGGGCGTCCATGGCCAGATTCAAGGAATATTACTGGACTTGGGGGTTTCCTCCCCTCAATTGGATAATCCAGAACGAGGATTTAGCTTTATGCAACAAGGTCCACTAGATATGCGAATGGATATTAGCCAACGATACAGCGCTGCTCGTTTTGTAAATGAATCAGAAATATCAGATATGGAAGTCGTATTCAAAGAATATGGTGAAGAGCGTTTTGCGAAAAGAATTGCGCGCGCCATTGTTAGTGCTCGTCAAGAAAAATTAATTACCACGACCTCTGAATTGGCAGAAATAGTGAAGGCGGCCAATCCTCGATGGGAAAAGCACAAGCATCCAGCAACACGCGTTTTTCAAGCCATTCGGATTCATGTCAATCAAGAATTAACGGATTTATCTGCTGGGCTTAAAGCGTGTGTAGAGGCATTGGCTATCGGTGGGCGATTGGTTGTTATTAGTTTTCATTCTTTGGAAGACCGAATAGTAAAGCAATTTATGCAAAACGAAGAGCACAAATTTAACCCGCCACCAGGGGTTCCAATCATGGCTTCGCAAGTGAAAACATGTTTTAAACGCATAGGTAAAGCGATTAAACCTCAGGAAGATGAAATTAATCGCAATGGTCGTTCTCGAAGTGCCGTCCTTAGGATAGGGGAGAAAATAGCATGAACGCAGCAGCTAGGGAGTTAAGCGAAAGTAATTTTTTTACTGGCCAGTGGTCTGACATTCGTATGTCACGGACACTGTTTTTGAAAATGGCATTGGTCTTCATTGTATTAATCAACGCATTGGCGGTGGTTTACGTTACCAATTCGTATCGATTAACACAAAGTGAGCTTCAATTGGCGGAGCAACAATCTAACCAACTGGAGTTGCAATGGGGTCAGTTATTGCTGGAGCAAGCAAGCCTTGCAACACCTGCTCGAGTGGAGTCCTTGGCTCAAGAAAAATTGCACATGGTCTTGCCAAATAGCAAAGAAACCATTATTTTGCGTGCGCAATGAAAAAGCCGGTTTACCAAGCGAGGCTTGTTTTTATTGCAGGCATTTTTGTACTGATACTTTGTGCAATCGTTTGGCGGTTGTATCACTTGATGATACTGGATAGACCTTTTTTAAGGGGCCAGGGGGATGCACGCAGCCTTCGCGTTGTTAATATTCCTGCTTATCGTGGGATGATCATTGATAGAGAAGGTGCGCCGATGGCGGTTAGTACGCCGGTGCAAGCCGTGTGGATTAATTCTAAAACATTTCATGCAGAGAAAAAGCAACTGCTTGCCTTGGCGAAGATCCTTGGCCAAACCTATTCGCAATTATCTAAACGTATCAAATTAGCTCAAAATAAAGATTTTTTTTATTTGCAACGTCAATTGCCTCCTCTTGTTGCTAAGAAAATTGCCTCACTTAAAATTCCAGGGGTTAATTTTCAAGAGGAATTCAAACGCTATTATCCTGAAGGAGAAAGCACGGCACAGCTCATAGGATTTACCAATATCGATGATAATGGCATTGAAGGCATGGAGCTCGCCTATCAAGATTGGTTAATGGGGGTTAATGGTAAAAAAAGAGTGGTAAAAGATAGAATGGGGCGGGTGATTGAAGAGCTTGGTGTGACAAAGGAGCCAAGACCTGGCCATTTACTTCAACTCAGCATCGATAGAAGAATCCAGTTTTTTGCTTATCACGAGTTAAAAAACACAATTGAAAAATTTGGTGCAAAATCAGGCTCTGTGGTGGTTCTTGACACCCAAAACGGAGAGGTTTTGGCAGTTGCCAATTACCCCTCATTTAATCCTAACGCACGCTTTCGTTATACCCGTGACAGTTATCGCAACAAGGCATTAACAGACACTTTTGAGCCTGGTTCCGTGATCAAACCCTTTAGTGTCGCCTCTGCGCTTGAGAGTGGACACTTTACGCCTAACACGGTCATAGATACACAACCCAGCTGGATGGTTGTTCATGGCCATGTCATTCGTGATATACATAACTATGGGGTATTGGATGTGGTTGGTGTTTTGGAGCGATCGAGTAATGTGGGTGTGTCCAAAATGGTATTGTCTAGTCCACCGGAGCAATTGATTGGCCTGTTGACTCGTTGTGGCATCGGGCAACGGACAGAAAGTGGCTATCCAGGTGAAAGCGAAGGCTCGATTGTGAAAGTAGCGGATGCGAATCCATTTGTACTGGCCACCTTAGGCTTTGGTTATGGCATGTCAGTGACGGCCTTGCAATTGGCTAAAAGCTATTTAATTTTTGCCAATGAAGGAAAATTGCTGCCTGTGAGTTTGTTGCGTAATCGAGACCCTGTCAGTGCCACCCAAGTATTAAATTCAAAGACGGCGAATCAAGTTTTAGCGATGTTAGAATCGGTCGTCAATGGTGCTGAGGGCACAGGGAAACAAGCGCAAATTCCTGGGTATCGAGTGGCTGGAAAAACGGGTACTTCAAGAATTGCTGGAAAAAATGGTTATGAAGAAAATCGTCACATTGCCAGTTTTGTGGGTATCGCGCCCGTTTCAAAACCAAGACTTATTGTGGCCGTTATTATTCATGAACCCACGCGTTTAGGGTATTATGCGGCAGGTGTTGCTGCTCCTTTGTTTGCAAAAGTGATGGGGGCGTCTCTTCGTACCCTAGATATATCACCGGATTTACCAACGGAGACATCATGAACATAAGAGAGTTATTATCCCCATGGCTGACTGATGTGCTTCCTGATATGACGATTACAGGTTTACAAAATGATAGTCGACAGGTGAAGCCTGGCGATCTGTTTTTTGCTTATCCAGGAGCTGCAGCCGATGGGCGGCTTTTTATAAGCCAAGCCTGCTCTGGGGGGGCGGTGGCGATTTTATATGAATCTGAGCACTTACTCGATCCCATTTCTAGCAACATACCATGTATTCCTATCACCAAATTAAGCGAAAAAATTGCATCTATAGCCAGTCGTTTCTATGGTCATCCTTCTAAAACACTATCGATTACCGGTGTGACTGGGACCAATGGTAAAACCACCATTGCGTTTCAACTGGCAGAAGCGTATGAACTTTTAGGCAAAAAATCGGCCTATATTGGTACCTTAGGTCAAGGCGCGGTGGGTGCTTTGCAATCGCTAGCAAATACCACACCCGATGCCTTATGTTTGCAAGCGTCTTTGTTCCATTATCAACAACAAGGGATAAAAGAGGTTTGCATGGAGGTTTCCTCCCATGCTTTATGTCAACATCGAGTCGATGACATTGATTTTACAAAAGCAATTTTTACCAACTTGAGTCATGAGCATTTAGATTATCATCAAACCATGCAAGCTTACGCCAAGGCTAAAGCCTCCTTGTTTGCAACGCCCTCGCTTCAATTTGCCATCATTAACCATGACGATGCGTATCATGAGGTGATGTTAAAGCCTATGAGCGCTGGTTGTAAAATCTTGACTTATGGTTTGAAGGAAGGGGCAGATGTGCGCGCCACTGATTGGCAATTGAGCCTGTCACACAGTGAACTAGAAATTGCGTCACCTTGGGGAAGGCATCGGATACGGGTTAATTTATTAGGCCAGTTTAATTTGTATAATACGTTGGCAGTATTTACGAGTTTGTTAGCCGATGGTTTGCCGGTGAATGAGGTTATCGAGGTAATGGGGCAGTTAAAGCCATCCCCTGGTCGAATGGAGGTGGTGACTAGAAAACCTTATGTCATCGTTGATTATGCTCATACCCCAGATGCGCTAGAAAATGTGCTGTCTACCTTGCTTCAATTAAAAAGGGGGCGCTTGGGTGTGGTTTTTGGGTGCGGAGGGGACAGGGATAAAGGCAAGCGGCCTATGATGGGCCAAATCGCCAGCCAGTACGCTGATTTTGTGATTATCACTAGTGATAATCCAAGAAGTGAAGATCCTTTAACGATCATGGATGACATTGCAGAGGGATTGTTACCCACAACCAAAGCCATGAAAATGGTTGGTAGAAGAGAGGCCATTAAAACAGCCATCGATATGGCAGGAGAGCAAGACATCATCCTGGTGGCTGGGAAAGGGCATGAGGATTACCAATTGATTGGTAAAGAGCGTCTAGTCTTTTCAGATAAAGACGTGGTGTGTGAGTTGGTGAAGAACAGTTAGCTTGTGTGCATCTCTTTGCGATGCCAACCCATTTCTTCCAAACGGGTTGGCATCGTATTCGACGTTATTTAATCAATCGCAATGCGCTCATCAAAGACAAAACAGCGTCCCTTCCACATGGATTCCTCTTCGGGGATCGATTCCATATAGTTGAGTATTCCGCCTTCTAATTGATAGACGTCTTTGAAGCCCAGGCTTTTCAAATAGGACGTGGATTTTTCGCAGCGAATTCCGCCAGTACAAAACATGGCTATTTTCTTGTCTTTTTTATCGGCCAAATGAGTTTCTACAAACGCCGGAAAATCTCTAAAATTCTCTGTATGTGGGTTAATTGCATTTTTAAAAGACCCATGTTCTATTTCGTATTCGTTTCGAGTATCAATTAATAGCACGTCGGGATCTTGAATCAAGGAATTCCATAAAGTCGGTGAAACCCGGACACCAGTGGATGCTAATGGATCAATGCCAGGAATGCCTAAGGTCACAATTTCTTTGCGAAATTTTACTTTGGCTTTTTCAAAAGGCATCATTTCATGATAACGCTCTCTAAAAAACAGATCCGCAAGTCGCTCATCAGCTCTTAAATAGTCATACAGTGGGGCTATTTGGGCCGGTCGTCCTGCAAAACTGCCATTTATTCCTTCGGATGCTAAAATAATCGTGCCAAAAATCCCATGAGCCCGCATAAATTCGAGCAAAGGAGCTTTCATTTGCTCATAATCGTGCAATGGAACAAATTTGTAAAACGATGCAATAAGATAGTGATCCATTTATAGTACCTAAGTTTAACGATAATAAAGCTTTGAATGATAGCAAATTGCACACAAAAACCCAATCTTCTTTTTGTTCTAAGAACAGGAATCGAAGTCATGTATGGACCCCTGCCTGAGTTTTATACTAGGGCAACCGCATATTACGATTAAAAATAAATCTTAATACCGCATTAAAAGTGATAAACCGTCTTTGCGAGCCTTGGCGAAGCAATCTAGTGACCTTAATGACACCAGATTGATTTTCCAATGCTCGAAAAGACTGATTTATTGGCAAATAAATGTTCAAAATTTAGATGCATTTGCCGTGGGTTTTATAACCATTCTACCTAAAAATTCAGTATCTTTAGGTAGAATGGTATTGATTGATATTTTGATTCTAGTTAGCTATTGTAAACATTATCATTCGTTAGCGGGATTATCTTGTTATCTAAATTGAACACTTATGGACCCCGATTTTTTTTTGGTCGAAGGCCAGATGCTACTGAAGCATTTGAAGATTTAAAGCACATGGCAAAGCTAGCTGGCTTTTCTCTGGGTTGTCTCGCTTTGCTTTACAACGAGCATCGACGAAATCCTCATGAGCATTTTAAACAAATAGGACTAGAGGCAAAAAAACGTAAGGAGATGTCGGAGTTGGCTGGCCAAATGCCAAAGAAACCATAATGACAATGCTCTGATTTTTCAGAACTAATTTACACGACCGTTGCATGAATCAACAGCTGTTTGAAGATCTTGAGTCGTATTTGGGAAACTTGTACTAGGCCTGCTATATTATGTATAGGACAAGGTTGTTATCAAGAGCCAGGGAGAAATAAGCATGCGAAGGTTTCCGACTATTATTCTATTTTGTGGCCTAAATATTGCAGCTCATGCGAATCATTTGGGTAAAACAACCTATCAGATAGCCTGTCAAAATTGTCATGCGCCCAAAGTAGCAACGGCCATAAAAGCGCCGGCGGCGTTTGATAAAAAGGCATGGGATTTGCGATTTAAACAAGCAAAACTTGAGGCAGCAGCGCATCCCGATAGATTTAAAACCCCCATGGATTATCTTCTTTATCAGGTAACTATTGGCAAAGGACTGATGCATCACGGTGGGTTATGTAAAGAAGCAAACATCCAGAATAAAAACTGCACTGATGAGGCGCTGGTTCAAGCCATTCATTATATGAGTCAATATTAAAGCCTTCAACGTAACCCAGCTTTGGGATAAGTTTGCTATTTATTCAATCAAACTGAACCCGACGTACCTGGGGTTACCCTGAAACCACTCTTTTCTAGGTTTCTCTTTGGTGGTTTAAATATTACGGCGCAAGATCGACGCCCTCATCTGCTTCTTCTGGTTGGTGGCTCGCCCTAAGTTGTCCAAAAAAGGAAGTGATGTTATTAGTTGCGCCTCGTAGCGTGTTCACCGCTGAGCTAGTCGGTGTTACGATTCTTAGCGAGTCTAATTTTTCTGGGAGGGGAGAAGTATTTTGGCTTCTTTCTCTTATCCTGTCTTGCTGTTCACTCAATGTGGTTTCCATCTGATTAGAAATTGTTGAGATCTCCTTTTTTATTTTTTCTAACTTGATGATTCGTCGCGCATCTTCCGTTATATTGATAGAAAAAAGCCGTGAGATTATTACGCAGATTCTTATAAATCGTGTGTTGTAAGTACGAATAACGTGATCGATCTCCTGTGTAAGTTCTGCATAACGGTTGAGTATTTTTAGGAGTTTGTATGACTGTTTAAATTGTATAAACAGCTTTTCCTCCGAGTTTAATTTTTTCATTATTGTCTGCAGGTCTTCAATGGAAGCCTCGTTAATCAATTGAATAACCTCAGGATCATTGCCTGCAAATTTTGCAATTAATTTTTCCATGCGATCGATTTCATTTCCTATTTGCTTGATTTTGGAATTAGCCAGATCTTCAAGGCTTTTTTTGCATTCACTATCAAATGTATCAAATAGACTACTCATTTTTGCCTGTGTTGGGGTTGAAACCAATGCGCGGTTAAGAAGAGTCAACGGGCTAAGCAGGGTGCTTAGAACGTATTGTGCCGTATCCTTGGTTTTTCGGAGAGTTGAGGGGTTTTCTAATTGACGGAGCCGAGAGTGCCATTCTTTTCTAGTATTTTGGTCGGAGAAACCAATGAGTAAACTAACATCCTTTCGAACATTGTTAATGAGATCCAGGGCATAGCGCCGACCTATGATAAGCTGACGGTTCTCTTCGCAATCGGTTTTTATCTGTTCTGCAGACTCTAATAGTAACGAATACAATTCCCGATTTTTCTTATATTGAATCATTTGCCGGAGATCAGTCTTGGATTTTTGAAGGAAATTTTGTATTGTTAACCCCCATTGATAGACCTCTGTTGCATCATTTTGCAATATCTGTCTACACTGGGAATTAAAATAATTGCTTAATGATTGATACGGCATTTTCTCAACACCAATAATTATGGCTTGTTTGATAATAATACTATATTTTCATTAAGTAAACATTAGCGGGCATGAAGAGATCTTTGAAAAATATCCTTTGAAAATCAGGGGCACTTCCAGCACGCAAGGGAATGGCGATTAATATTGGGTGGTTTAACTTACTGCGGCGCAAGACCTACGCCCACCTCCGCTTCTCCTGGTTGGAAGCTCGCCTTAAGTTGTTGAAAAAAGGAAGTTATGTTCGTAGTTGCGGTCTCTAGATTGTTCACCTCTAATCCAGTGGGCGTTACGTTTCTAAGTGAGTCTAATGTCGCTGGCAGGGGAGATGTTCCTTGGCTTGCTCGGTTCATCCATTCTTTCTCTTCACTCAATACGGCTTCCATCTGATAAGAAATCGTTAATATTTCCGTTTTAATTTCTTCTAATTCTATGATTCGTCTCGCATTTTTCGTTGTATTGATAGAAAAAAATCGTGATATTCGAACGCATATTCTTATAAACCATGTGTTGTAGTTATGGATAACGTTATCGATCTCCCGTGTAAGCCCGGTATAGCGGTTGAGTATTGTTAGGAGATCATAGGACTCTTGGAACTGAATAAAAAGGGATTTCCCAGTCTCCATTCTCGATCGAATATCCTCCAATTTATCAGTGGGTATTGCTTTAATCCATTGAATAACCTTAGACTTGTTATTTGCAACAGCAGTAATTAATTGTTCAATGTTATTGATTTTATTGTTTATTTCATTGAATCTCGAGTTGGCAAGATGGAAAAGTCTTGATTTGCATTCACTATCAAACGTATCGAATAGATGATTCATTCGTGATTGCACTTGGGTTGGAACCAATGCGCGATTTAGAAAAGTTAACGGGCTCAAGGCGGTGCTTAGAACGTATTGTGCCGCATCATTCGCTTTCCGGAGAAGTGAAGGGTTTTCTAACTGAAAAAGCCGAGAGTGCCAATCGTTTTTAATCTCATCAGTAGAGGTTTTAATGATAAGATCAAAATCTTTGCGAACAGTATTAATTAGGTCCAGCGTGTAGAGCCGACCTTTGAGGCGATTACTGTTATTGCGACAAGCCTTTTGTATATTTCCTGCGGCCGTTAATTGTGCATGATACTCTGTCTCAAGCGACCTCTCTGCAATGATTTTCTTGAGAGTGGTCGATGTGTTGTCCAAGAGATCGAGTATTTTTGATACCCTGTCAGGGATTGGTTCGGCTTCATTTTGAAATATCCCTGTGTATTGAGAATTAAAATACTCGCTTAATAATTCATATGACATTTTCCCACCAACACTTGTTTGTTTTGCTTAATATGACTACCGTCTTTTTCTTAAGCGACCATTCGCTTCACTGCCATTAATTTAATTAAAGACTGTCATCCCCGCGCAGGCGGGGATCCATTTCCCCTAAGGCACCTAGCCCGAGTCGAGGCTGGATTCCCGCCTACG
>Ga0214923_10006274_pt1 | contig 13429 bp, 7 predicted proteins | sample LL1510_MetaG_FD_177993 | JGI IMG/M metagenome (GOLD analysis project Ga0214923, IMG submission 177993) | Freshwater microbial communities from Lake Lanier, Atlanta, Georgia, United States - LL-1510 | ecosystem: Environmental > Aquatic > Freshwater > Lake | place: USA: Georgia | collected 2015-10-15
AATTCAGTCTTTACCAGTTCAAATAACGTATAAAACCGAGAATCTTCCAGAAGCTGTCAACCGAAATGGTGTAGATGTTATAAAAGATGAGGTTTTGATAGAATGGTCGGGAGGATCTAACCGTTCAGAATCTTATAACGTTGTAATTAATGAAGTTTCGACTGCTGGAAGAAATATATATAAGACAAATTATACCAATCCGAACTCGGAAACCGATGTTAATATAACTAATAATTCTGGCGCGTCTTCTGTTTCAGTTAAGAAAATAACTTATACTGAAAGTTATGATCCAATAATTCGTCTTCCTTTATGTGGATTCGATAACCTCTATTTAAAATTATCAAATGTTACAGCAACTATTACATATTATTTTTCTGAAACCGTAGATATTAATAATGGTGGCTATGTTGAGGACGCGGATAGAAGTATCAAATGTAAAACTTATAAATCAATTGTTAGAACAGGTACTACATCCCCCCTCTCTGCAACTATTACACTTAATAAAAGTTCCGTTACAGGTTTTCTTGGAACTCTTCAGGGAAAATATATAAATGCTCCTGATTCATCATATACCAATCTCGCACCATTTCAAAATATTGATTTCTGGTACGAAAATACCACCCAGATCAATAACATTACATCATCGCCGAATGCTTCTATATCAAATCGATTTAATCCTCCTAAGAAGAATAATGATACTGTAATAATCAAAGACCCAAATTATATTGTCCCTTTAATATTCGATTCTGCAAATTCGTCATATTCGATTAACGGATTTGGTTATACTTCGGCTCAATCATTTTCTCAGGCTAATAATACCAATTTCCCATTTAATCCCGATTTCCCAAAAAATGTTCAAACATTTTCACAACAACCGCCCGGTTTTAACCAGATCTTATTGGACGCTTCTCTCTCGCTAGATGTGAATAACAACGTAATATTAAAAGTTGTAGATAGATCAAGACAAATAAACGTTGCGACAATTAAAACTGGAAATACTGCAGGATTTATTTCAAATATGACTATTTTTACATCAAACGGAACATATTTTCAAGTAAATAAAAGTACATACACACCCAGTGAGGGAACTTATGATTCGCCTTCAGCTTCTTCTGATACTTATTATATGCCAGGCGATGATTCATCCTCCGATAGCTTTGGATCGTCCGGAAGTCTCGAAGTTGATGATGGAATTATAACTAATTACTCAGAGATTGCTCCTGGAGACTCTATTAAATATATGTTGAAACCTGATTATGTCTATGTTAATATGGTTGATATTACTGATGGTCCTACTGTCCCCATTAGAGAATTGGATTATCAATATGAGGATGGGGACTACTACTCCGAAACATTGATGCTTCCACACTATCGTGGATATAATTTCTTTCCTGCCATAGGACCTTTTGAATCAGGACAACACCCATACCACGCTAATTCACTCGGAAGCAAACAAATCTATATAATTAATCGTAAAGACGCAGACGCACAAGCCAAGGCTGTTTGGTATGTTGATGGAACTGTTCATGATTCAGCTAATCTTGGAAATATATATTCAGGAAAGTTATCGGATGTTAATTATAGCAATGTGGGTAGCATTGGAAATCTTGTTACATTCAATTTCTCTAGACTTGCAACGGAAGAGGAACCGGATTTCCCAGGTGGAGCCGTTACTATACCTATACCTATTACTGTAACCCCCGATACATTTACTATCGTCAGTACAAAAAGTTCATTTAATAAAACTGGAAAATTAACCGATAATTCAGGTATCCTATTTTCAGGAGTTAATAATTTCCAACTTCTATCTGATCGTATTACCATTAATTCATCACACAATACTAATGGTGGTGATATAATATGGAAAGTCAGTTACGGTGGATCTTCTCTTTCCATTTCCAAAAGCGTAGAGCCCTGGGGCGAGCCCGAATCACTTGGTTATTCTACCATTCATAGTAATTTAACATATGAGGATCTTAATGATGGCTACGAATACAATAATGGACATTTTACAGTTACTGCAGATGATAATATGCGTCCCGGAACTACATCCTATCTACAGATTTCTCCTCCTCAAATACTTTTCACACAAGCCTCGATTCATAGCGTAACTTCATTACCCTATACTGAGATTGATTCAAATAAAATATATCAAGTGTTACTTGATGTTAATATTGAAGATAATTCATACGCACCATTTGAAAATTATGACGCTGGCGATGGATTAAATAAAATTACATTTCATGATGAACAAGGTGATGATAGAAAATATAATGAATTTGGTGATGATACAGATTATCCATTTGATATAAATGGATCGAAATTGATAATTAATGAAGTAAGAGTGAATAAAACAAGTAAATGGTTTGATGGTTATATTACCGAACTTCCTGATTATGTATCCGACGTATTTGATGCAAATTTAGATGAAGATACCGGTGTATATGAGATTAATTATGGACAATTTGATTTCATTGGAAGCTCTGATAGAAATCTTACATTCAAATTAAAGGGCTCATTTGTTCCAACAAATACATATACTATTCCTTTATTGCCATCCACTACAATTAAGGTTTCTATAGTTTCGATTCATGATCATATAGTTGGCACGAAACCCGGATTGCGAATTATTAAATTGTTAAACACGGAAGCGGTTAATGTTGATAATTTTGCTACTGGCGAAGATGGCTTTGAAGGATACGTATTTACACCAAATCAATATCAAACATTTGACATTTCTTATAATGTTTCAGATGATCTTTCCCGCTTACCCTATAATGTTCATAAAATTCGACATGATCTTTCCGTTAATTCTACATTTACATGGGGAGATATACATAATCTAACAGAAGAGGATACAAATGGTTTTATTTTTATATTAGGAGCAACCGATTTTTCTGGACAAGATATTATAAAAAATGCGCTTGTTTTTACACCCGATTCAAGCGCTCAACATCATTTTACATATTTTACTGCACCAGATATTATGAGAGTTGAAGATCCTATGGGTGATGCAGTATATAGAATTGCATTTAATGGACAAGTTTACTCTTCAACATTTGTTTCATCTGAAATTGCAATTAATACAAAAATTGATAATGACGCAACACGTCCAAGTGAAGTAATTAAGAATTCTGTAAGTTACTTTAATGCACAATCTTACTTTGATGAAGAGGATGAAGAGGATGAAGAGTAAGCTTGTCCATTAACTTACTTTAATGGACAAGCTTACTCTTCAACATTTGTTTCATCTGAAATTGCAATTAATACAAAAATTGATAATGACGAAACACGTCCAAGTGAAGTAATTAAGACTTCTGTAACTTACCACAACACTAATGATTTCCCTTATGCTTAGGTAGATCTGGTTTTATTTCCACATTATAAAATAAATTACGTATAAAACAATTTATTTTATTAGCATAATAGCATTGAATAAAATATAATAAATCACTAAACAAAACAGTTATATTGAAAAAAAACAGATCTACCTACCGCTAATTTCCCTCCATACTAAACACGTGGATAAATGTATTTATCCCCGGATGTAGATTAATGTCTATCTCGGATAAAAAATCCATGATTACCAATAAAGAAGTTCAATAAAATTATTTTATAAAGAATAATTTTATTAAGGTCTATCCGTGTTTTTGTATCCAAATGGATACAAAAATGTGGATTGCCTATATCCTTTTCGTGCATAAATATATTTATGCACGAATAGAGATTAATATTATATGCATTGCTGGCATCTTTGTACAAATTCATCATTTTCGATTGGTTCAGATTCCATATATTTACCTCTTAACAATGCTACCACTATTTTTGTTAATTCTTCCATTGTAGCATCCAATTCTAAGCATTCTCCTGTCCTTATATTCAATAATTTAAACGGTTTTATTTTACCAGGAAACAAAGTTCTCCATAACCAAGCATATATGACAACCTGCATCAAATGATCTAATGAAATCTTGGTAACACATTTCAATTCCCATACCGAATCTGAAGTTATTAAATCCAATCTCGCACTGAAACGAAACCTCGTTTCATACCCAAAATAGGGGTATAATTCAACATCGAGAGGTCTATGTTCAACGTCTTGGCTATGATGTATTATTTGTTTTTCTATTTGTGTCTCACCCGTTACTATATGTCCAAGATTATCATCCAAACGTGCAAAACATTCATTTATTATTTCTGATTTCAGCCATTGATAATCCCCATTGTCCCTATCCAATTGTTTCAATTTCGAATACAGTTTTTCTTGGACAGAAATCGATACATTGGCCAAGAATAAATAATCGGCCGGAGTTTCACATTTATCGGGGATCGCCTTTACAGCTCGTTTTAAGAATCTGTGAGAATTTTCGCGCATTTCTTGGAGAGACGATTGGATCATTTCTCGCAAAACAGATTCCCCGAAATTTGACCCGAGTGTCTTATCAAAATACATCATAGGTATCGCTATTCCATTTAGGTCTGCGACGTCTTCGTAGAGTCCTTGTGATGTTTGGACAATTCTTGGAATCTCAATCTCTTTTTGTTGGGATATCAGACTAACCGGTATAAAAATCTTTTCCAAGATAGGTGTGATTTCCTCCAAAACATCTTCCGAAACAAACTTGATCAAATCCGTGGGTGTTACATAATAAGTTGGAATCAGAACAATCGTATTTCCTTGAGAATCTATAGTTGCGGTTTTACTGAGATCTTGGTCTTGGTCCTTGTAAAAGATCGATTGTGGGATACCCTTGAAATCAATATAATCAGATTGTTTCATTTCCGGTTGAGAACGTTTCAAAAATTCGAGGGGACGCGAACTATCATTTTCCAGTAAATAGAGTCCATGAGTTGCACGCGTGCATCCCACATAAAGTGTATTTGGACATCGGTCGTGTGATAATTTACGGGCACAATAGAAATAACTCTGGTCAAACCCTACTATAAATACGTGCTTTCTTTGGCGACCTTTTACCGTATGAAACGTGGAAAAAACCACCTTGCCATCAATTACCCGATCATCGATGGCATCTGTTTCCATGAGTGGGACATGACACGGAATACCATTTTCCGTGAGAGCATTCTCCATTTTACGAATATTACTGTTGGGGCCTTTGACCGATCCTCCCAAGACGAAAATATCAAACGGACTTTCACCCTCGGAAAGAAGTCGGTTGATCTGATATACTACGATTTTCTCAATCTGATATCTTGGACGCCGAATATAAGTAACTGGTTGTCCATCACGACAAGCTTGGATTCGATTTTCGCCCAACATATCGCGATTCACAAATTGGGCCATTTGGTTCGTTATTCGGTAAGACATATTCAGAGTCGTTTTCGCGAATACGGGCGACTGTAAAAAGGGGAACCCTTTCCATACTTGGTCGGCCATTGTCAAGAACCGAATATCGGCACCCTTAAATTCATAGAGACCCTGCATATAATCGCCCAATATCAGGAGTTGAAAATGGGTTAATGTCACGGTTTCTTGGTTAAACCTATCTTTTGCAAATTTCACAATGAGTTGGAAATAAAGCAGTGTCATATCTTGGGCCTCGTCCAAGACGAGAATATCCATCTTGGGAAAGGCTATTCTTGGATGGGTGTTGGATCGTATGATTTGCCGAATCCCTGTATCTGTATGTGCGGCGTCGGAATAATAATTGACGGCAAAACTATGATACGTATGGACCAAGATATTGGTTAAACCTAATTCTTTGACCTTTTCTTTGATTTCATGTCGTAACATTGAATTATAAGTGAATTGGAGGATTTTTTTATTCGGCATTTCCTTGGCAATGGAGAGAATCGTAGTGGATTTACCCGATCCTGCACATGCATCCACTACGACATTATGCCCCGCGTGTATATATTCCAATACACGCCGTTGTTCATCACTGATAGGATTCATTGGTTTTAATCATGTAAAAGATTTATATGTTTTACACGATTCTACTTATTTCTTGGGGGATCTACGCGTTTTGTTCTTCTTGGTCGCGGTCGCGGTCGCATTCGGTACAAAATCTTTGTTATAAATGATCGCACGAAGGAGGCGTAATTGTTTGGTCGCATTTTTCTTGGTCGAACATTTGGCCATTACTCGTTTGGTTCGTTTGTTTGTTATACGGTAGCAGTTTTTATTGGGGACCTTTCGCATCGTATAAGGCATCTTTGATTTGTATCTATGTTTTATATAATGCGATTAGATATAAATCTTCTAGTTATCTGTTTTTCCGTGTCTTCGTTTTATCGGTAACCCTGGTTTTGCCTTGGATAAACTTATTAATCTGGGGTAATTGCACCAAGATTTCTTGGACAATTTCCCGATAAAACCCGCGAAATTCTTTGATTCGGGATTTCATTTCTTCGGGAGAGAACCATTGGATTTCGATTTTCTCAAATAACTTGGAATCATTGAGGACGGTTTTGTCCATGCGATCCCATAAGAATCGGTGATTTTGATTATAATGTTTGGGCAGATTTTCGTCGTAGGGATGGGCAAAAATATGGACATGATAAGTTCCAACCGTGATTCTATAGGGTCCTCCCGCTCGTTTAATGAGGTATCGAACCTGTTTTGGGTCGCCTAAAAACCCCGTCAATTCTTCCGCACCTTCTCGAATAGCCGTGTCAAACGGCGTTTCGCCCGAATCGACACCGCCTCCAAAATCGGAAAATCCCTTGGCGCTATCTTCCATGGGATTTTCCTTACCAAATAAAAAATAGAGTTTCCCATTATGCCATGCTACTGGTAATATACTTCCTGCTACCATTTTATCCGTTTATTTATAATATCGGTACATTATAATTTGATCACTTTTACTGTGGATGGCGACGTTTGTTCGGGTTCTACATATCGAAATTTTTCAAAATTGGGTTCGACTACCTTTTGTTGATGCAGCGATAACTCACTCAATGCTTTTTCATAATCGATTGCGGGAATGGATTGATAAAAGATTCGCGCGCTCTCATTTACCCGGATTCGTTGCGGATTGAATGCTTTCAAATAAAGTCCATCCAAGGATTGAACGCGCGATAGTGCAACATAGGTTTGACCACATTCGAAAATTTGCATTCCCACATCGATTTCTGCCATGGTCAGCGTTGCACCTTGGATCTTATGTATTGTCAGAGCCCATGCTAAACATAATGGTATCTGTGCCACTGCAATCGTCGGAAAATCCTCCGACTGACGGTAGTGATACGGAATCGACATCACTGTTCCATTGGCAAAACGGACTACAGGAACAGTCATAGTTGAGGCAGTTACTTTATCTTTTATCTTGGTCATATCGACAATGGTTCCTTGTGCGCCATTACATATTCCTCGATCCATATCCAGATTCACACTACACATGACGACCGCACCCACTTTTAAAGTGAGAACATCTTCGTAGGAAGCCGTCGTTTTCAATTGTTGAAGTTCGTGTTCTATATCTTGGGTGGAAAGTCCGTCGCATATGGCCAATTCTTGGGGGGTTATTACTTTACATGATTCCAAGAATGTCTTACAATCGGTCTTTCGAATCACAGTAAAAGTGTATTCTTGGCCGGCGAGTTTTTCGAACATGGTCTTATTGAGAAAATCCGTCTTGGCCCTCGTGGGGAAGAGTTTCGTGGGATAACATCCATTGTACTTTGCAGGGTCGAACTCGCGACCCACATGGGATTTCAGAATTTCGGTATTTTTGGGTGTGAGGGATGCCGTCCTCACCTGTAAAAGTATTTCTTTATAAAGTGGATCGGTCTGTCGGAAAATCGTTTTGAGTTCGATACATTGACTCGGTGGGAAAATGGCGGCCCATCTTGGCGATTCGAAGCAAAACATCTCTGTTGTGGGATCGCCCGGGGTTCCCACAGGTGGGAGTTGGAAGAAATCACCCGTGAAAATGGTCTGGATACCACCGAATGCTGCGGGATTTTTTCTTACGGCGCGAGCGAGTTCTTCGATGAGTTCGAAGATTTTGCGAGACATCATACTGACTTCATCGACTATGAGGACTTTGACGGCGCGCCAATTCGCACAGAGTTGTTTGGATCGTAGTATATCGCGAATGATTTGGTTTATGGGACCTTTGGCCAATTTGATACCTGCCCATGAATGTAGTGTTCTTGCACCACATTTGAGGAGCACGGATGCGCAACCGGTCATGGCGCATACTTGGATATTGAGAGAATGGGATTTTGCATGATCTACAAATTTTTCGATGAGGTGCGTTTTACCCGTTCCACCCGGTCCAGTTATGAAGAGGTTTTCACCGCGCTTGAATTTTTCAAAGGCATAGGCTTGGTCTAACGAAAGTTGGGCCGATAGTGGATGCGAAAGTTGTTGAGACATTATGTGTTTCTTGGTTCTTGTATAAAATTATTACGACTAATATGCGCATAATCAATTTTGTAGGAATCTCTCCTTGAGTTTCTCTTTTACCATGGGTAAGATATTGGATAGAGGTTTATTCTCTTTCATTCGCAAAAGTTCGACGGTTGAATACCACGCGCTTTTTCCATCATTGGCGAACCACCGCCAATCCGATCCATATCCCAAGAGTAACCACGTATCTACATTCATCACACCTGCCAAATGTGTTATTGCCGTATCAATCGTGATAAACAAATCCAAATTTTGTAAAATCGCCACCGAATCTTGGAAAGGGGTCCTGGTATCAATATTATAAAACTTCATTTTCCCCTTGTACGTTTTTAAATCATCAACAATATCGTCCTTTTTGTGCAAACAAACGAAATCGATTTCATCGGACAGGTCGTTGAATATTTCGAAATACTTGAGTGGTATTTGTTTTTCTATAAAGGACGTTAATAGACCATTAAAGGTGATTCCCACAAGGGGTTTCTTGGGTTTCGATTGTTGAATATTTTCAAGTTTTTGGGTCCAAAAAAGGCGTCTTTCGTCGTTGGGTTTAATATAATTTTCTTGGAGAGGCGTTATAGATTTTATATTCAATATCTTGGCCAAGGACATAATAAAAATCATATGATCAAAGATTCGAATATTGTCGAGATTCAGAACAATCGAAATATTGGGGCGTGTTTTAAAGAGGTGTCCGACAGTCTCTGATTTACAAAAATACGTAATTGACATCTTGGGATAAAGGTCGGCTAATTCGAGCAGATATCGGTAAAACATTATGTTATCACCCACTCCTTGTTCATAAACGACCAATAAATGGGTGCATGGTTTTACGCCATCCCAATAAGGAACCCCGGGTATTTCTACACGTCGTTTTAGTTTAGTTTGTGGGCAAATGGAATTATCTTTCAATCGTTCTTCGTAGAGTTCGAGTCCGAATTTGAAATCATGTTTGGCCAAATAGGGGAATGCGCAATTATACATCATTATGTGATTATCTTTATACGTGGATACTTTTTCGTAGTATTCGATCGATTTATCATAGCGTTTTGTGTAAAAGTATATATTTGCCAACCCATAAATGGTTCGATCACGAGATTCCGCGGTTCCGTATTGGAGCGCGAGTTCATAATATTTTTCGGCATTACGATAATCGCGCATAGATATATAACATGTTGCAAGGTTGTTATAGACATCTGGATGGTTTATTATGGCTGTGATTTTTATAAAATATCGGATCGCATTTTCTTGGTCGTCTAAATAATTATAGCACATACCGATTTGATTTAAAAGGATAGGATTATTGGTATCTCGAAGAAGTACCTTATGATAACATTCCAATGCCTTTGAATAATTGCAGGAAGATTCATATCGATTGCCTTGGTCAAATAATTGTTTTGGATCGTGGCAGTTATCGATATCGATTTCATCTTTATTCTTTTGTGTAGATTCGGGTGTAACTAAGGAAAAGGTTAAATCATTCGGAAATGTATTTGGTGATGGATTGTTTTGATTCTTGGTTGTATAGTCACTATAACTCTTCACCTCTTGGATCAATGAATTTGTCATTTCGTTTATTTGTTTTTTCACTGATGCGCGTTTATCATTCGTAAAATAAACAGAACGTGCTAGACCTATGAATTCTTGATCGAATTCTTGTTTTGCCTCTTTTTCACGAATTTGATCCTCGATTGTCCAAAGTTCTTGGTTAATTGATTTCAACTCTTCTTGCAGAGTATGGTTTGTCAGAGGAAATTTATCGGCCTCTTTTTGTAAGAGGGTTCGTTCTTGGACGACACGATTTCGTTTTTGCATGTCGGTGATTTTTTCTGCTTTTATTTCCAAGATGGTAATTTTATCATATAATTCTCCTATCGAAATGGGGGCTAAACATGTCATGATAACGTAGTTTTATTATTAAGGTCTATCCGTGTTTTTGTATCCAAAAATATGTATTGCCTATATCCTTTATCTTAAAAATATTTTATGTGAATATTTTTCATTTAAAATCAATATAAAGTTTTGGTACGATGGATAAATACCCCCTATAAAATGTCTTCGACTGCTGCTCTAGACGGTGCTTCGATCGGTATCGATCTTGGAACTACTTATTCTTGTGTCGGAATTTGGCAAAACAATCGTGTTGAAATTATTGCGAATGACCAAGGTCAGCGCACCACTCCCTCTTATGTTGCATTCAATGAAACCGAGCGTTTGATCGGTGATTCGGCCAAGAATCAGGCTGCTATGAATGCGGAAAATACAGTTTTTGACGCAAAGCGTCTCATTGGTCGTAAGTTTTCCGACGCCTCTGTCCAATCGGACAAGAAGCATTGGCCATTTAAGGTGATCAGTGGCCCCGCTGAAAAGCCTATTATTCAAGTAAAGTATAAGAATGAACTCAAGGAGTTTTCCGCCGAGGAGATTTCTTCCATGGTTCTCATCAAGATGAAGGAGATTGCCGAGTCCTATATCGGTAGCGAGGTGAAGAATGCCGTGATTACGGTCCCCGCTTATTTTAATGATTCTCAGCGCCAGGCGACCAAGGACGCCGGCACCATTTCTGGGTTGAATGTTTTGCGTATTATTAATGAACCCACCGCGGCGGCCATCGCCTATGGCTTGGATAAGAAGGGTGTCGAAAAACGTGAGCGTAATGTACTCATTTTTGATCTCGGAGGTAAATGTTCTGCTTCCTGTGGTGAAAGACCACTCGTCATGGCCTGTTAATTTCCATCCTCTCTAAAAGAGGATGCGAAATTGGCGGAAGGGTTCATGTCGGAATCTGGTTAATTGCTGGAAACTCCTTACGCTTTTCCTACCACAACATAATATGAAAATATAAGTGTGAAGGTTTGAAAAAGGAAATGATTGGACAATCAGCAGCCAAGCTTCTAAGTATCCTATTGGGGTGTGGATATATGAAGAAGGTTCAACGACTAGGTACATTTGTACCCACGAATGCCAGAGTTTAATTATGTTATGGAATAAAAATAAAGATATCCTTGTCATGTTATATAATGTCGTCTGAAACTGGTGTTTATACACGCGAAGAAATATTTGATTCACTCGTCGAGTTGCGGAATAAAGCAGATCATGTCCTAATCCCCATTAACAAAAAAGAACTGAAATTTGAATCAAGTTTTTATTCATCTACTAAAGAAAATATCTGGCACGCATTCATTAATGATCAAAAAATTAAAAAAACGTCCGAATATTTATTTACATATAGATGTCTAACTTGTAACAAATTGAATACATGCGCATCTACACAATTTTTACGTAAAATAAGACAATGCAAGGCCAAATGCTTTCAATGCAATAATATCACACTTAATACAACCGATTTTCCTTCAAAGGTGAAAATTGCACGCATCGAAAAAACGTACCGTGAATTATATGAACAATCCAAGATTGAATTTGATACTTATCCCGATCAATATAAAAATTCATATTTATTATCCCATTTATCCGAAGAAGATTACGCGCGTATTCGGCCAAAGATTATTAGTTTTGGGAATGGTAAATATACGAATTTGGATGATTACGAGTATTGGCCAATCTATAAAGTAAATAACCAAATGAAATTCTCCTATGTTATTTACGACACAATAAACGATACTATATTTAAGACAGATCAACCGATAATAAAGTGTGATAATTGTGAGAAGGATTGGCGTTGTAAATCTTTGGAGATTTTTAAAAATTGTTATAAAATTTTATGCCGAGATTGTAAATTATGTAATCGTATTTTCAAATTGAGACCTGTTAAAAATATAAATAACCAAATAATTATGTTCCAATCAAAATTGGAATTAAAATTTATCGAATGGTGTTCAATCGCCGGAATAGTTGTTACTAATGGTCCCAATATTGAATATTTTTTTAATGGTAAATCGAGAAAGTATAGAGTCGATTTTCGAATTGGCGATTTATTGATTGAAATCAAAGATTTTCATATATGGCATAAAAATCAGGTAGAAAGCGGACAATGGGAAGCCAAGACTAATGCAGTGAATCAATATATTTCGAACAATGGATTGAAAAAGTATTATTTTATTACTCCAAATAACTGGAATCAGATGACTGGGGAAATTAAAAATTCCATAAATAATTAAATAAGATATAGTCTGATCTCATGCGAAAGTATGAGAAATGGTGGATTAAATATCACCATATTAACATTTTTGATACACAAATACGAATGTGGGAACATTCGATGTATCTATTTTAACCATTGAGGATGGTATTTTCGAGGTGAAGGCGACGGCCGGAGATACTCACTTGGGAGGTGAGGATTTTGATAACCGTTTGGTCGATTATTTCAAGGAGGAGTTTAAGCGTAAGTTTAAGAAGGATATTAGTGATAATAACCGCGCGCTAAGGCGTTTGCGTACGGCATGTGAAAGAGCCAAGAGAACTCTTTCATCGGCGACTCAAGCTAATATTGAGATTGATGCTCTTTATGATGGTGTCGATTTCAATTCGATTATTACACGTGCCAAGTTTGAGGATATGTGTATGGATTATTTCAGGAAGTGCATGGAGCCTGTAGAAAAGGTTCTTCGCGATTCCAAGCTTTCCAAGAGCGAGGTTCATGAGGTCGTTTTGGTTGGTGGTTCCACCCGTATTCCCAAGGTCCAAGAAATGCTGTCCGAGTTTTTCGGTGGTAAGGAGCTAAACAAGTCTATTAACCCCGATGAGGCGGTGGCATATGGTGCGACTGTCCAAGCCGCAATCTTGTCGGGTCAAGACAAGTCCGAGAAGTTGAGTGATCTTTTGCTTTTGGATGTGACACCTTTATCTTTGGGTATTGAGACAGCGGGTGGTGTCATGACCGCCCTTATCAAGCGTAATACGACGGTTCCAGCCAAGAAGTCACAGACGTTTTCGACTTATGCGGATAACCAACCGGGCGTTTTGATCCAGGTCTTTGAGGGAGAACGTGCCATGACCAAGGATAATAATATTTTGGGCAAATTCCAGCTAGAGGGTATTCCTCCTATGCCCCGAGGTGTTCCTCAGATCGAGGTGACGTTTGATATTGATGCCAATGGA
>Ga0214923_10006275_pt1 | contig 13427 bp, 16 predicted proteins | sample LL1510_MetaG_FD_177993 | JGI IMG/M metagenome (GOLD analysis project Ga0214923, IMG submission 177993) | Freshwater microbial communities from Lake Lanier, Atlanta, Georgia, United States - LL-1510 | ecosystem: Environmental > Aquatic > Freshwater > Lake | place: USA: Georgia | collected...
CGCGTTTAAAGAAAAAGTCGCGCTGGGTGCCGGCGGAAGCTACGTTCCGTGCGTTCTGGAGATTTTTCCGGGCCTATGTCTTCCGGTTAGGATTTCTGGATGGGTACCCCGGTTTTTATATCGCCGCTTCGACCTTTTACTCGACTCTCGTCCGCCACACCCGGCTTTTGGAGCATAAGCTTTCCAAAAAGCCTATTCCGCAAAAACCTTAGTGGAGTAGTCGGTTTGACTAGCTTGATACTTCCAGAGTTCGCTGCCCTGCCATCCGTCTAAAATAACCCTTCGGCTTGGGCGATTTTTCGAATGTGCGACCACTCTACGACTAGAAGAGGCGAATCTTCGGGCATTGAAGGATTCTATAAAATACCTAATATAAGATTTAATCTTGGGCACTTCGTACTACAAACCCACACTTTGACATGACCATAAACATGATCTAAATAGTCATTATGATACAAATTAACATAAATGAGGCAAAAGCAAAGCTTTCTAAATACACAAAAATGGTGAAAGCGGGTGAGACGGTCGTATTATGTGAAAGGAACAAGCCCTTTGCTGAAATCAGGTCATTGGACCGTAAGGGGTCAGCCCCAAGGGTTTTTGGGCTATCCAAGGGGGTCTTTAAGCTAGGACCGGAATTTTTTGAGGCGGATGCCGAAATTCAAAAAATGGTTGATGTGGAGTAAAAAGGAAACTTATGGCTGGAACATACCTTTTGGATACCGCTGCACTGATCTATCTGATGAGTCAGGAGGAATCTGTACCCGTTCCGGTCCGGCGTGAGTTGGCCGATCCAAAATCCGAGGTTTTCTACAGCCAGATCAGCATATGGGAGATTCAGATGAAACATCAGCTAGGAAAACTTCCCATGAGCGATGAACCTGCTGTTGTTTTGCCCCGTGAATTGCCCCGATATGGATTTACCCAATTGGATTTAACCGATGCGGCGATTTACGGGCTTTCCCGCCTTCCGCCCGTGCACAAGGATCCATTCGATCGAATTCTCATCGTCCAGGCCAAACTCACGGGTTCGACTCTGGTTTCTCCGGACAAAATCTTTTCCCAATACCCTGTCACAGTGCGATGGGGATAGAAAAAACCCCCTGCTGAACGCAGGACAACACAAAACAGAGATAGGAAGGATTGGTTTCAGCCCCGGAAACGGGAGTGAACGACCAAGAGCGGCAGCGCGCACAAAAACGCCGCAAAAATCAATAAGAGCAAGGAAAAGTCATGACAAAAAAAATTGAATCCATCCTAATCACCGGAGGAACCGGCAGTCTTGGGCAAGCCCTCGTGGCCGAAATTCTTCGACGTTTCCCCAAAATTCAAAGGCTTGTCATTTTTAGCCGAGACGAGCTCAAACAGTACGAAATGGCTCAAAAATTCAACGATCAGCAGTATCCAGCCTTGCGCTACTTCATCGGCGACGTCCGCGACCGATCCCGCCTCAAAAGAGCCCTCGAAGGCATTGATACGGTAATTCACGCCGCTGCCTTGAAACATGTCCCCGCCGCCGAATACAACCCGATGGAGTTTATTCATACCAATGTGCTGGGAGCTGAAAACTTGATCGAAGCATGTATAGATACTGGCGTAAAGAGGGTGGTTGCATTATCGACCGATAAAGCGGCCGCTCCTATCAACCTTTATGGGGCTACAAAGCTCTGTAGTGATAAGCTCTTCGTTGCCGCCAATAACTACATCGGAAGAGATACAGTTCTGTCCGTCGTTCGGTACGGCAATGTCATGGGCTCAAGAGGTTCGGTAATACCATTCTTCCTTAAACAAGCCAAGGAGGGGATTCTGCCCATCACTGATCCCGCAATGACAAGATTCAACATATCTCTTGCTGAAGGGGTGGATATGGTTCTTTGGGCACTGGCAAATGCTTTAGGGGGTGAGATATTCGTTCCTAAAATCCCATCATATAAACTTATGGATCTGGCAGAGGCTATCGGGCCCAGCTGTAAAAAACCGATTATCGGGATTCGTCCTGGCGAAAAAATCCATGAGGAGATGATCACATCGAGCGACAGCTCAAACACAATCGATCTTGGCAAATACTATGCCATTTTAAACACAAGTGGAGGGGCGGCAAACGATGCATATGCGAAAATCAAAACGGCAAAAAAAGTTCCTTCAGGATTTTGTTATAACTCTGGAGAAAATCCGCAATTTCTAACCATTCACGAAATCCGAAATCTCATCAAAAGTAATCTCGACACTTCGTTTAGGCCCACTTGAAAAGACAGGTCATCCCGTACGCCCGTCAATCGATCGACGCATCGGATATCCGTGCGGTTACGCGGGTACTGAAAAGCGACTTCCTCACCCAAGGTCCTGAAATCGAGGCTTTTGAGCGGGACTTTGCAAAATTCTGTGGTGCGAAATATGCCGTTGCCTGTAGCTCTGCCACCGCAGGGCTCCATCTGTCTGCCATGGTGCTGGGAATGGGGCCTGGCGACCTCTGGTGGACTTCTCCCAACACCTTTTGCGCCACTGCTGATGCGGCCCTGCGGTGTGGTGCCAGCATCGATTTCATCGATATTGAATGGGGCACCTACAATATGGATCTCGGCCTGTTGGAGGATCGATTAAAGCAGGCAGCCCGAAAAAACCGGTTGCCCAAAGTAGTGGCTCCAGTCCACTTTGCCGGGAATCCGGTAGACATGGAGTTTCTTGAGCGGCTACGCAGGCGTTACGGATTCAAGGTGGTAGAGGATGCAGCCCATGCCACAGGCGCAACTATCAAGGGTCAGCGGGTCGGTTCTTGTCAATGGTCTGATTTATGCGTTTTCAGCTTTCATGCAGTTAAAATTATCACGACCGGGGAGGGAGGGATGATTACGACTAACTCACGAGGCCTTCATGAAAAGCTATGCCGGCTACGAACTCATGGGATTACCCGGGATGCGCGAAATCGGCCGTCGAGCCGGAAGTTTCCTTGGTATTATGAAAAGCTGGAACTGGGCAATCACTATCGGATGACTGAAATTCAGGCTGCCCTAGGGCGGAGCCAGCTAAAGAAAATCCAGGCATTCCATACGGCGAGAGAAAAAATCGCTGCTGGCTACACGAAGCAATTGTGCCAAGTCCCGCTGGATCTTCCCCTTTTGACGCCAGGAGCATGTTCCTCATGGCATCTTTACACGGTATGCGTCCAAGGTGGCGAAAACCTGCGAAACAAAGTCATGAGCCGACTTCAACGCGCCGGGGTTATGGCCAATCTTCATTATCTGCCTGTATCTGGATTTCAGTTTTACAGAGAACGGACGAAGCAGAAATATATGCCATGTCCTCAGGCTGAAAAGTTTGCCCGTACGGAAATTAGCCTGCCGATATTTCCAGCCATGAAAAAAAAGACCATTCAAAGGGTTGTTGATGTCCTTGGAAAAGCACTCAGATGAACCTGTGCGTGATTCCGGCGAGAGGGGGAAGCAAGCGGATCCCTCGGAAAAATATCCGGGTGTTTGCGGGCAAACCAATGATTGCCTATGCTATTCAAGCAGCGCAAAAATCCGGACTATTCAGCCGGATTGTTGTTTCTACTGATGATGAGGAGGTGGCGAAGATCTCCCGCGAAGTTGGTGCTGAGGTGCCCTTCCTGCGTCCTAATGAGATTTCGGATGATCACACGCCGACCGTGCCGGTCATTGCCCATGCCATACGCGAATTAGAGGCAAATGGGGAGAACTTGCGTTATGTCTGCTGTATTTACCCCTGCGTGCCATTTATTGAGGAGGCAGATTTAAAAAAAACATTGTCGCTTTTGGAACAAGGGAACTCTGAATACTCGTTCCCCGTTGCTGAATATCCTTCGCCCATTCAAAGAGCATTGAAATTAGGATTGGGAAACCAAGTATCTCCGTTTTATCCAAAATTTGAGTTGTCTCGAACGCAAGATCTGGAGCGGGCATATCACGACGTAGGGCAATTTTATTGGGGAAGCAAAAAGGCCTGGCTAACAAATCCTAAGATTCATACTCATAGCTTGGGTTGTGTGATTCCGAGTTGGCGTGTTGCTGATATAGATAACCCGGAAGACTGGCTACGCGCTGAGCAACTTTACAAAATCTTTTCTGAAACAAAAAAAACCAGCGAAGAAACAATCTAACATGAACGAACAACAAGCTTTCTGGGCACAAGATTACGCCAAAGACTACATCCAGAAGAACAGCGAATTTAATCAGGCTTTAGGGATTGAGGCCTGGAAAAGAATGATAGCTAAAACAAGCGGGATAACATCAGTACTTGAGTGCGGGTGCAACATCGGTCGGAATATTGGATCTCTCAACACGATTCTTCCCAAAGAAGAAAAATCGATAATCGAGATCAGTCAGCCTACGTATCAATTTGTTACTCAGCATTATAATATTCAGCACGGTTTCCATGGCTCCATTCTTGAGTCAAAGCTAGTAGAAAAGTTCTTTGAAACCTTGGATCCGGTATTTTCTTTGGTCAAGGGTTGCGAAGAAGGGGGCGATGTAAAAAGCCTACTTAATGGACCAATCTGTCATTCGGCCTTCAGGAGATCAAACTAAAAAGGAAACAGCCATGAAACTAAAATCAACGAAATACTATTTGAAGATTATCGACGAAATTGAAAAAGTCCGCACAAAGAACAATATCAACTGGATGGATGTACTGAGAATCGCCTTTCGAAGTTCACCAGGGGAAGCCCGAAAATTAATGATAAGAATCAACAAATCGGATGATGAAGTATCAAGATTATTTAAAAAATTCAGCGAATAAATACAATTGAATATTCTGTATCTTGGGTCTCCGAATGCAAAGATATCCGAGGATATTCTGAGGCGGGATTCTTTAACATGCTATAAGGAAAAAGTATTTGAGGATTCAGACATACTCCAAGGAAAAGATTTTGTCATAAGCTTCGGATTCCGATTTGTCCTGCCTCCCTCCATTATTCGGCGCTTCCCAAACAAGATTATCAATTTGCACATTTCCCATCTTCCATGGAACCGTGGAGCAGATCCCAACTTATGGAGCTTTCTTGAAATGACACCAAGTGGGGTATCCATTCACCAAATGGATGATGGCATCGATACAGGCCCGATTCTATGTCGGCGGGAAATTCTGCATGATGCTGACAAAGATACCTTACAAAGCTCATACCACCGTCTTATCCGTGAAATGGAAGATTTGTTCGTAAGTCAATGGGAGAACATTCGGAAAGCGGAAGTGTCTCCTCATAAACAAACCGAAGCAGGATCCTATCATGCAAGAGCAGACAAAAATCCTTTTCTGCCTCTATTAACAGAGGGGTGGAATACGCCGATTAGAAATGTGATGGGCGTTGCCTTGAAATGAAAATAGGAGGAGTCAACATGAGAAATGGGCCAAAGCCCTTTATTATTGCCGAGATGTCTGGCAATCATAACCAATCCCTAGAGCGGGCGTTGGAGATTGTAGAGGCCGCCGCCAGGACAGGGGCACATGCAATCAAGCTTCAGACATATACTGCCGATACCATGACCCTGGATCTGAAAGAACATGAATTCTTTATTTCCGACGAGAAAAGCCCTTGGAAAGGCCAAAGCCTCTATGACCTTTATAAAATCGCACATACCCCATGGGATTGGCATCGACCGATTTTTGATTGCGCAAAAAAACATGGCCTCATCTGCTTCAGCACGCCCTTTGATGAAACGGCTGTAGACCTTCTGGAGGAGTTAGGCGCACCGATCTATAAAATTGCCTCTTTCGAAAACACAGATCTTCCCTTGATTCAGCGTGTGGCGGCGACGGGTAAGCCGCTAATTATTTCGACCGGGATGGCCACTCAGGAAGAGCTGGATGAATCTGTAGATGTGGCTCGGAAAGCGGGCTGTAAGGATTTGACCCTGCTCAAATGCACGAGCACATATCCTGCTACACCTGAAAATAGCAATCTCTTAACCATACCCTATCTCAGGGAACGATACGGATGTGAAATAGGACTGTCGGATCATACTCTTGGAATCGGAGTAGCCATTTCCAGCATTGCCCTCGGGGCTACCATGATTGAGAAGCATTTTACCCTGAAACGGTCCGATGGGGGCGTCGATGCCGCGTTCTCACTGGAGCCGCATGAAATGAAGCAACTTGTCGAAGAAACAGCTAGGGCTTGGCAATCGCTGGGGAAAATCTTTGTTGCCCCAACAGAAGCCGAAAAGTCGTCAATTACCTTCAGAAGATCGCTTTACTTCGTAAAAGACCTGCCCGCAGGACATTTAGTGCAAGATGGGGACATTCGACGAATACGTCCAGGAATGGGGTTGCCGCCCAAGGAGTACCAAAAGTTGATAGGCCGTAAACTGCTAAAGGCTGTATCAAGGGGAGATCCAACCTCTTGGGAGGTGTTCAAGCCTTAACAACACAGCACTTTATCTCGAACAGCATATTTGAAAAACAATCCCCGTAAATTTTCGGTGGCGATTCTAGGACTAGGTGACATCGGCATGGGCTATGACAAAGTATCACAGGGTGCCACCCATGTTTATACTCACGCAAGGGCTTTTGACCTTCATCCCGGATTTTCTTTGGCGGGGGCGTATGATCCAAATCCGAGGAAAAGGGCGGAATTCCATACAAGATATAAAAAGCCAGCTTTCTCATCCGTTGACAAAATGTTTAAGGAAGTTCGACCCGAGGTGGTTGTGGTGGCCAGTCCTACTTCCGAACATAAAAAATCGGTGGCAACTGCCCTAGAAGGGGAAAATGTACTAGCCATTCTTTGTGAAAAGCCCATGGCGGCAAACATCGAGGATTCGAGCCAGATAGTTCAAGCCTGCAAAAAAGAACGAAAAGCGCTGTTTATTAATTTTATCAGGCGTGCTGATCCCGGAATATTGGAAGTGAAGCGTCGAATTGAAAGCAGGCGAATTAAGGGGCCTTTTAAGGCTGTTGTTTGGTATTCCAAGGGATTGTTGCACAATGGATCCCACTTCGTTGACCTAATGTCATTTTGGTTTGGCCCCATCCATGGAGTGAGTTTAATCGCTAAACGGAAGAAACTTTGGGAACATAAGTATGAACCAGATTGTCGATTTGATTTCGAGTCCGGAAGTGTAGTTTTTCTTGCCACAAAAGAAAAAAACTTCTCACATTATACATCTGAAATTGTGGCACAAAATGGTCGGCTGCGGCTTGAAACGGATGGGACGATTTTATGGCAAGTTGCGGAATCCAACCCCTATTTTTCTGGGCGGCGAAAACTAAATCCGCTTCCTGAAGCTATTTGCGGAAATATGGACAGATATCAACTGAATATTGCAGAGCACCTTTACCGTGCGCTTCTCGGAAAAAAGCATGCGCTTTGTTTTGGTTCGGAGGCATTAACTTCACAAAAATGGATCAGCAAGATTTTACGCCATGAGTCCTAATTCTGGCCCCGCCGAAAAACTAGCTTTGCTGGGTGGGCAAAAAACCATCCCTAGCGCTTTCGCCAAATATAATCCCATCGGAAAGGAGGAGCTTGCAGCGGCACAAAAGGTGATTCAAAGCGGGGTACTATCCCAGTTCATCGGTGCTTGGCATGAGGACTTTTACGGAGGTCCCAAGGTTCGTGAATTTGAAAAGGCGGCTGCTGATTATTTTGGGGTCAAGCATGCTGTCACTGTTAATTCCTGGACATCTGGGCTGGTCGCAGCCGTCGGCGCGATTGGAATTGAACCGGGGGATGAGGTGATCACCACGCCTTGGACCATGTGTGCGACTGCTACTGCGATTCTTCACTGGAACGGCATCCCTGTCTTTGCCGACATTGATCCAGAAACCTATAACTTGGATCCAAAATCTATAGAAAAAAATATTACACCATTTACCAAGGCCATTGTTGTTGCGGATATTTTTGGACAGTCCGCCGACATGGATGAAATTATGGAACTCGCTAAAAGACATAATCTAAAGGTCATTTCAGATACGGCTCAGGCGCCTGGAGCTCTTTATAAGGGGCAGTTTGCAGGTACCTGCGCGGACGTGGGTGGATATAGCATGAATTACCACAAACATATCCACACCGGCGAAGGTGGGATTCTTGTGACCGACAACAACACAATTGCCGAGCGACTCCAACTCATCCGAAACCATGCTGAGGTTGTTGTGGGAGATAAAGGGGTAAGCGACATTAGTAATATGGTGGGACACAACTTTCGCCTGGGCGAAATCGAAAGTGCTATCGGAATCGAGCAGCTGAAAAAACTCGCTGGTCTGGTTAAGTCCCGTCAAGCCTTGGCCGTTGCCCTTAGTGAGGGGCTACAAGGATTGCCTGGTTTAACAACGCCGGTCGTGAAGTCAGATCGTACCCACGTATATTATGTTTACCCCATGCAATTGGATTTAGGTCAGATTGGTGTCACTCGGGATCGTCTGTGTGATGCGCTTCATGCGGAAGGTGTTGCCGTAAGCCGCCGGTACCAAAACATTCATCTGCTTCCGGTTTATCAACGAAAGATTGCCTTTGGATCAAAGGGATTTCCTTGGACATCGGATATTTGTCGGCGGCCTGTTTCTTACGCGAAAGGGATCTGTCCGGTGGCGGAAGATCTCAACGACAACAGTTACATGGGATTTGGTCTCTGTGTGCATGACCTGACCATGGGGCATGTGGAGATGATTATCCGAGCTTTCCAAAAAGTTTGGGGGCAAATCGAGTCCCTGAAATGATTTCAGGGCACAAAAGGAATTGCTAGAACTCCATGTCTACCATCCCCTGCCTGAAGGGAACCCGTGTCCTGCTAGGTCCCTTCCAGCCGACCGATGTCACTCCTGAATATCTTGGTTGGCTCAATGATCCTCAGGTGGTTCGTTTTAGCAACCAGCGTTTGCACCAGCATTCCGCGGAAACATGCAAAAAATATCTTTCATCATTTGAAGGGACAAACAATTGGTTTTTAAAGATTGTCGATAGCCTAGATGGCCTGACGGTTGGGACGATGACAGCTTATGCCTCGGCGCACCATGGCACCGTTGATTTGGGCATCCTCATCGGACGTCGGGAGGTGTGGGGGCAAGGCTTAGGTCAAGATGCCTGGAACACTCTGATGGGGTGGTTTCTTGAGAAAGCGAAGTTGCGCAAGGTGACTGGCGGGGCGATGAGGGCGAATGTCGCGATGGTGCGGATCATGGAAAAATCTGGGATGACCCTCGAAGCCGTTCGAGGCGGGCAGGAGCTACTGGAAGGCAAGCCCCAAGATTTGCTTTATTATGCGAAATTCCATGCGTCCCACTGAACCTTCTAGGCCTTTTGGCGTCGTCTGCCACGATGCCGGGGGTGCTGGACAGATTGCCGCTATTTTACTTAGGTGGGGCTGGCATCCGGCATGGGTTCAAGCGAGAGGTCCCGCAGTTGAGATTTTTCATCGCGACATGCCTTACGTTCCAGTTCGGTCTGAACTTTCTGATCTCCATGGGATAAGGGCGATAATCACTGGCAGTGGCTGGGCCAGTGATTTCGAGCACGAGGCACGACTCGCAGCCCGTAAGACGGGCGTGCGTTCTATTACTGTGCTTGATCACTGGACCAACTATGAAGACCGATTTATACGGAATGGAGAAAGGCTTTTGCCTGATGAGTTATGGGTGGTGGATGAATACGCAGAGGGACTTGCACAGCAGTTGTTTCCAGGCATCCAGATTATGCGGGTGCCGGATTCTTATGCAGAGCGTGAACTCAGTCATATAACTCCCCTCTCGACATCTACGCCTAATCGGGTGCTTTACCTACTCGAGCCGATCCGTTCGAATTGGGGCAGAAAGGAGCCGGGAGAGTTTCAGGCGTTGCGTTATTTTCTCGCGAAATGGCCCCTGTTGAATTTGACTGCCGAGGCCGAAATATGTCTACGTCTACATCCATCCGAGAAGCCAGAAAAATACGAGGCTTTTTTGGATGAAAATGTCCAACTTTCTCTGCGTTTAAGCCAAGGTTCTTTGGCTGATGATATCTCGCTGGCCCGCTGGGTTGTGGGATGTCAAACCTATGCGATGACCTTGGCTTTGGCGGCCGGCCGCGCAGTCTTCAGCGCCCTCACGCCTTGGGCACCCCAAAAGGTTCTTCCTCATCCGGGAATCCAATATTTAAGAGAGATGGCGTTCGCATGAAATACTGCAATCGGTGCCTTCAGCCTGATACTCGGCCAGGCATTCGCTTTGGCCCTCGCGGGATCTGCCCTGCGTGTGCTTATCACGAAGGACTCGTTCACGTCGATTGGGATGAACGGAAGCGCGAGCTTCAAGAGGTGGTTGCATTCGGCCGTGCTCACAAGAATGGGACTTATGATTGCATTATCGGAGTAAGTGGTGGCAAGGATAGCACTCGCCAGGCGATTTTTGTTAAAGAGGAGCTAGGAATGAATCCCTTACTGGTAAATTTGGGTTATCCCCCAGAGCAGGTCACCCAGCGGGGCGTTGAAAATGTATCAAATCTAATCCGCCACGGTTTCGATTGCGTCGCCATTCATCCGGGCCCACAGATGTGGCGTAAGCTTATGCGGAAAGGTTTTTTGGAATATACAAATTGGTGTAAATCCACTGAACTCGCGCTCTTCAGCAGCGTGCCCCGATTAGCAATTGCTTACCAGATTCCCTTGATCTGGTGGGGAGAAAACGCTGCCCTGCAGCTTGGCGATCTCAATGTGATGGGGAAAAGCGGGGCCGATGGCAACAATTTACGCCGAATGAACACTTTGGGGGGTGGTGACGTGACTTGGTTGTTAGATGAAGAAATTCGGCGGAATCAAATCCTTCAGTATCTTTATCCGAAGGAAGAAGAAATGACCCGCGGGAATCTTCGAATCACTTTTCTTGGTTATTTTTGGAGGGATTGGTCTTTGCGGGATAATGGCACCTATTCGGCTTTAAGAGGTTTGGATATCCGACGGGAAAAACCTTGGGACATTGGCGATCCAGTTGGAGTTACTTCCTTGGATGAGAATTGGGTGACTCTTAATCAGATGATCAAATACCTGAAATTTGGATTCGGGAGAGTGTCTGATTATGTGAACGAAGATATCCGCAATGGTCATATAACCCGAGATGAGGGCATTCAGCTAAATGAGAAATATGATGGAAAGTGCTCCGATGTGTATATTGAGAGTTTTTCGCATTATATAGGCATCACGGTGAAAGAGTTTTGGCGGCAGGTGGACAAAGCGGTGAATCCAAGCCTGTTTATCAAGGCGGGTTTGGGAAAATATCTTCCCCGCTTCAAAGTAGGGGTTGGATTATAAAACAACCCGCCATCGTAATCGCTAACTATGGCGCTGGGAACATTGATTCCGTGAGGAACGCGATATCCGCACTCGGGTATTGTAAAGTCGTCCTTTCTTGTGATCCGCAGGTGATCGCAGAGGCGAATGCAATTATTTTACCAGGGGTAGGGGCTTTTGCCGAGTGCGCGCACAACCTTAGGGAACGACATCTCGACGAGATTCTCGGAGAGGTGGTGCTGAAGCGGGGAACGCCGATTCTGGGTATTTGCGTGGGGATGCAGTTGCTCTCAGACTTTTCTGAGGAGGGCGGGCGCCATGCAGGGTTAGGGTGGATTCCAGGAGTGGTCCGCAGGTTTGAATTGCCCAGAGAGTATGCCGTGCCTCATGTCGGTTGGAACGAGGTCCGACCCATGCGTCGCGAGCACCTATTTTCCAACCTTAGCGAAAGCCCTAACTTTTATTTTGACCACAGCTATCATTTCCAATGCGCCCCTGAACATGTGCTGGCGCACTGTGAGTATGGCCTTTCGGTCGTAGCGGCGGTGCAACGAAATAACATTTTCGGGGTGCAGTTTCACCCCGAAAAAAGTCAGAACAACGGCCTGAAACTATTTCGTGCTTTCTTCAACACCTTAGGCTCATGCTGAAAAAAAGAATCATCGCCACCTTAGTGGTGCGACAAGGGATCGTCGTTCAAAGTATCGGCTTTCGGAGTTATCTTCCAGTGGGGCGGCCTGAGATCGCGGTTGAATTTCTTAATGATTGGGGGGTGGATGAGATCGTTTTAATCGACATTTCTGCAACTGTCGAATCTAGGAGTCCGGATATGGCGATGGTTGAGCGTGTGGCCAAGAGGTGCCGTGTTCCACTGCTTGTAGGCGGTGGAATCCGCACTTTAGCTCATGCCCGCGAGCTGGTGCATAGCGGTGCGGATAAAGTTGCCTTTAATCAAGCTAGTCTTCATACCCCAGGCTTACTAACCCAAGTGGCGAACGTTTTAGGGAGCCAGTGTGTTGTGGGGGCCATTGATGGTCTCCGGACCACTTCAGGTTATAAGGTGTATGATTATGTGCTTGGCCAAACAACCTCGCAAGCCCCCACTGAATTTGCACAGGCCATGGTGCGACTAGGCTGCGGTGAGATCTTCATTCAGTCCGTGGATCGTGATGGAAGCCGCCAAGGATTCGACCTGCCGCTAATCCAAGCAGTTCGGGAGGCGGTGGACGTGCCTGTTATTTGCTGCGGAGGAGCAGCAGGCGCAGCCCATTTTGTCGAAGTATTTGAAGGCACCGATGTTCATGCCGCATCAGCTGCAAATTTATTTCACTACACTGAGCACAGCGTCACCGTTATCAAAGCGGCGTTACTCCGAGCTGGGGTATTCGTGCGTAATGATGTCCGTGCCACCTATTTGGAAAATCCTTTAGGCAAGAATGGCCGATTGGAGAAAAAGATAGATCAAGCACTGGAAGAAATGCTTTTTGTCCGAATCGAAAAAGAGGTCATCTGATGCAGTTCTGCAGGCGCTGTCTATATACTGATCAGCACCCGTTGCATCTGACTTTTGATAAACACGGTGTATGTAGCGGTTGTCGGATTCACGACGAGAAGGATGTGCTGGACTGGCGAGAGCGTGGCGAGCGATTACGAGTAATCCTAGAACAGTACCGTTGTCGCTCAGAAAATAACTATGATTGCATCGTACCAGTGAGTGGGGCAAGAGATTCTTACTTTATTGTCCATACCATAAAGAACGTCTATCGCATGAACCCATTACTGGTTACCTACAACAAGCAGTACAACACTGCCGTTGGAATTAGAAATCTTGCTAACCTGCGCATGCGTTTCGACTGCGACATCATGACCCTGACAGTAAATCCCGAAATAGTTAAAAAGATAACACGCTCTACTATGAGACGATTCGGAAGCATATATTGGCACTGTATCGCTGGCCAAACGGTCTATCCGGTGCAGATGGCGACAAAACTTAAAATACCCTTAATCGTCTGGGGAGCTCATCAAGGCGTGGACCAAGTGGGGATGTTCAGCCATTTAGATGAAGTGGAGATGACCCGAAAATACCGCAAGGAACACGACCTGATGGGTTACGAGGCTGAAGATATCATCAACGATTTTGACAACATCACTGAAAAGGACGTTGCGACCTTCCAATATCCCGATAATCGGGAGATTGAACAGTGGGTGTTCGAGGGA
>Ga0214923_10006276_pt1 | contig 13424 bp, 13 predicted proteins | sample LL1510_MetaG_FD_177993 | JGI IMG/M metagenome (GOLD analysis project Ga0214923, IMG submission 177993) | Freshwater microbial communities from Lake Lanier, Atlanta, Georgia, United States - LL-1510 | ecosystem: Environmental > Aquatic > Freshwater > Lake | place: USA: Georgia | collected...
GGCCGCCCAGTTTGAAAGCCTCAGCCATCCCATCACCATCATGGTGGCGGTGCCACTCGCCGCTATCGGGGCCCTCTTCCTTCTGTATCTCCTCGGATTCGTCAACATGATGGCCATCATTCCCCAGTACGCCCCGCCGGGCGCCCTCCCCGGACCGCTGGCCTTTCTTTTTGGGCTCATGCCGGAAATCCCTTCCATGAATCTCAACCTCTACAGCCTGATTGGCCTCGTCCTGCTCCTTGGTTTGGTGACCAAGAACTCCATCCTTCTCGTTGAGTTTGCCAATCAGCGCAAGGCCCAGGGCCTCTCCGCCGAGGAGGCCATGCGCGAATCCGGTCGGATCCGCCTCCGACCCATCCTGATGACCGCTCTTTCCACGGTGATTGGCATTCTTCCGATCGCCCTGGGTCTGGGAGCCGGCGCGGAAAGCCGACGCCCGCTCGGCGTGGCCGTGGTCGGAGGCATGCTTTCCTCCACCTTCCTCACCCTTTATTTGGTTCCCGTTTTCTATGTGACCCTGGATCGGTTGCTCTCCCGCAAACCAGCCCCTGAGCCGGCCTTGTCGGCTTCCTAACGGCTTCCTAGGTTTCTCTCTATGACGATGGCGATGCCGTATTCGGGCGAGGAAGCCCGCGAGCGGCGGGACATGCTCATCGCCACCGCCCTCACGATTCTCTACTTCCTCCTGATCGCCTTTTTCTGGACCTCCACCGAGGCCATTACCCGCCTGACGAAACGAACGGACGTACCCCAGGTCCGCCAAATCACTTCCCTGAAGCGGCTCCCGCCCCAGGCTCCTCCGGTTCCGCCGCCGGAAAACCGCTTTGTGGACGCCTCGGGCCTGCAGGAATCCAAGGATGTTGATCCCCGCACCGCGCTCCAAAGCGACCGCAATACCGCCGCCGCCAGCAAGGTGATCTCCGGCACGGATCCCACCCTCGGCGGTCAGGAGGGAAAAAAGGACGACTCCCTGACCATGCGCAACAGCCAGTTTTCACCCAACAAGGCCTCTCCGCCCCCCGCTGCCGCCGCGCGCCTCAGTCCCGCCGCTCCCGCGCCCGCGCCCAAACCCAAACCTGCCCCGTCTCCAGCCCTGCCCAAGCCTCAGGACCTGGTGAAGCCGATCCCCGGACCCGGCACCCCAATCCAAAAAACCTCCACCGACACACCCCCGGATGCCAAACCGGACCAGACCGAGGATTCCACTCCCCCCACCCCTTCCGCCGCCCAGGCAGCCGCGGATGCCTCGGACTCCTCCTCTGCGCTTGCACCGCCCCCCGATATTTTCCGTGATCGTTCCGCCGTCGCCGGCGGCGCCCAGATGGGCCAAGACGCCTCCTTTGCCTCCATGGCGACCGCCCTTGGTCGGTATCAACACAAGCTCTACCTGGCGATCGGCTCCCGCTGGAACCTCAAGGTTCAGCAAACCATGGCTCAGATTGGCGTGGATCGGGTCGTGATCCGTTTCCACGTGAATGCGGACGGCACCATCTCGGACCTTGACGTCGTCCAAGGCAACCCCAACTCCATCCTTTCCGTCATCAGCGCTGACTCCATCCAGCAGTCCAGCAACCTCATCGGCCCCTTCCCCGCCGATCTCTTGAAGGAAAAACCCAATGGGTTCCCTTGGCAGTTGGCCTTCCGCATTTATTGATTCCGATCCGGACTCGCCAATCCCCCTTCTTTCCCTACTTTTTGGTCTATGAACACGCTCCCTTTCCTCGAACACTTTCTCAAACTCAACGTTTCTCCCTTCGTCCTCATCCTCATCCTGTTCCCCCTCATCACCGCCCTCACCACGGGAATCTTCCTGAGTACCCTGATTTTCCTTCGCCTGCGCCGGGATCGCGTCACCCCCAAGGACATCATCGACGCCATCCGCGCGCTCCGTCCGGGCGGCAACACGGAAACTCTCACCCGGTTGTGCGTCCGGAACGATTCCGCCCTCGCCCGCCTCGTCAACAGTTGCATCGAGCACTCCTCCCTCCCCCGCTCCGAAAACGTCGAGGTGCTGGAGACCGCCGCCCGCACCGAAGTGGCCCGGCTGGAACGGGGCATTGTCTATTTGGAGATTTTCGTCGGAGCCTCGCCGCTCCTGGGTCTCGTTGGCACGGTCTCCGGCCTGATCACCATCTTCGCCGCCGTCGGTGCCGCGAATGCCGACCCGGAAAAAATCTCCGCCGGTATCGCTGAGGCCCTTCACACCACCGTGCTCGGGATCGGAACCGCCATCGTCATGCTCTTCCCCTTCACTTTTTTCAGCAAAAAGGTCGAGGTTCTGGCGGTGGAGCTGGAAGATCTCTCCATGCTGCTCCTGAAAAAGCTCTACACGGAGGAAGTACCCGCCTGACCCCCGTCCGGGTTCGCCCGCGATGAGATTCCACCCCGTCCGCCGCCGCCGCGTGGAGATCAACGTCATTCCGTTGATCGACATTCTTTGCATGCTCCTGATCTTTTTTATCGTGACCACCTCCTTTAAAAAGAAGGTCGCCAATGTGGATGTGACCCCGCCCAAGTCGGAAAAGGGGAATGAGAAGGTCGAGGACGCCAAGACACCGCCTGAACTCACCATGAAATCCTCCAAGGCGGAAGAATACGCCAAGATTTACGACACGGATAAGTTCCCCATTTATCTCGGGGACCAACCCCTGAACCTCGACCCCAAGTCGGACAACTTCCGGGCGGATCTCGCCAAGGCCCTCAAGGAGCGCGGCGTGAAGAATGTGATCCTGAACTTTGACGAAACCACCCCCATTTCCGTTTTCTTCAAATTCTTTGACGCGTGTGAGGACGCCGGCGTGCCCATCTCCGTCCGCACCTCCAAGATCGGCAACGCCAACCCCGGCCCCTGAAAAAAGCCCCCGTCCTCCCCATCCGGCTTTACGGGGACCCGGTTCTCCGCCAACCCGCTGTCGCGGTCCGTCCGCCCGACCCCAAGCTGCACGAACTGGCCACCGCCTTGGAGGCCACCATGCATGAGGCTGAAGGGGTGGGTCTGGCCGCACCGCAGGTCGGGATTTCCCTGCAACTGGCCGTGATCGACCTCCGTAAGGTCGAAAAACGCCCCTCCTCCTTGGAGATCGGAGGCCAGCCGGTGGAATGGCAAAAACACATGCCCCTGTTCTTTTGTAACCCTGTCCTCACCCTCACCCGCAAGCGCGAGGACGCGGACGAGGGCTGCCTTAGTTTCCCCGGCTTGAGCGGCGCGGTTCGTCGCAGCCTCCGCATCCAGATGGATTATCTCGATTTGGAGGGAAAGAAGATGACTCTGGCCGCGGGCGGACTCCTCGCCCGGGCCATCCAACACGAGGTGGATCATCTCCAAGGAGTCCTCTTCATTGACCGGATGGACCCGGAAATCCGCAAACCTCTCAAACCCGCCTTGGACGAACTTCTCGCCAAGTCCAAAGCTGGCGAAACCCGCCGCTGAACCGATGCTGATTCTTGCCGACGCCCTGCTTCAGGCGCCGGATCGTGTCCTTCGTCCCGGTCGGTTTCGCGTCTCCGGGCGGGTCATCCGGGATGTGGGCACCGATCTCCGCCCGGAACCGGGGGAGGAGATTCTTGAACTTCCCGGTGTTACCCTCGCCCCCGGCTTTCTCAACCTCCACGCCCATCTCGAACTTTCCCCCCTTCACGGCAGGATCCCGCCCGCCCTGCCGTTTGCCGAATGGCTGCGCAGGATCCTTTCCCTCCTTCCCGGACTTCATGCCACCGCCCGCACCGCTTCCATCATCGAAACCTCCCGGCGCGCCGCCGAAACCGGCACCACCACCATCCTGACCATTCTTTCTGATCCGGCTTCCCTTGCCGGCCTGGCCGGAACCTTGCCCCGTGTCTGGTGGGCCCTGGAATTCATGGATCTACACGGGGATCCCGAAACGGCCCGAAAAATGGAACGTCTCGCCGCCTGGCTTTCCCGTCATCCCGGGGCGGATTGGAAAGCCGCCATTTCGCCACACGCCCCCTACTCTGCCTCCTCTGCACTCTACCGGGAATGCAGTCGGATCGCGGCGGAACTTCGTGTCCCTCTCACCACCCATTGGGCGGAATCTTTGGAAGAGCAGGAACTTTTTCGCAATGGGGGTGGCGCCATGCGGGCACTCTTGCCCAAATCCTGGGTGCCTGGACTACTGGAGGAACGATTCGAGAGCCTCCCGGCTGGATCCTTGATTGCCCACGGGAACCAGTTCGACGACGCCGATTGGAAAAAGCTCTCAGCCCGGGACTGCTGGATTGTCCACTGCCCCACCTCCCACGCCTGGTTTGGCCGGGAGCAATTCCCCTTGGAGAATTTCCGTCGAAACAACGTCCCCGTGATTCTTGGAACCGACAGCCCCGCCAGCTCCGACAACCGCAACTTGGATCTCCGTATGGAGGCCCGCGTTTTCCTCCAAAACCACCCCGGGATCTCCCCCGGGGAAATCTGGTCGATGCTTACCACCCTCCCCGCCAAAGCCCTTGGGCACGAAGGCAGGTTGGGGGTACTGCAACCGGGCGCCGAGGCCGACTGGGTCGGCTGGAGGACCGATTCCTCCGCTGACCCGTTTGCTGCCATCGTGCAATCCACCGAGCCCGCTGAAGTGGTGAGCGTGGCTGGCCGTCTCCATCGGCCTGAAAAAGTCTAGGATTTCCCCCTCGTCCTTCCCCGATCCTGTCGGCACGATAGTCACGATGTCGGCCTCGTTGACCGCACACTCCCAAGAAAAGAAACAGATCCGGACCTCCCAAGGGAGACAACGATCCCTCCCTGCCACCCTCGCTTCACTTTCCTTCACCGATAACGACTATCTGGATCTTTCACGTCATCCCCGGGTTGCCGAGGCCGCCATCGGGGCAATCCGAAAATCCGGCTCCGGCGCCCGGGCTGCCCGCCATCTGGGCGGCCCCTGCCCCGAACACCAGTCCCTGGAGAAGAGTTTGGCGGACTGGAAAGGCACCGAAGCCGCCTTGGTTTTTGCCTCGGGTTACCAAACCCCGTTGGGAATCATCCCCTCGCTTGTCGGAACCAAGGACACGGTTCTTTTGGAACGAAACGCCCACGCCTGCCTTTTTGACGGAGCCCGCCTTTCCCAGGCACGCCTCCGGCTTTTTGCGAGGAACGATCCAAACAGCCTCGAAGAGGCCCTCACCTCCAACCAAAAACTAAACCCGGAAGGCAGGGTCCTCATCGTGGCCGAATCCCTTCACTCGATGGACGGCGACTGGGTGGAACTATCCCGCCTCATTGACCTTAAGAACCGCTTTGGCGCCTGGCTCCTCCTCGACGAAGCCCACGCCAACGGTATCACCGGCTCCCAAGGAGCCGGCTGGGCGGCGGAGCAAGGCTTGGCCGGACAGGTGGACGTTCAGATGGGCACCTTGGGCAAAGCCCTTGGATCCTCCGGGGGGTTTGTCGCAGCCTCGGCTTCCGTCATCGATCATTTTCTCAACGAGGCGCGGACGTTTCTTTTCAGCACCGCACCGGCTCCGGCCGCGATGGCGGCGGCGTCCGAGGCACTCCGCCTGGTTCGGTCCAGCGAGGGGGATCGCCTGCGGGAACGGCTTGGGCAAAACATCCGGCTCTTTTCAACCGCCCTTCCTTCGTTCCAATCCGGCCCCATCCAGCCCCGGGTTTTGAAATCCAACGCTGCGGTCATCCAGGCGCGGGATTTCCTGCGTGCCAGAGGGATCGAGATCGCCGCGATCCGTCCCCCCACCGTTCCGGAAGGAAGCGCGCGCCTGCGTCTCAGCCTCTCCGCACGGCATTCCGAGGAGGACATCCGAAAGTTGATCGTAGCATTGGCTGAACTGCCTTCGGTGTGAGCGCGGAAGAGACGGTCCGGCTTGACCGGAAACACCTGTGGCATCCCTTCACCCCGAACTCGGTGTGGATGGATCCCGCTTTCCATCCCGTCAGCATCGTGGCCGGAGAAGGCTCCTGGTTGATTGACGCGCAAGGCAAACGATACCTCGACGGCAACTCCTCCATCTGGACCAACCTGCATGGACACCGCCACCCCGGGCTGGATGAGGCAATCCGCACCCAGTTGGGAAAAATCGCCCACTCCTCCTTCTTGGGGCTAACCCATGAGCCGGCGGCTCGGTTGGCCGAGGAACTGATCGCTTATGTTCAGGGCGGCCAGAATTCCCCACCGCTGAGTCGGGTCTTTTTTTCCGATGACGGATCCACAGCCATGGAAGCCGGCCTCAAGATGATTGTTCAGTCCTTCGCGCAGACCGGCCAACCCCAACGGACCCATTTTATTTCACCTGAAGGCGCCTACCACGGGGACACCGTGGGAGCCATGAGCTTGGGCCAAAGCGACCTATTCCATCGCCATTATCAGTCCCTCCTTTTCCCTTCCCGCCGGGTCATGACCCCTTTTTGTTACCGCTGTCGTTTTAACCGCGCCAAGCCGGAGACCGCGGACGCACGTTCCTATCGGGAGTGTGGCTTCGAATGCGCCACCCAGGCTGAGGAGGAAATCGCCAAGGCCGGAGATCGTCTTGCCGCCTGGGTGCTGGAGCCCCGGGTCCAGGGCGCTGCGGGCATGGTCATGCATCCGAAAGGCTATGCCAGGCGAACCTGTGATGCGGCCCGCAAGGCCGGCGCCAGGGTGCTCCTGGATGAGGTTCTGACCGCCTTCGGCCGGACCGGGCCGGCCCTGTCGGCTCACGCCGAGGGGGTGTCGGCGGACGTTGTCGCCTTGGCCAAAGGCCTATCCGGCGGTTATCTGCCGCTTGCCGCCACGCTGGCCACCGAGGAAATTTTTCAGGCTTTTGACGGCCCCACCGAGAACACCTTTTTTCACGGCCACAGCTACACGGCCAATGCCCTGGGTTGTGCTGTGGCTCGGGCCAGTCTCAAGCTCCTGCAGGACCCGGAGGAGAAAAGACGACACGAAACCCTGCAACGAAACCTGCGGGAACTTTCCCAGACTTTTTGGCAACACCCGAAGGTGGGAGATATCCGTCAGGAGGGGACTATCCTCGCCGTGGAAGTTGTCGCGGACCGTTCCAGCCGAAAACCTTTTCCGGCTCCGGAGAGACGGGGTGCCCGCATCTGCCAGGCCGCCCGGAATTTCGGCCTGCTGACCCGCCCGATCGGGGATGTCCTCGTCCTCATGCCCCCTTACTCCACCACGGCCGAGGAACTGGAACAGATGGTGACTGCCCTGCAAAAGGCAATCGCGAAGGAGTTGCCCAAATGAAAGGTATCTTCATCACCGGCACCGATACCGGGGTGGGCAAAACCTATCTCACCGCCTTGCTCACCCGCACCCTGAGGAAACAAGGGATCCCGGCGATCGCCCTGAAACCCGTCGCCAGTGGCGACCGTTCGGATGCTAAGCAGCTTTCGGAGGCCATGGATGGAGCCCTGCCGGTTTCCAAGATCAACCCAGTCCATTTTGCCACACCCTTGGCGCCTTACGCCGCCGGCCTACTGGAAAATCGCCCCTTCCCTTGGGATCTCCTCCGGTCCCATTGGAAAGACATGACCTCTTCCCATCCGGGTCCTCTTCTCGTCGAAGGCGTGGGCGGTTGGAGGGTTCCCATGGATTCCACTCACTCCGTGCGGGAATGGGCCCGGGAACTGGGGTTGCCTGTGCTGGTGGTCTGCCGAGCCACCCTGGGCACCTTGAACCACACCCTGCTCACGGTGGATTCGATCCGGAATGCGGGCCTTCCCATTCCCGGAGTGATCATGAACTTCCATGGGGCTCCGGAAGATGACGCCGTCCGTACCAACCCTGGAATTTTGGAGGAATGGTCAAAACTTCCCGTCGCAAAAATGCCGGCTGAAGCGAGGGATTGGGAAATTCCTGGCTGGCTACGCTCCGTTTTGGTCTGAGGCCACCGACCATCGCGGATCGGCATCGGTTCCCCAGTCAGAATCTGCCCCGTCGAGATGGCGCCGGGCCGTGACCGCCGCAATCATCCCGGCGTTGTCCGTGTTCCATCCGGATGCCGGGCTCAAAAGCGTGGCTCCCTCCGATCGCGCGGCCTCTTCCAGGGCTCTCGCCACCACTCGGTTGCCACTGACGCCGCCACTCACGGTCAGCACCTTCCTTTGGGTTCTTTTCAGGGCCAGCCGGCAACGGTCCGCCAGACATTCGGCAATGGCTGCCTGAGCCTCGGCACAAAAATAAGATCGAAGAGCTCCCGGTCGGGCCATCTCGGGCTGCTTTTCCAGGAGAAGCCGCGCCGCGTTCTTAAGCCCGCTGAAACTGAAATCCCCTTCTTCCGATCCCTTCATGGGACGGGGTAGGTGGATTTTACCCACTTCTCCCTGAGCCGCCTCTCTTTCAATTTCCGGCCCGCCTGGGTAACCCAGTCCCACCATCCTCGCCAGCTTGTCGAAAGCCTCTCCTGCCGCGTCGTCCCGGGTGCTGCCCACGACCTTCCGTCTCGAGGAATCCGGTGCATCGACCAGCAGGGTGTGCCCGCCGCTGGCGATCAAAGCCAGATGCGGATACTCCGGCCACTTCCCACGGGAAACAAACGGGCTGAAAATATGCCCTTCCAGGTGGTTGATGGCATGAAAGGAGGACTGCCGGGCCCAAGCCAGGGATTTTCCAAACGCCAGACCCACCAGAAGGGCTGGTGCCAAGCCCGGTCCCGCCGTGGCTCCAACCGCGTTAAGATTCCCTCCGGCTTCCAACGTTTCCCGGGTTAGCTTCGGCAACAGCTCCAGATGCTGGCGGACCGTCAGCTCCGGCACGATTCCCCCCAGCGCCGTACTTTCCTCCGGCCGGGTCGCCAACCTTTGTCGGATCAACCGAAGGCCGGCGGCATCCGCCTCGACCACCGCCACCGCGGTTTCGTCGCAGGAGGTTTCGATGCCGAGCGCCCGCACGGTCAGCGGGCGGCCGCCGTGCGGCGCGCCACCACCTTCCAGCCCCGCAAAATATCGACCCCCCGGTTCAGCGGCTCATCGACCACCACCGCCTTGGCCTGCCCCTCCTTTCGCAGCCCAGGGCTACGGCTTTCATAAAGCGCCTTCTCCTCCGCCGCCGTCATCCGCGCGGTGATATCGGGTTCAATGCCCACCCCGTGGATCTTGCGCCGCGAGGGAGTGGTGTAATGCGCGGTGGTCAGCCGGACCGCCACTGCGGGTGCCATGGAGGGATCCACCGGTTGCACGGTCTGCACCGATCCCTTGCCGAAGGTCAACTCCCCCACCACCACCGCTTTTCCCAAGTCCTGCAGGGCGCCGGACACGATTTCCGCCGCGCTGGCAGTGTTGCCATTCACCAGGACAACAGTGGGCCAGCGCACCCTTCGGGTGGCCGGCTTGGCGAGGTACTCAAGCCTGCCTGTGGCCCCCTTCCTTCCTTCTGTGGCCACCACCAGCGTGCCCGGGTTCACAAACCGGCTGACCAGATCCACCGCGGCATCGACGAGTCCCCCGGGATTGTCCCGAAGGTCCACCACCAGACCGGACGCGCCCTCCTTTTCCAAGCGGTCAATCGCCTGGTCGAATTCGGCGGCCGTCTTCTCTCCAAACTGGGTGATCCGCAGATATCCGATTTTCTCCCCGCCGGTTTGGATGGCCGGCAAAAGACCGACATCCGCCAGGGTCGGAACCTGGATCATTTCCCGCACCAACGGCACCTCCAAGGTGCGGGTCTCGGAAGGACGGTACAAGGTCAGGGAAACAGGCGCCCCGGGTCGTCCGCGCAACTTGCGGATGGCCTCGGCCAGGGTGAGTTTCTGGGTTCCCTGCCCGTCGATCTTCATGATCCGGTCCCCTGGCATAAGTCCGGCGCGAAAGGCCGGCCCCCCCTGAATCGGAACATTCACCGTCAACTGGTTGTCGACCATCCCGACGGAAATTCCCAGACCGCCGAACTGGCCTTCTGTTTCCGTCCGGATCATGGAGTAATTTTCCGGATCCAAAAACTGGCTGTGCGGATCGAGAGAAGACAACAAACCGCGCAAAGCGGCGTAAGTCATCTTGTCGTAATCCGTCTTCTCGGGCTCCAAATACTCGTCCCGCACCAACTCGATCACGTTGGCAAAAAGCAGGGCGCTGCGGTAGCGGCCTTCCTCCTCCTTGGAGGTGGTTTTGGATTTGGTTTCCTCTCCGAAAACAGCCGGGATCAGGAGGCCGGCCAGAACGGCGAAGAGGAGTCTGCGCCAGATCATTTCCTGGCCGGGGAATCGAGGTTGGCTTGAAACCAGCGAATCGTTTCCCGTAGACCCTCTTCCAAGGCCACCTTGGGCTCCCAACCCAGAAGCTTCTTCGCCCGGGTGATATCCGGTTGCCTTTGCTTGGGATCGTCCACCGGCAGGGGTTTGCGGATGATCTCGCTCTTGGTTCCGGTCAGTCGCCGGATCCGTTCGGCAAACTCCGCAATGGTTAGCTCCAGCGGGTTGCCGATGTTCACCGGCTCATGGAAGTCGGACTGGGAAAGACGATAAATGCCGTCGATAAGATCGCTGACGTAGCAAAAACTTCGGGTCTGCTTTCCATCCCCAAACACGGTCAGAGGCTCCCCTTTCAGGGCTTGTCCAATAAAGGCCGGAACCACCCTGCCGTCACGCAAACGCATCCGAGGACCGTACGTGTTGAAGATGCGGACGATCTTGGTGTCCAACTTGTGATAGCGGTGATACGCCATGGTCATGGCCTCGGCAAAACGCTTGGCCTCGTCGTACACCCCGCGCGGCCCGATGGGGTTCACGTTGCCCCAATAATCCTCCTTTTGCGGATGCACCAGCGGATCGCCGTAGCACTCGCTGGTGGAGGCCAGCAGGAATTTCGCACCTTTGGCCTTGGCCAATCCGAGGGCGTTGTGCGTCCCCAAAGACCCAACCTTCAGGGTCTGGATGGGCAATTCCAAATAATCGATGGGACTTGCGGGAGAGGCGAAATGGAACACGTAATCCACGGAGCCTTCCACCGCGATGAACTGGGTGACATCGTGCCGGAGAAAACGAAATTTTGCGTTGCCGTTCAGGTGGTCCAGATTTCGCTCGTTGCCCGTGATGAGATTGTCGATGGCCAGAACCTGATGGCCTTCCTTCAGAAGCCGGTCCGACAGATGGGAACCCAGAAAGCCCGCCCCTCCTGTCACCACGCTAATCGCCATCCGGCAACGATGAGGAGAATCCCTCTTTTAGGCAAGTCGCCGACTGGCATTCGCAGCCGAGCTGTTCCAGATTTATCTGATGAGCGCGGCGGATTCCTTTCAGCGAACCTTCTTCGGCAACTACGAGCTGGGGAAAGAATTGGGTCAAGGCGGGATGGGGACCGTTTATTTGGCCCGGGACACCGGCCTGAACCGAAAAGTCGCTCTAAAAATCTTACGCGAGGATCTAGGGGATGATCCTGGGTTTACCCAGAAGTTTTTGGAGGAAGTGGAAGTCACCGCATCCCTGGCCCACCCCAACATCATCCGTGTCTATACCTTGGGAGAACAGGACGGCCGTCTTTACCTCGTAATGGAACATCTCGACCAACCCAGCCTGGAACAAAGGATCGAGACAGCTGGAAAGCTCCCGGAACGGGAGGTGTTGGAGATCGGCATCGGCATTGCGTCTGCCCTTCAGTTTGCCCACGAGGAAACCGGCATGATCCACCGAGACATTAAACCCGGCAATATTCTCTCAGGCCGCGGAAACATTCCCAAGTTGGCGGATTTCGGCCTGGCGGCCGGGGCCCACTCCGCACTAGGGCATCAGGATGAAATTTGGGGTACCCCTTACTACGTGTCCCCCGAGAGACTGAACCGCGAGAAGGAGGATATTCGCAGCGATATCTACTCCCTAGGTGCCACTTTATATCACGCTTTGGCTGGACGGGCGCCTTTTGAGGCAGACACGGCAGAAGAAGTGGCTAAGCGGCACCTGATGGACCGGCCTCCTCCCCTGCGCAGCCTGTGCCCGGAAGCGCAGGAGCAGACCGTATATACCCTTGACCGGTGTCTGAGCAAACAAGCGCAGAGCCGATGGCAGAGCTATGCTGAGTTGATTGGGCTTTTGGAGGATGCCCGCCGACGAGCGAACTAGGTTGAGAAGAAGGGGTGCTATGGCTGCAGCAGAGAGACGTTGGTCGCGGAGGCATCGAGGGTAGCCCAACGACCGGAGACTTTTCCATTCGTAAAAGAGTACCATGTAGATGCGCAATCAGCGGTAACAATTACGAACCCCTTATCTTTCCAAGGAGAACTCATATCAGGGGTAACGGCAGCCGAACTGTTTATGTTGTTTAATTTGATGGAGTTCTTGGTCGAAAGAAGTGGTATGCCACCATCGGTGATCGCAAGACCTTTGGTGTAGGCCCAATAAACAGACTCACTTGCCACAGGATTCGTGCCAGCTGTCTTGGGGGAGGGAACTCCGTTGCCCCCAAGAACTTTATGGGTGGTCACAAAACCGTTTGTAACCAAAGCATTAAAAATATCTGTGGAAGTTGCCCCGTTGGTTGGAAACGTACCAGCACCCAGGGATTCGTCGTTAGCGTAGGCAAAAAGAATCATGGCAACTTGCCTCCCGTTACTTACGTCTGTCGTCTGTTTACCTTTTTCCAGTCCCTTTTGGATGGCAGGAGTCGCTAAGCCGGCAAGCAAACCGATAATCGAGATGACCACCAACAGCTCCACTAAGGTAAAAGAGTTTGCCTTGAGTTTGCGGATTCGTTGAAAGAAGTTGTGCATTGATGAACCTTCGCCCAACCGAAAATGCCTGTCAAATAGGAAGCAATCCCTCTGCCTTGGAATCCTTGTTGGCGTATGGGTTGCCACCGGACCTGATTGCCACGACTCCCGCCAACCCAAGGGATTCAGCCCGGCTGCTCCTGGTCCAAAAAGGGTCGCAAGTTGTTCAAGATTATAAGGTAAAGGATCTTCCATCCCTTCTTTCACCTAAGGACCTTTTAATCTTTAACAATTCCAAGGTCATCCCCGCTCGAATCATCTGTTCCCAGAACCGATCGGAACTTCTTTTTCTGGAGGAAACCAGCCCGGGTTGGTGGACTGCCCTGGGAACCCCGGCCAAGCGCCTGACAGCCGGCACGGGTCTCATTCCCGATCCGCTTGATGGCCCGCGCTTGGGGGGGCCTCTCCTTCGCGTGGAAAAAACCATTCCGGGCGGCCAGTTGGTTGTTCGCTCTCTTGTTGAAAAATTTGACCTGCAAGCCTTCGGCCGCCCCCCGCTCCCCCCCTATATTCTCAAAAGCCGGAAAGCACGGGGACAGCCGGACGTGGATCCAGCCGATTTTTCCTCCTATCAGACCACTTACGCCAAAATTCCGGGATCCGTGGCCGCGCCCACCGCCGGCCTCCACTTCACCCCGGAGATGCTGGCCCAGCTCAACCATGCCTTTGTCACCCTGCATGTCGGCCTCGGAACTTTTCGACCCATCAAAACCGCCGACTTTCGCGACCACCCCATGCACGAGGAAAAATATGAAATCGGTCCGGGTCTCGAGGAAAAAA
>Ga0214923_10006277_pt1 | contig 13424 bp, 18 predicted proteins | sample LL1510_MetaG_FD_177993 | JGI IMG/M metagenome (GOLD analysis project Ga0214923, IMG submission 177993) | Freshwater microbial communities from Lake Lanier, Atlanta, Georgia, United States - LL-1510 | ecosystem: Environmental > Aquatic > Freshwater > Lake | place: USA: Georgia | collected...
TCCACAGACCTTCGCTAATAAATGTGTTAGAAATGAATATGATGCTATATTAAACGACGTCCCACAACATTCGTCGTTAGATCTTTGATAAAGAGCACACGATAATTTGTTACCATCATGTACATTAAATTGACATAGGATGTGGCAAGGAGGAAGAGCCATTTGGTGTAATTGTTTTGGATTCCATGCTGACATTATTAATCGTCGACTATTTCTTTGTTTTGGGTCTTTAAGAGCATCAATAATTTGTTGTAATTGGTCTACACCATCAAAAGGATGACCAGCATTTTGAATTGGTTTACCAGTAAAACAATTATAACTTGCTCCAAAATTACGCCATTGTGCTCCGTATATCGGTCCAAGCATATCTTCAGGATATAAATTTAACCCTCTACTATCCAAGAATTCTCTCGAACCATTCGCATCCCAAATATGAACACCTTGTTTCTTAAGAATTTTATTATCAGTTTCACCACGAATAAACCATAATAATTCCTTTAAACAAGTTTTCCAAGCAGTTTTTTTAGTAGTAATAATAGGAATTTTGCCATCCTTTAGAGAAAACCTCATAGACGCACCAAAAATGCTTTTAGTTTTGCCATTTCTACCTTCTTCCCATATACCATTTTCAAGAATATTTTCAAGTAAATTAAGATACTGATATTCTTCGTGTTGAAACTTTTGTAAATTCGCAAATATTCTCTCTGATACGTTTTCACTATTGTATATTTCATTAGTTTCTTTTTTTTCCGTTTCTTCTTTTTCCGATTCTTCACAATCAAATGTTTTCAATCGTATTATATTAGATTCTTTTTCAATAGATTTATTATCAGAGTTATTATCTAACAAAGATTGACCAATACGTAAAAATAATTCAGACATGTTACCATATTCTTCAGCCATATGTTCCATTTAATAATATTTAGAATAATCTTTAATACTTTTTATAGTAAACACATTTTTGTTATTTTTATTTCTAAATATACCCTATAGGAATAATGGATAGCTCGGATGATTCAAAAAGTTTCTTTAAACATGTTTTCAATTTTGATGATGACTCAAAATCGGAAATATTAAATATATTACAATACTCAATTATAGCAATAATTCCAGTCGTCATTCTCAATAAAACAATGCAAAAATACGTTCCTGAATCAGATGATAAAAAAAGTAGTTTAGAAATAACAGCTGAAATAGTAATTCAAATTATCGTAATGTTTATGGGATTACTAATTATTAATAGAATAATTACTTATATACCAACATACAGTGGTGTAAAATATCCTGATTTTCAAATTGTTTATATAGTTTTAGCGATATTGATGATAACTATGAGTTTACAAACAAAACTTGGAGAGAAGGTTTCAATCATTGTGGATAGAATATCTGAATTATGGAATGGAAAGACAGACAATAAAAAGAAAAATGTAAAGAATGGTACAGTAAAAGTATCTCAACCTATTTCTGGACAACAAATGATTACTTCACAACCTATGGGTGGATATACAGACGGTACAGCTATTAGTTCATTACCGACATATGATGTTACACAAGGAAGCCAAAATACGATGCAACCACAACAGTTACCAAATTATGATGCGATGTATAGACAAGATAATACACCTTTAGTTGGAGCAGCCACACCAGGTGTAACAAATGAAGGATTTAGTGAACCAATGGCAGCTAACGCTGTTTTAGGTGGTGGTGCTTTTGGTTCTTGGTAATCTATTTTTTGAAAAGATTAAATAAATTTGTAAATTTATTAATTTATTAATTTATTAATTTATATTAAAACTTATTTGTATAAATTAATAATACGATGGATGTAAATAAGTTATTAAAAGCTTTAGATGATGAATCAAACGAATCATTATTTAATTTTACTATTGAAAAAATTAGAGAGATGACATTAAAAATATTAAAAGAACTCCATTTACCTAAAAAAGAAACGTTAGATTTTTTTAATAAATTAAGAGACTATAAGTATGTAGATGAAATGAATGATTTAAAATATGGAACATTTGTAAGGTGGATTCCTATTGAGAATCCGGAAAATATTTACTTGACAAAAGGTGCTATTTTCTGTGAAATGAAAATAGTGGATGATGGTGTATTTTGTGTTTGTAAAAATTTCGGTTTTCCTGCGCGACATTTTCAAATATCTATGGATAAAAATCTCATATTTCAGAAGTTAACAGAACAAGAAATGGTTTTATTATCAGCATTAAGTCATATTTCAAAATAAGATAAATAATAAAAAAAATAATTATTATATTATTTATGTATAGCCAAAATAATATAATGACAAAATTAGTTATTATTAAACCAAAATATCATATAGTACATTTCATAAAACAAAACAGTTTTTTTAATAAAATAATTGGTTATAATGATTGTATAAAAATATACAGAATCAATAAATAATGATATACATAAATCATGATATAAAAGCTATATTTATTCACATTCCTAAAACAGGCGGAACATATATAGGACCAACATTAGTAAAATATTATGGATTTAAAAGTTATTTATCTCTAATTCATGCTAAAAGACCTGACCATAATATAGCTTGTAAAATTAAATATTTTAGGCGAGTTCTAACAGGAAATAATACATATGACAATTCTTTTTTTAATAAAATATTAGGAATATTAGTATATTGTAAAACAAGTGAATATCTAACTAAAGAAATGAATATGGATGCTGAAAAATGGGGAACATATACTAAATTTTGTTTTATACGTAATCCTTATGATAGAGCTATGTCAGGTTGGAAACATTTTAAATCTGTTTTTAAATTAAATACAGATTTTCATAATTATATAGATAGACCAAATTTAGTAAATACTATTTCTGATATAGAATATGGACATATTTTTATGAGTCAAAAAAGACAGATTGAAGATATAAATGGTGAATGTGGTGTTGATATCATAGGTCGTTTTGAGCATTTAGAAGAAGACTTAAGAAATATTTTAAATTATTTAGGTTTTGATAAAATAATTCACCCAATTAAAAAAGTAAATGTTTCAAATGATACTGGAGCTCAAGATATCATACTAGAACGTAAAACAGTAAAAATTTTAAACGAGTTATTTGATGATGATTTTGAAATGTTTCATTATATGAAGATAAATTGTTAAACTCCTTTTATAATAATATCTTCTTTTTTATAAATTTCTTCTTTTATTAAAAAATTATATATATTTTCTTTTTGGTCACCTGTAAAACACATAATTTCACCAAAAGTTTCATTTTTTAATATAGAACCATTACAATTATATGTCTTTTTTATATAAGATAAAATTTTTGGTAAATCAAGATCTTCAGCCATACCAATAACATTTGTCATACATTGTCTACCATTTCTTTGTTTAACAGAAATTGTTACTTTTTGGTTTTTAAGCAATATATTTTCTGAATTTGTAAATAAATCATTTGAATTCATATTATACAATATATAATAAATAATATACATTTTATATTGTTTTTGTTATTATGTAATTATAAAACACCAGTTATTAATTGTATTAAAATAATTTGCAATTGATAATGAAAATAATATATAACAAAAATATGTCAGTATTTTTGTTTCAAAAAATAATTTATTAATCATAATAACCAAACCAAAAAAATAAACTATATTTCTTTTTTTAATAATATCTAAATATACACCAGCTAAACCCATATTTCCTGTAGAACTGACATTAGATAACATTTCTTGTGCTAAATTTGGAATAAATAATAAACAAAATCCTAATATTATTGTATTATATAATGACATAGTTAATAAAGTATATAAGTAATTCTTTAAATAAATTTATTTATATATTACCTGTATTACCTGTTATCTTTTCTTGTTTTACAATTTTTACAATCTGAAAATAAGCCAGGTATAAATTTACCTATTTTAATTAATTCGATATGGTCTTTATGTATTGGTTTTCTAACAGTTGAAACTTTTTTACCTCTTCGGTATTTTGTGATACTTTTATATCCTCTCCCGTGCTTAATACTAACTTTACGCACTATTTTTCCACCAGTTTGAACAACACTTTCAGTATTTTGATAATTAAAATTATTCATATAAATTACGAATAGAAAATATATATTTTATAATAATATAATAATATTATAATATGAATTCTCAATTATTAGTTCATTTATTTCATATCATAATTGTTGGTGGTTTATTTTTATATGTAGGCATAAATAGAGATAAGATATACAAACCTATATTTATTTTTCTTTTATTTTTAGGGTTTATAATTATTTTTTATCATTTATATAAAATTTATCTATATGTAAATGCTGGAAAAAGCATCTGGGTAAATTTAATTCATATTTTTATTATTGGACCATTATTAGTTTATATTGGATATTATGGAGAGAAAACATCAAGAAAATATTTTGAGATATTATTAATGTTAGGTTTTGCTTCAATAGGTTATCATTTATACTATTTATTTTAGTATTTTAACAACGCGTTTCAACCCATTTTTTTGTCACAACAGCTTTAACGCTTTCTAAGGCACCTTCTGTCCATCCTTGATTTCTACTAACTACTTCTCCAACAACTAAAATACCTTTTTCAGGATGTTGTGCTTTATCTATAAATTCTTCTCTGGAACTGTATAACTCTTTATTTAATGGTTTATAATAATGAGTTCCTATTGGCCAATAATAATCTTTAATTGCTATTATATGTAATGAACCATTTGGAATACCTAGTGATTTTTCTAATAATGTTTGATATAATTCTCTATTTTCCTTATTATTTTGTAGATGATTTTTAAGTGTCTTTGAATTATCATTATCATTATATGCTATCATATAAACACCATTATCCGGATCAACAGCTACAATTTTTTGAAGAGGACCTGGTAAAAAAGTGAAACCTTTTATATTTTCTTTTAAAATAGGAACAGAATTTTTTGTAAATTTTGCATATAATCTCAAGAAAGTTTGTCCCTCAATATCCTCATAAATTTTATAAGGTAATAATTTTCTGACAGTATCAATTGTAGACGCGACAATAACTTTATTACACGTAATTTGATTACCATTTTCAAGATCAATTAAAAATCTACAAGGTTTATCAAGAAATTTTGTTATCTTTATTACTTTACTTGAAAATTTAAAATGATTTGCTCCAATATAATCATATAGTTTAAGCACAAGTCTTTTCCATGGAACACTAAATGATTTCCAACAACAAGAATTATCTTCCATTCCATAGTAATATAATGTTTCATAAGCATCTTCGTTTTCGTAATCAGTATAACCTGTAGATAAAATAAAATTTTTATATTCTTCTTGACCAAGAATATGAGTAGCAAATTTTTTAAATGTCAAACTATCAGTGTCTTTAAATTTATTATATTCACTCCTAAGGCGTTTCAATATTGCGTTTGTATTTACACTATCGTGTATTTTAGATGTGTCAGGATTAACATTATGTTCTGTAGTTTTTATATCAAAATTTTGAAGTAATTTATAAAGTAATTTATCTTTATGTTTTCTTCCTATTCCAGCACCAGTTATAATTTCAGTACCATAAAAAAATTCATTACTTGTTCTTCCTCCAATCCAAGTTTTTTTGTGTTTTTCTAAAATCATGAATGAAGTACTAGGAGCAAACTTTAAAATTTCACAAGCACTATATAATCCAGACATGCCGCTACCAATAATAATAATATCAAAATATTTCATTTATTATAGTTTGATATAATTATTTTCTATATTTTTTTGTTATATTCTTTTTACTTTTAGATAGAACTATTGTTTGATTTTTTTTGCATGTAAATTTCCCACGTGTAAAGCCTTTATTATTTATAATAGTTTTTGTACATATTCCGATTGCTCTTGCTTCATTTTTTTTATCAACTTTTTTAATACATCTACATAATTTACTAGATAACAATTTTTCAGCTTGTAGTTTAAGCAGTCTTTTAGATTTTGGTATAGGTTTATTATAAAATTCTAAAATTTTTTTGTAATCATTATTTGTAAGTTCAGACATAGTTCTATATAAATTATAGATAAAATAATTATCTAAATCGTTTTTATTTTCTTTAGTTAAAAATAAAATTTTAACTATCTTGTATTATTTCATTGAATGATAATGTTTAATATTATAAATAAATTATAATTATAAATTATTATAAATTTATAATATTTTTAAATACATCTTTCTCAATATATATTAACAATGAAAATAGTAGTTTTTGATTTAGATGAATCTCTGGGATATTTTACACAATTTGGTATTTTTTGGGATAGTTTAAAAGAATATTTGAAAAAAAGAAATAAAAGTGAATTAACACAAAATAATTTTGATACTATTTTAGACTTATATCCTGAATTTTTAAGACCAAATATAATAAATATTTTAACATACTTAAAGAACAAAAAAAAATCAAGTTGTTGTCATAAAATGATGATATACACAAATAATACAGGTCCACGTGAATGGGCTCGTAATATTGTAAGTTATTTTGAAAAAAAAATAAATTACAAGTTAATAGATCAAATAATTGCTGCGTTTAAGATTAATGGTAAGCATGTTGAGATATGTAGAACAACACATAATAAAACTCACAAAGATTTAATTAAATGTACAAAAATACCTATTGATGCTGAAATTTGTTTTATGGATGATAATTTTTATCCTGATATGACACATGATAACATATATTATATAAATATAAAACCTTATTACCATGATCTAAAATTTAATGAAATTCTGTCTCGTTTTAAAAATTCTCAAATAGGTAAAAAGATAATTGAAAATGATTTAGACTTTGATAGTTTAATGATGGAACATATAAAATTATTTAAATATGTTGTAGTTGATAAAGATGATGATGAATATAATATTGATAAAATTTTAGGTAAGCATATAATATCTCATTTACAAATTTTTTTTAATAATTCATCAAGAAACAAAACCATAAAAAATAGAACAAACAAAAAAAATAAAACATTTAAGAATATAAAAACTGATTAAATTTGACAAAATTAGTTATTTTTATATTATATATTTAATTTTTTTACAAGTTCATTAATTTTGCTCTTCAAATAAATTAAGTATTGATTTAAATATGTAGTAGTTAATATAAATACACCAGCACTAAACGCAATTTTACGGTCTAAATCAGTAAATTCATATTTGCTTCTTAATGGATTAAATCTCCATATTAAAAATAGACAAATATATATTCTTACGTAATAATCTAAGTAGTCTAAATATTCAGGCGCTCTTTCACTAAAACCTAAAGCTGAAACAATGATTAAAATATATGATATATAAATAAAAATGCTAAAAATTTTGTCTTGTACATCTTGTAACTGTTGTTTAATCATATTATATATAAATAATTTATAATATGTTTTAGGTTTTTTTATGTTATAATGAAGACTTTATTAGTAAAAGTCTAGTGTCCTGGCACTCGGGTCTGTTGCTTGACTATATTTTGGCATCCAAAAATACGGTAAAATATGTTCACAATTTGGATAATATTTTTTAAAAATATTCAAATAATACAACTTTTCTGTATTTATGTCTGCGTTAAATTTTACGTTAGAATCCAAATTTTCTGTCTCTTGATTTAATTTATTTGCGATATTTTCCTGTAAAATGGTGAATAAAGACCTTTCTTGACAGCTAACACCGTCACTAAACGCTTCTTTTTTTCTATATAAAATAATATCTGGTAGAATTTGTCTCTCGAGTGAATCCTGAAAATAACCTTTATTAAAACTATCTCTTAATAGATATTTTTCTTGACGATTTAAATTCTTATGGTTTCTAAAATAAGATGGTATTGATAAAACATAATTTATAAATGACCTATCTAAAAATGGTGTGCGTGGTTCCAAACCATTCGAAGAAATAGATTTATCGGAGCGTAATACATCAAATAAATGTATATCCTTTAGTAATCGTCTTGTTTCTTTATCAAATTCAATATCATCAGGACATTTATTCATATATAGATAACCACCAAATAATTCATCTGAACCGTCACCATTAAAAATAACTTTTGCTTCTGAATTACTGGCAATATACTTACCAATTAAGTAGTTACCTATACTAGCTCTAACGGTTGTTGTATCATAACTTTCAATTGCTTCGATCACTTCAGGAATAGCATCAAACATTTGTTCTTCGGTTAAAATAATTTCAGTATGACATGAGCCAATATATTCCGCTACAATTGCTGCGAACTTAACATCTTCAGAATTTTTTAAACCGATACTATATGTTTCAATAATTTTACCTTTGGTCCTGAAATAGTTAGCAACCAAAGCAGCTATCAAACTACTATCAAGTCCACCACTTAATAAACAAGCAATTGGTCGTTCAGTTGTGTTACATCTTTTAATTACCGCTGCATTTAAATAAGTATTAACCCCTATCGCAAATTTATCATATAGTTCATTTATATTTTGTGTCAATAATGTATGTGAAAACGTAGGTATAAAAAAACTTTTATTTTCAATAAATGGTTTCCAATAAGAATTAACTTTACTTTCTAGCTTAAATACAGAAAATGTTCCTGGTTCAAACTGGTTTACTCTATAATGAGAATTATTTATATTATAAAAATATTCTAATGATTTAAGTTCAGACGCAAAACCATATAGATTATATAAATTATTATCATTGATATTATCATTAATATTATAAAGTTTATAAAGTGGTCTTACACCTAATGGATCACGAGCTATATATAAATAATTGCTTAGTTCATTGACATTTAGTCTATTATCAAATAAAATAAATGAATATACACCATCCAACATATTTAATGTCTGTTCAATTCCATATTTAATATATAGATGAATAATTACTTCACAATCAGAATCAGTTTCAGGTATTATATCCATATATTTATATAATTGCTTATAATTGTAAATCTCTCCATTACATATTAATATTACATCTTTATAAACGATAGGTTGATTAGATTCAGAATTAAGACCATTAATGGCTAATCTGTGAAACCCTAAAACCATTTTCATATAACTATTTTCTAATTTAGAATATTCAGGACCTCTCCTTTTTCCCTTATTAAATTGTTCTTCTATTATTAATTTATTACTTATATCACTGTTATCAGTATTTAGAAGAGAAAATATACCACACATAATATATTAGGAGTTAAATCTTTAAACTTTTTATAAAAATAATAATATATAAATATATCAAATGGAAAATCCGTATAGTCAATCACAAGAATGCGTTTCAGAAATTCATAAACAATCAAATCAAAGAATTTACAATAGAAATGTACCGTCACAAATGTTGCAACCTTATATAGATTTTAGGCCAGTTTTGACAAAATATTCTTATTTCCCAGTTGTTGATCCTAGAAGACCTATTAGTGTACCATTACAAAAAATGCCAGTATATAATGTGCATAATACATTTAATCCAGGCAATACTCAATCACCATGGTCAGGTTTCGCATCAAATATCAATACTGAATCAGAATTAAGAAATCAAATTTATGCTCTTCAAAAATGTAGTCAAGCAACATATGTTCCAAATTCAAATAGTGATTTATACACATATAAATTTCAGACACCAAAACAACCTAATCCATTCCAATTATTATTTCAAGAAAATACATTTGATGATTTTAATCCAAATCCATCACCAAAATTGTGTGGAACATCTTTATTTATGAACTCTACAAGGTGTCAGGTAAGAGATATGACAAACCAGAAGTGTTAAGTATTTTAGTTGAAAATATAAAAATATGTTAAATTTGAATTTTTATTTTATAAAGTTAATAAAATGAAAATTATTGGTGGTTTTCTATTTTTATCTTTGATGATCAATTTTGCGAATTGTTTTATTAAAATAACAAATGTTAAATTGAATAATAAATTTATTATGGCAAAAAATAAAGAATTTAACATATATATTCCAAAAACTGATAATCAAAAAAAATATGATAATATTTTAGATGAAGATAGTGATTTTCTATTGTCTGTTATCGGACCACCTGGTACAGGTAAAACTTTGTTAGCATGTGTAAAAGCAATTCAAAAACTTAAAGAGAATAAAATAGATAAAATAATTATTACTAGACCTATAGTGTCAGTAGAAGATGAGAATATTGGGTTTTTACCAGGTAATTTAGAAAAAAAAATGGACCCTTGGACAAGACCTATTTATGATGTGTTTTTAGATTTTTACTCAAAAGCAGAAATAAATAACATGATAATAAATAATAAAATAGAGATTTCTCCATTAGGTTATATGCGTGGTCGCACATTTAAAAATTCTTTCATAATAGCAGATGAAATGCAGAACTCAACACCAAATCAAATGTTAATGTTATTAACACGTATCGGTATAAATAGTAAAATAGTAATAACTGGTGACTTACAACAAAGTGACATAATGAATAAAAATGGATTAGAAGATTTAGTGTTTAGATTAAAAAATAAGAATGTATACAAAGATTTTCATTTAATTGAAATGAATAATTCTGATATTCAACGAAGTAATACAGTAATTAATATATTAAAACTATATAACGATAAACAAAATATAGATAAAAATGTAGATAAAAATAGTGAATTGATTAAAATTAATGATAACAATTCTACTATAAACTATACAAATTGTAATGTTCAAAAACATATCATGGAACAAAAAGTGGAATTAATAAAAATAAATAAATCGAATAATATTAGTTTAAATTATAGAAATTTAACAATAAAAAATGATGATTCTGCGTTAATTCCTTTAAAAGATATATCAAGACACTTTCCAAAATACTTAATAAAATAAAAAATTTATTTAATAAATTAAATAAATTAAATAATTTAAAATACATTATTTTAAATAATTATATGTCACAGTCATTTGTAGACCAAATAACTTTAGATTGCTTGTTGAACAAGGAAATAATGGGAAAACATGTGATGAAACAGAGAGAAAAACAAATAAATAAAGAAGACTATAAATTTTATAGAAAAAGAATCTTTAATTTATTTAAAGAAATTATTAGCAATAAATTTCCTGATGATTTATCGCCAGATGTAAAATACGCATATGATACATTTATAAAAACATCAATAAATTATTTTAAAGTAATAGACAATAATGATTTATTACAAGAAGAATATAAAGATATTTTAAATGAAGAAAAATCAAAAGATGAATCAATAGAACATATAAATTTAAATTCTATGGAAGCAGATAAATTAATGATGCGTTCAGTTAAAATGAATATACATACTTTAGATAAATATGTTAAAAGAAAAACAACTAAAAAAGAAGATAATATAATTTTACCAAAGTCTAGAGATGTAGATATTAAAAATCCTCAATTAAAAAATAAAGGATTAAAAAAGAATATCACTAATATTTATGAGGACACTGAAAAAAATGAACAACATAAAAACACGTAGAAATTTATTTGATAAAAAAAAACATACATATAATAATCGTATGAAACGTGTTTCAGAAAGAAAAAAAAATGTAAGAAAAATAAATTGTAGTCCAAAACCAAAAAATAAATTAAATAACTTTAGTTGTTATTCAAATGATGATTTAATTAAATTAAGAGACCACTGGAATGCTAGACATCCAGATGTAAAAATAATATCAAATGCACCAAAAGAAATACATAAAAAGTTAAGTGAATATTTAAAAAATATATGTAATAACGAAGCTTGTTGGTTAAAGCAAAAATCAGTATTCGGTAAACTAGAAAGTGATTTGGCTGATTCATTTGCCCCAGAATCACCAGAAGAATGGAAAAAAAATCCAAATGAATGGTTATCAAGTACAGATATTATTAAAGTAATGAAACAATATGAAAAAGCTTATAAATGTTTTGATTTTATTGGACCATCACCCATTGATTTTGATACACGTAAATTATATGGTGAATGCGTTTGGGAAGAATTATGTAATTTTAACCTACATAATATGATTAAAAAAGGTAAGACAAAAATAGGTATAATTTTTAATACAGACCCACACAATAAACCCGGTCAACATTGGATATCGATGTTTATAAATATTAAAAAAGGTGTTATATTTTTCTTTGACAGTACAGGTGATGATGCTCCTCCAGAAGTAAAAAAATTAATTAATAGAATAAGAAAACAAGGTCTAGCAATGAATCCACCTATTAATTTTAAAGTTGATAGCAATAAAGGTATTGAACATCAATATGGTAATACAGAATGTGGTGTATATTCTATATTTTTTATTGTTCATATGTTAGAAGATAAAGTTACAGAAAATTATTTAAAAACTCATATACTTAAAGATGAATATATGCAAGAATTTAGACACATATATTTTAATGATTCGTTGTAAAAACATATAAAAATACAATTGTATTATTATATATTTAAATGTCATTTAAACAATTTACACAACAAGATAATGTTAGAATGTTATGGGATGTGATAAGCGATGAAGATATTTTTCGGTTTCTTACACCTGATATACAACAAAAAGTTTATCAGCTTTTTATTAATAATATTCAGGGTTTTTTCGAATCAGAAAAAGTAAAAATGAATTCATTAGTTGACCTAAATAAAAAATATATATTAGTTATTCTAAATCATATAAAAAAAACTTATCCGTATCAACCAAATAAAATTAAAATACATAATGAACCTGTTACAAAAGAGTCAATAACATATGAAGAAATTCATAATGACCGTCGGGTACAATTTGATAAAGATTATAACAAAAGACAAGAAGAATTTGAAGATTCAATGACTATAAAACCTCCTCCTGTTCCAGAATTCTCAGATAAGAAAACAGACCAACCAATAAAAGAGATGGACAAAATTCTTAAAGAAATGCAAGAACAGCGTAATTATGAAGTTGAACAAATAAATAGATCGTATAATAGTTTTAATCAAGTAGATAACTGGCTTAAGCCACAAGAAACTTCACTTAAGACTGAAAAAATAGGAAGTATTGAACAACCACAAAATGGTAATCGTTTTAAATTCTTAAATGATAATGATAATAACAACTCACAAATAAGTCCAAAAAAAAACGTATCTTTTAGCAATAATAATGAAATAAAATCTTTTTCAGATGAATATGATGAAGATAATACTATATTTTCAAAACTAAAAAAAACAAATAATGAAAATATAAAAGGAGAGAATATTAAAATAGAGATACATGAACCAATCCATATTGATGAAGACAGATTTACAAAATTAGAGAGAAATATTCAATATTTGAATGAAAAAATGGATAAAATAATACAAATGTTAGAAAATAAGTAATTTTATTATTAAATTATTAAATTTTTAAATTATTAAATTATTTTGAAATTATATTCTTAAATATTTTATTGCCTTTTTCATCAGTTTCAAGTGTTGCTATTAATAATGGATTACCATTTTCATAAGATTTTTTT
>Ga0214923_10006278_pt1 | contig 13423 bp, 12 predicted proteins | sample LL1510_MetaG_FD_177993 | JGI IMG/M metagenome (GOLD analysis project Ga0214923, IMG submission 177993) | Freshwater microbial communities from Lake Lanier, Atlanta, Georgia, United States - LL-1510 | ecosystem: Environmental > Aquatic > Freshwater > Lake | place: USA: Georgia | collected...
TCGTCGAGATAGCGAGAGCGCTCGGTTTTAATGCGTTAAACTGGAACGACACTCCGTTCTCGAACGACGAAGATTCGAAGGCGTTCGACATACTGTGGAAGATCGACGGATTGACGTTCGAGAGTTTTGTCACGTATTCCGTCGCGAGAGAGGTGACCGTATACGAAGAACCTCTGAGAGAAAGAATCGTGTTAAATCCTCTCGTTGTTGAAAAATCAGCACAATAATATGTGGACTATATAAAATGATCGTGAAGAAGCCTTGGGGATCATACACTGTCTTGTCGTCGAACGAGAACTTCTGGCACAAAAAACTTGTCGTGAACCCCGGGAAACGTCTTAGTCTGCAAATACACTGCGAACGTGACGAGTTCTGGATGATCGAGAGGGGGACGGGAGTCGTCAGGATAGGTGACGACTATATGAGCGCTTCCGCCGGAAGGACGTTTTTCGTTCTTCACGGGACGCCGCACAGGATCGAAAATACGGGAGGCGATCCGCTCGTGTTCACCGAGATTGCCATCGGCACGTCGGTTCGAGAAGACGATATCTTCAGGATCGAAGACGATTTTGGTCGGTGCGACGTGACGTGACGTGACATGCATGATATGAGCATATCGTCATTCCTCGTATAAAAGGAGGACTGTTTGTCTCATTGTAAGAGAATGCTCTTCAAGACTATTCCAGGCAAGGACTCGAAACAAAAGACGTATCAGGTGTCGAGAGATGGATCCATGGTCCGCAGCATCGACAAGAAAACAGGCAAGATCACAAATATGAATATATGGAAACGTCAAGGTTACATGACTTCACGCATTGGAAGAGTTCATCAGCTCATCGCGGAAACGTTCGTGCCGAAGCCGGAAGACTACGACAAGACGTTCACGGTCGATCATCTTGATAAGAACAAACTAAACAATCACGCGAGCAACTTGTCCTGGAAATCAAAGTCTGACCAGATTAAGAATCGGCGCACACGATCAAGGACGCCAATTGACTCTCTGCCAGTCATCGCGATGAAGGACGGCAAGGTCGTTCACACGTTCGAGTCGTTGAACGACGCGACGAAAATAGGCGCAAATCCAAAGCACATTTCGGAATGTATCAATGGCAAACAAAAGACGCATATGGGCATGATGTGGACGTCGCCGCCAAACGATCCCGACCTTCCGGACGAAGAATGGAAGGAAGTCGGGAAGAATATTCACAATACTATATTTCTGAGTAATTTTGGCAGGGTCGGCTATCTGTTCGAGTGTGGATATTTCAAGAAAGTATCGTCGGTTGACAAGAATACCGAGAGAGCAACCGAAGAACTAGATAAATATCCCGAAATCAAAGTGAACGGAAAAGGGTATGTGCTTCACAGATTGATATGGACCACGTCTGTCGGTCCTATTCCGGACGATTTGATAGTCAATCACATCGATCACGACAAACAAAACGCGGCTCTGATGAATCTCGAGCTCGTGACGCGCTCGATCAATAGTAAAAAGGCACACAATGCGGGCCGATATGATGGTACGAAAAGACAGAGTATTTGCGTAGTGATCGATGGCAAGGAGTATGAGACTATTCGCGAGGCAGCCAAAAAGACTGGTATTCCTCGTTCTACAATCCGTCGCCGCATCGAGAACGGAACATATACAACCATATAAAACCGTGTAAATTTTCTTTTTTAAAATATTATGATATGTAAATAAAAATGGCCGGATTAGAACTTCTAGCAATAAGTGCAATCATTGGTTATGGTTTATACTCCAGCCAGGAAGGACGGGAACCTCGAGAGGACAGAAATTCTTATAAAAAGATCCTCGATGGAGGAAACGCGGTCGGCGAAGAATTCGACGTGAAGCCGACACAACTGGTGAAGAATTATCGTAAGAAAGCGGCGAAGAGATGGAAGAAGGCACAAAATCCCAAGGTGTCTGGAATCATTATGCCGAATGAACGCCCTTCGGAGGTAATGCCTTTTTTTAAAAGCGGAAAGACTCAAAATCTGAATCCGGACATTAACCAACGTCGTATGGAATTATATACGGGACAACTGCTCGACGGATTCAGCACGTCCGGAACTTATAAACACAAAACAGAAGCGGATAATTTCTTCGGAATGGTACCGCAAGGAAAAGTGACTTCAGACGGAACCGTAGGCAATATGCAAGGCGACAACGAGCTGTTGAAGGCTCGTTCGGTGAACAGTCACATTCACAACAACGTCATGCCCGCCGAACAGCTCCGCGTCGGTCCGGGTCTCGGCGTCGGACCTGAGGTTGCAGCAACAGGGGGCTTCCAACAGCTGTACCGACAGCTGCCGCTCAACGTCAATGAATATCGTCTTACGCAACTGCCAGGAAGACTGGTTCCCGGTTCCGAAACCGCGCTCTCCGGCGGCAAAGGCGAGGTCCAACAGATCGCGAGCGTTAATCACAATCCAGGCGCGTTGCTGCTGCCGTACGATGAGCGCCCTCCACTGCCCACACCGGACGGTGCGATTCTCGCGGCGACTCAGTATGGCGACGAGCCTCGTGGATACTCTGGTCTCAGACCGTACGAAAGCGACTATACGGGCGTCGCGGACTCGAAGGATAACGTGCCGCAACCTCAAGGCAGATATGTCGATCAGACTCGCGGTCGTCCTCGGACGGGCGATGGTCAAACCGATCCGATTATCAACCCCAACGGTACGTTTGTCGCCGGTGGTGCCGCGGGTGGATATGTCACGGAAGCGAACCAAGGGTCGTTCACGCTCGATTCCCAACGTGGTCTCATCAACAGATACTTCGTGGGTCCCGCCGGTGCGACCGCGGTCGTGCAACCTGCCGGAGAGATGCGACCTGGATACGTTCCCGAGTCTACTATTAGGGAACAGTACGAGGACTCATATCTCACCGGCCCTCCAGGAGCCACCGGAGGACAGTTTGCGGAACGTCTCGACGTGCTCGAACTGCAACCTGAAGGAAGAACCGCGAAGCGCACGACGCAAAACCGCGATTACACTCCCGGTGCGGGCAGAGTCAACGACTTTGCTCCAGCCGCCCAAGGAGCATATGGGCTCAAGAACAAGTTCACGACATACGACGCGTCGAATCACGTTCTGTCGACTCCCGTTCACGCACAGACGTTTACTGGCGCGTCTGCCACCGGCGAAGACGACAGATTCGGAACGAAGAGTCGTGTCGAAAATCCATGGGGCACACCTGGAAGTCTCAACATCGCAAGCAACCAACTCGCGGACAACAAAATTAATCGCGACGTCGCGAAACCCGAAGCCCTCGAGTTCAGCGCCGGAGATCCCGCGCCTCAACAACGATTCCGTCCTACGGCATGGGTTCCGAGTCCAGGCGGCGGAGATTCCGTCCTCCCCCTCTGGAAGCAAAAGAAGATGCAGAAGAAATAAATTACGTTATATTATACATGTTGTGGGACGATGCCACAATGTGCGTGTTGCTCGACAGACTCGACTTGTTTACGCGAAAAAATGATGTTCTTGATGCGTATCATCAATACATAGACGCGACGGAAAAAAACGGGATATCGGTGAAGGACGTGATACTGAAGAAAATGGACGGTCATCCGATCGCGTGGATGCGAAACGAGTTTCCGTACGACGTTGAAGACTCGACGCATTATCTCATATGGAGCGTGGATCCGCTTGGTGAAGAAAAAACGCGCGAAATAGCGTCGAGACACGCAAACGGACGTGAACATTTCGTATTCGTCAATCCCGAAAATCTAAAAAGCGTCAAGGAGCTATGGCACGCTCACGTTTTCATCAAACATACATGAACAAAAACATTAATAAAGACCTCGTGTTGTTCCATTATTGTCCCTTCTGGAAAGAAGCATGATCATAGCGTGTCGAAATAATCCTCGGGATATCCCATCAACCACCTGACCCAATCCGAGTTGAGATACCAATCTTTCTGACCTCCTTCGGAGTATCCCACGCACGCAGGGAGCATCTTCGACGTTCTTTTCGTCAACGTTTTTGGACATTTACACGTGTTTCCGTATTGATGCACCGGCGTGGGCCAGAACGTTATCGTGATAGGAGACTTCAACACGTTTTTGTGATCGCAACGCGCGTTCACAGAGACGGCCCTTGGCGTCAACACGACGTGCACGAGTTTCTTCTTCACGGGAACGTGCTGATACTCGCACTCAAACACGGTCCCCGATACCGAGTATCCTGATTTTTCGCCACTGCTCGTCAGCAATTCTTCGGGTTTTACGGTGACCAACCTCTTGAACGCGTGACGCACCTGGTCTGGGACGACCGCGTTCCCCAAAAATCCCAACAGCTTCTTGTTTTTCTTCGTGTTCTTTCGTATCTGTCTGCACGGTTCTTCAGAGTTCCAGTCGAAGCGACCTACGTCCGGAACGTTGATGCGTATCGGGACGCCTCTTTTGACCGCGAGGCAGAACCACCTGTGACGGAGATGCTTCGCACCCACGTCCGACGCCCTGCACGTGAGCCACCTGCAATCGTAGCCGAGGGAGTCGAGCGCGTCCACGACGACGCGGACGTTCTCCTGTCTGTGTAGAGTGTGAGAGTTTTCCAAGAACAAATACTTCGGTTCGCACTCTCGTGCTATCCTCACGACTTCCGTGAAGAGACCGGACGCCTCGTGCGAGAACCCCGTGCCTTTCCCGCCCGTGCTGAACCCGGTGCATGGCCACCCGCCGACCACGATGTCTATCTTGCCTTTGAAAAGTGTCGCATTGAAATCACGCACGTCGGCGAACGTCTGTGCGTCGGGGTGTTTTTTTGCCAGGAACGACCGGGCGTCGTCGTGCAATTCCACGTGGACGACCGGCGTCACGACGCCCCTGAGCGCGTGACCGATGCCGCCTATGCCCGAGAAGAGGTCCACGCAGCGTAACATTACTGTGAGAGAACAAAAAACCACGGTAATTTTACAGTGTCATTTACTTATATTGACACGCAACGAATATAAGTGTCAAAATAAGTCTCGTATTTATTTAACCGAACAGAGGCTTAGCGTATACATTCGGGTCGATATCCGAATTGTAGAAAGGTCCAATATCCTTCTTGGGGATGATGGGGTCGGCGCGCAGGTCATAGTTCGCGTTCTTCAAACTACTGCCCTGTGTGTTAACTCCTATCCACTGGGTGGCGGTCAGGAAGTTCTGGGCCTGCAGGTTCTTGGGCGCCCACATGTCGAAGTCCGCGGCCTCGGGAGAGGGCTTGGGCAGGAGCTGAGAAGAGGGCGTCAGCATGGGCATCATGGGCTGCATGACCTTGGGCACGGACTGCTCGGCGTCCATGGAGTCGTCGTAGGCATCTTCGGCATCGGCAATATCGTCTCCCTCCTGAACATAGATGTCGTCGTCCTCTCCGTCGTACGTGTCGTCTCCCTCGAGGTTGACGATATCGTCGTCCTCGCCGTCGTACATGTCGGATCCCTCGAGATTGACGATGTCGTCGTCTTCCATGTCGGTCTCGGGGTAGTAAATGTCATCATCCTCCATGTCGTACTCGGCACCTTCGGCGCTGTTCATGTATTTCTCCACTTTCTTGTAGGGATTGGGAATGGCGATCTTACCTCCCGAGAAGTTTTCCCACAGTTTGTACAGGATAAAAACGACGGCTATTCCCACCAGAATTTGAATGATCAGCTTGGAATTCATCGCGTGTTCTTTATATGATACAATATTATTTTTTTTACGAAAGTTTTTGGATTTTTACGAGCAAATTAATCATTCGAAGTACGAAGTTTCACACTTTTTTTCGTGTTTCATAATTTTACACTTTGGATTTCTCACGATCTGAGCCTGTTCCAAGGAAAAAATCACTCCGAATTCCGATTTTCCGAAAGTTATTTCCGAGGCACGGAAAATGCATCGGGCTTTGGCTCGAGGAGCTACGTCGTCCATGTAATTTTCGTCACAGTCAAAGAGCGCAAAATCGTCGCACACCTTGACTTTTAAGACATTGCCGTCCACGAAAGATTTGAACCCTTGAGTGATGACGTCATCATCGAGGGCTGCTTTGAACCAATTTTTTTTGTGAGACTTTGCGGCGATCAATACGTTCTTCTCGAACGTCTCGACAAAGTCGATTAACTTTTGGGGCAATCTTAGTGTCGCGGAAGACTGCGAGAAGCTTTCGATGACGACTGCAGGAGTCTGAATTTCTATGCGTTTGAAAGGAATGACGTATACACCGTGCACTTTCTTCATGTCTCCAAAATCGGCGACTACGGGGTCGACTTCGTCGTAATACTTGACAAAGTTATCATCAGTATCTACCACATCGTTCGTTTTCTGCGACAGAGACTCCGGTTCCTGTGCTCCATCAGGAGCATCTTCTACCGATGCCACATCGTCAACATCTTTATCCGTGGTTTCTTCTGCATTGTCTTCAGGTCCGTCTTCAGGATTGTCCTCAGGTTCGTCCTCAGGTTCGTCCTCAGGTTCGTCTTCATCAATTTCATCAACTTTGTCAACGATCTCTATATCATCCTCCCGAAGATCGAACGATGTTTCGTCTTCTTCTGGAGTTTTTTCGACGTCTTCCTGCTCTTCCGAAACTTTCTCCAGGGATTCAAAGTCTATTTTTGACTCTTTTTGAAAACGATTCGAGAGCGGACCTGGCGAAGATGCAACTACTGGCATTTTACTCTGTTAACATAAAAACGATATGGATTTTACGCGAATTTTATATTATATTATGTAAATGTCTAGTCGACGTTCAAAATCGCCAATATACTCTAAGAAAAAAGGTGGTTTGTTACCGTTGCCACCCAGGAGGAAATTCAGAAAATCGCCTTCGACGATGACCCCGACGGGAAGCAAGATAGAAAAAGAAGAAATAAGACAACAAGCCGACCATAAGTATGCACAGGGTGAGGTCGTACGAGTCTATTTTGACGACAGAGCCAAACAGGTGCTTGGGATTCGCCCTTTCAAGTATCAAGGTCCGTCGTTGTCCAAAGTGTCGACCGAAGGTAAAATCGTTCGGGCGGACAACGACAAAGCGACGGTCGCGTTCACTCGGCCGAGCGGGTCGTTCAGTGCGCGTTTGAAGGCGAGCACTCCCATGAGCGTGGAAGGCGGTGTTCCGTTGTTCGCGCTCCTTAATTCGAACTTTATAGCGACGGACGTCGAGACGTATAATACGAACTCGACAGCTCCCGTCGGGTCGTACATCACGGTGTATCTCGACCCTATTTCCGGGCAGGTCGTCAAAGAAAAAACGATTTATCCGGTTCGAGGACGTATCGTGAAACCCGGGAGAGTCGAAGTTCCGAAGACGACTATCAAGACCGTTGTCGTCAGAGGGAATTTACCTCTTGGTAAAAGGATCGAATTGTTCGTGAACGGGGCAAAAACGTCATTGAAAAAGATGAGCGACTCGTCGGTGAGAGTTCCAGGAACCGTGGTAGATTCGAAAGACGGAGTCACTACCGTTTCTTATAAGATGCCATCGAAGTCGAATGGTCAGTATGTCAGCAAGTATTCGCCGACGAACGTGACGGGACAGATGGTGACCGATCCAAGATTCGTACGGCAACGGTCTCCCGACCAGCAACGTGCTATTGCGATGTACAAGCCCCCAGATCCTCCTCTGTGCGTTGCGGAACAATTCGACCCTCGGTCACCGAACAACTGCTTCATTCGAGGAATGGAAGAAAGAATAAAACCGATACTGGCTCTCAAGAGTAGATACAAGGGCACGGCGGGCGCGAACGAGTTCTGCGATTTCAACAGACCGAAGATCCAGGCGCATCAGCTTGCGATCTACGAATACGCGCGAATTCTCGCATCCAGATCGCCCAAGGAGATCGGTGGGATACGAGGTCTATTGTGCTACCATAGCGTCGGTAGTGGCAAAACTGCAACCAGTTTAGGCATCGTTCTCGCATTTTGGAACTCGAAGAGAAACATTATCCTCGCAACGACTCCCGCGAATATGAGAGACAACAACGCTTCCGTGTACACGGAAAACCTGTTCAAATTCTTCCCCGAACACGTCAAAATGGTGTACAAAGACAAGCCTCTGCCCGACTTCACCAGGGCGCCGTTTGACCGCATGGTTCAATACGAAGGAAAGACCATGAAGGCTGGCGATGCGCTCAAGGCGTGGTGCGCCAACAAGACGAACATCAAACCCATGGAGAACCGCATCAAAACGTACAGTTTCGTCACGTTCGCGAGTTTCCTCGGTTTCAAAGGATCTGGCGTCCTCGGCAGAACTGCCGCGGAGGGCGACGCTCTCTTGCTCGGTAAATACGCGACGCAAACTCTCCCTGGTACAAAACCGACGACGATGAAGGCGGTCGGTTCTGTGCTCATCATGGACGAAGTTCAGAGTCTGTTCAAACCGGGGGGAGGTGGCGAGGACTACAAGAAATCGGTGCAGTGGCTGCGCAGCGAATTGACGAAGCCAAAGTACGCTAAGCGAGCCTACGTCTTCGCTCTGACCGGAACCCCAGGAGGAACCGTCAAGGACATTCTGGACGTCGTGAATTTCGTGCGTCCTCTCAACGTTCCGAGAATACGACCTCAGGATTTGAACACTCACCCCGAATGGCTCAAGGGATACATTTCGTACGTCGAACTCAGAAATGATACCACGGTATACGGCGTGAAGGACGTCAAGAACGTGTACGCCGAGATGGATCCCAAGTATTATACAGGATTCTTACGCATTGTGGCGGGTGGGAAAACGACGACCGTCGCGGGCAAGGAAGTCGATGACGTGAAAGAAAAGAAGAAGATCACCTTTTCGGAATCCGTTCACGAACAAAAGAAACCAGGGTATATGGGGCTCGCCATAGGAGCGGGAGACGCGTTGACGACGAAATCCGCGATAACCGGTATCTACTCGAAAGAAGACCTCGACAGATTGATGCGTCGCGATCAAACAGGCGGTATTCCCGCGGCCATCGTATTCGAGGGAAAACCGATAGTGTTGTCGCCGAAGCTTAGAGACTGTCTGAGAAATTTGCTGTCCATGAAAGGAAAGCAATACGTGTATGCCATCAATAAAAGCACTGTATACACCATCATGGCATTCCTCATGTCCCTCGGCTTCACCGGAGTCACCCCGAGAAACGTGCAGGAAAGCACCGCGTCGCCCGGAAAGAGATTCTTGTATTACAAATCCGGGACGTACACGTTTGCCAAAAAAATCGTCAAGGTCCCCGAAAAAGGGCCTGGCAGTCTCACGCAGCTCAAAAACGCCATGGAAAATTCCAAGAACATCAACGGCGACTATATCAAGATAATCATCGCGAGCGACACGTTTTATCAAGGACTCTCTATCAACGGCCTGACGGGCGTGCATATTCTCGACCCTCTTCATGACGCCGCTGCGGACATACAGGCAATCGGGAGAGCGCTGAGATTGTGTGGTCACTCAAAATCCGCGTCGAAAAAAGTCACTGTATTTAGATATTTCTCGACTATACCTCGCACTTTTGCGAGAGACGGAGTCACAAAGAAACAGCTTCCGGAACTCGAAAAAATAGACAAGGAAATACGCAAGCTGAATACTCGTGCAGACTTCCGCTTTACGGACGGCAAGCCAGGCAAGGACACGCTCCCCGAGGGAGTCAATACGTACGTTTTTGCCGAGGCTGTACGACTGAATCGCGAAGTAGCTCAGACGGAGCAGTTGCTAAAAGCGATGGCCGTCGACTGCAAGTTGTACAAGAACAACTTCCATTCTACGGAATCTTTCCAATGTGGCGTTCCGACCAAGGTAGACATCCAGGCATCGAAGTCTCCTAGGACGGCTCAGAAGATGAGCCCGAGCGGACTCATAAAACTATCGCCTCTCACTCCGAGAAAGTCTTCGTCGCCGAGAACGAGCAGGAAGATGTCTTCGTCGCCCAGTCCTCGGTCGTCGCGCTCTTCCGCAAGGACGTCTGGTTTTCGTTCGTCTTCGTCGTCCTCGAGAAAGTCCTCCTCGTCCAAACGTTTCGGTTCTGCCCCTATCATTCGAAGTTCGCCGACAAAGCTGACATCGAAAAAACGATTCGCCTCTGCACGATTTTGAAAAATGAAGTGAAACGGTTTTGTCGATATAAAATAATATCGACAAAATCGTCTACGAAGATTAATCAATGAAATTTGACGTTCTGGTTATCCAGATTCATAAGGTATTGCTTTTGCTGGTTTGCAGATGTGTTGAACTTGGCGATGCCTTTGTAATACCCCTTGTCGAGAATTTTCTGGTCGTAGTTGACGGGCGCGGACACCATGTGCGTGTTTGTCTCGCCCTGGACGTTCAGCTTGGTCTTCGGCATCACCGGAGGTTTGACGTAGAACGCGGTCAGCTGCCCGATCGTCTTCTTCACGCTGGCCGCGTTCTTCTGGAGATACGCTCTGTATTCGGAATCGTCGGGAGTTTTGAACTTTGCTTCCAACGCGTTATTGTACAAGCCAGAGGACACGTAATTGGTAAACTGGCGACCGTCGGCCATTGCAGGCATTATGCGGGAACCCATCGTTTATTATAATCTTACAAAATATATTTTTATTCTACAAAAAATTGCCCTTGCAGATAAATGACATATGCTATGCATGAAGCGAGTGTCATTTGCCCCCGGCTCGTCCTAGTGTATATAATGCTCGATCGCGTGAGGTATTTTACTTTTTGTATCATGAACTCCTGCATCCCGACCGACGTCGCCCGCATCATTGCGAAGCGGGCCATCGAGCTCCGCAACGAAGAGATTATTATACAGATTGCCACGACGGTCGTCGAGGCGTTCAACTGCGCTTCCAGCAGAAAGTGCATGTGGACCGAAAAACGCCTTTTCGAAGGCACCTCGAAGTGCCTGCACATCACGGAGTTCTTTATGAACGGTATCTACTGGAAGTACGGCGTGGAAGAATTTGTCATGAAGTTCTTCGTCTACGACGAGAGCTTCGAGTACAAGCAGACCAAGAAGCTTGCTCCCACCGGAGAAGTATTCTTCGATGATTTAGTCGTGAACGTTCCGAACGGAAAGTATGCCTCGATCGTGAAGAACGTGTTCTTGTATCTGTTTCCTGACGGCACTGTTTGCGAATAAGTGTAAAGTCTCGCACAATGAAAAAATGTTTGACCCGTGATCTCAAAAAAACCAAAAATCTCGTAAAAAATAAAGCTCTCTAATAAGAGAGGACATGAACTATGCGGCTCACGATGAGCCGCGAGACATATCGTATCTTCCGAACGATGTCCTGAGAAAGATTTATGTAATGGCGATCGAACTCAGAGACGCGCTCGTCATGAACGCGGCGGCAGAAAGGGTGGCACGGGGTCTGGTCGAAGACATGGCGTTTTCGGTCAGCGGGAGCGGGGTATACGGATTTTTTTCGAGCGATATGAACAAATTAAAGAACTCCCATGGATTTATACGAGTATATGGGACGGGGCGCGTGGTGACGCTGGAGTTCCTCGACAGGACGATAAAGGCCGTGTTCAGGATAAAACAAGTCGATGGCGTGTACATTATAACGGATCACGAATGCGTGACGGAAAACGAATTCGCGTTGCTCGTATGTAAACTATTGATAGACGAATTTAACGACAGATTGGTGCTCGTTAACAAAAGGAGACCGACGAAGAGATGGATTCAGATGCAACTGCGAACAAAAATAATCGAAGATCTTGCTCAAAGTACTAATATTTCGGTATATAGAATAGAACGAATACTTGACTCTTGATATTATTATATATCTAATTATGTATAGATGGATACCGGAAGGGTGAATGCGAAGAAACGCAAGGTGTACGAACGGGAAGATGGGAAAAAGTTCGTGCTGCAGAACGGCAAACGCGTATTTGTTCGGCGAACGTACACACCGAAAGCGACGCCTCCTCCGGAGCCCGAACCGGTCGACACAGGAAAGGTCGACGCGAAGAAACGCAAGGTGTACGAGCGAGTCGACGGGAAAAAGTTCGTCGTTCAGAACGGTAAACGTGTGTTCGTTCAGCGGACGTTCACGCCGAAGGCGACACCTCCTCCGGAGCCCGAACCGGTCGACACCGGAAAGGTCGACGCGAAGAAGCGCAAGGTGTACGAGCGCGCCGACGGAAAAAAGTTCGTGCTGCAGAACGGCAAACGCGTGTTTGTTCGGCGGACGTTCACGCCGCAGAGAACGTCTCCCGTCCCCGAACCTCCAAGACAGGACCCTGGCCCCTCGATACGGGAACCCGTTCCGCCGAGACGCCCGAAGAAGCAGGCGGCGCCTCGTCGGAAAGAGCAGCAGGATTGGAAATCGGTGCTTCCCGAAAAGTTCTTCTGCGCGTCACGGGGTCTCCTCCAAAAAAACAAGACGTGCTGGTTCAACGCGTCTCTGAACGGAATCGTGTTGGCGTCCGCGACGTCGGCCATGCTGTTGGAAGATATGAAGAAACTGTCTCGTGCCGAGATAAGGAGCCTCTCGGACATGGCCATACGGGAGACGTGTCCCCGTGAACTGTCGAAGAAGTACGTGTACTCGTATGCGCTTCACATGCACGAGGGTTTTCAACAGAACAGAGAGCGCAACGAATCTACGGAACTCGTCGGTAAAATGTTTACGCCAGGACGTCTTCCGAGTCCCGTTCGTCGAGGAGACGCGGGATACTATTCGTTGCGTGCAGTGGAACAAATATTGAGACGCGTGTTTCCCGATAAGCACGTGGCGCTCGTCGAAAACGAGATGGATGTCCTCTTCGTGCAACCGACCACGGAATTCATACTATTCGACCCGAGGTACGAGAAACCGAATCAACTCGTCGAAAACATCAAGGTGTCTCGACTCGGGACGACGTACACGCTCAGTCACTGCGTGTACGTTGTGAAGTTCCGAGGAGAGTCATCATTCCACGCGGTGGCCGCGTATGTGTGCGATGGCGTCAAGTCGGTATACGACTCTAATAAAACAGCGCGACTTGATGTCGACTGGCTCGGAAAGAGAACGGGTTCGAAGATGCTCCGTTACTCAGACGCGGCGAGTTTCAAGCAGATCTCGTACGCTCTTTATGTTAAAGATCATTGATGCGTGTTGGTTTACATGGCAGAAGTCAGGAACGGATGGGTCATGACTTCGTCGATGGTCATGCGTTCATAGGGGTCGAAGCAGAGCATGCCATGAAGGAGGTCCTTGAACGTGTCGCAGCGATCCATGGCATCGATGCGGGCGGATATGTCCGACGTTTCGTAAAACTCGCGGAGCATATCGGGCGAGGAAATCGGCGGCAGCAGGCCCCTCCTCGTCGCGGCCGCGAAGAGCGTGATGCCGAACGCGAACACGTCGAGCGGTTTTCCGGATGCGAACGGGTCGTCCTTCATGCCGTCCATGACCGTCTCGGGACCGAGGTACGATAGTGTGCCTCCGCAGTCCTTCAAGGAAAAAAGATCGTCGTTCTGCGCGTAGCCGAAATCGCCGAGGACGAGCGTGCCGCCGTGACGGAC
>Ga0214923_10006279_pt1 | contig 13423 bp, 13 predicted proteins | sample LL1510_MetaG_FD_177993 | JGI IMG/M metagenome (GOLD analysis project Ga0214923, IMG submission 177993) | Freshwater microbial communities from Lake Lanier, Atlanta, Georgia, United States - LL-1510 | ecosystem: Environmental > Aquatic > Freshwater > Lake | place: USA: Georgia | collected...
AGGACTTCCTGGTGACAAAGGACCTACTGGCGACAAGGGTCCAACAGGTGATAATGGACTTCCTGGTGATAATGGACTTCCTGGCGACCAAGGACCTACTGGCGACAAGGGTCCAACAGGTGATAATGGACTTCCTGGTGACCAAGGACCTACTGGCGACAAGGGTCCAGCAGGTGATAATGGACTTCCTGGTGACCAAGGACCTACTGGCGACAAGGGTCCAACAGGTGATAATGGACTTCCTGGCGATACTGGTAATCAAGGACCTACTGGTGACAAGGGTCCAACAGGTGATAATGGACTTCCTGGTAATCAAGGAGCTACTGGTGACACTGGTAATCAAGGAGCTACTGGCGACCAAGGACCTACTGGTAATCAAGGAGCTACTGGCGACCAAGGACCTACTGGTGACCAAGGAGCTACTGGTGACCAAGGACCTACTGGTGACACTGGTAACCAAGGACCTACTGGCGATACTGGTAATCAAGGACCTACTGGTGATAATGGACTTCCTGGTGATAATGGACTTCCTGGTGATAATGGACCTACTGGTGACCAAGGACCTACTGGTGACCAAGGACCAGTGGGGCCAGCAGGACCTGTTGGTGGTTCAGACGGTCAAATTATATATAATAGTGGCGGAAATGCAGTCGGATCACCAAATCTAACATTCAACGGTACTACATTATCTACCGTAACTATAGACTTATCAGCCCAACTAACATCTTCTTCAAATCCAAATGCTCTAACATATGTCACGTATACCGGTCCTCCAAGTCTCAGTTCATTATTCTGTGGTCACACTCCTTTTTCATCTTACGGAATCATACGAGTAGACTCATATTGGGGCAATGATATAAATGCAGCAACAATGAAATACCAGATTCCCTTTAAGACAGTATATGTAGCCCTTCAACAAGCTTCTGCGGGCGACACAGTATTTGTAAATCCTGGAACATATGTGGAGACACTTGCATTAGTTCTACCTGCTGGTGTATCATTAAGAGGAGCTTCTGTACAAACTGTTGCAATAAATTATACTGGAACCGGTTCCGAAACAATGATAACTATATCTGGTGCAGGTCGCATTGAAGATGTAACATTAAATGCATTTGATTGTCTATCTTGTATTACAATAACAAATCCTCTAACATTTAAACTACGAACTGCAGTAATAAATATTTCAGGAACTACCGCATATGGAATATACTGTAGTGCTACAGGGTCTACCACCGTAAATTCAGTATCTACTATTCGCGGAACTACAATAAATGCTACTGGATCCACAACAGGTTATGGTATATACTTACATGGTGACTCTCGACTATCTCTGCGAGATACGGTTGTATTTGCATCACATATAGGTGCGATATGCGATGTAAGTGGTTCATTCCTAGATCTTAAAACATCTACTATCAGTGGAACAACAGCAGATATAAGTCAAACATATGGAACTATTATTGTAACAAGTACAGATTTAGTACATTCTAATGCAAATGGATATGGATTAACAGTAGGTATTTATCCCAATGTAATGGTATACAGTATTTATGGTGATATTAAAACTACAACAAAACATTGGTTATATCCTGGAGCAGTAACATTTGGAGATTTACCTACAACCGCATTTGGTTTCAGTGTAACACAAAAATGTTTAATTCATGATTTAACAATTAGAGCAAGAGTTGCACCTGGTGGTGGATATACAACAACTATTACCGTTAAAAATGCTAATACATCTGCATTTCTATCTATTGGATTAACTGATACAGAAGTTTATAAACAGATGGATGATGCATCTTTTACAGTTAATATAGGTGATATAGTTGAAATAGATATAGTATCAACAAATAATGCGATTAATACAACAGATGTTATTTTTACATTTATCATGTATTAAAATTTGACTACTATTAATATTATACTATGGATAGTACGATGTCTACAATCCAAGAAATTGTAAAACGACTCGAAGAAGCAAACCACGCCTATCGTAATGGTCTAGAAGAGATCATGACCGACGATGAATATGATGCTCTAAAAGACAAGTTAGAAGAGTTGGATCCTGAAAATCCTTTTCTGACTAAGATTGGAGCACCTATTGAAACCGGTGATGAAGTGGTTTTACCAATTCCTCTGCCATCACTGAACAAGGCCAAACCAGGTACTCTGGTCAAGTGGCTCTCCAAGAATCCAGCCGAGAAATACATGATCTCAGTAAAACTCGATGGATGTTCGGCTCTCTGGCTTCCTGAAAAGCGGAAACTCTATACTCGTGGTGACGGAGTCAAGGGCCGAGATATTAGCCAATTTGCCCCCTTCTTTAAAGGATTTCCTGCTACTGGAAATGCAGTAGCTGTGCGAGGTGAACTGATTATGCGCACGGATTCAAAGGCGGTTCCCGAAGGAAAACTAGCCCGCAATATTGTAGCCGGTATCTTGAATCGCCACGAAGTCGATCCTGCACTCTTCGGCGAAGTCTATTTCGTAGCCTATGAACTCATTGAACCGGCCACACTGACACCAAAGGATTCTAACACTATGCTCAAGTCTATGGGATTCGAAACGGCCCGTGCTACCCTAGTAAAGGCTTCTGATATGACCGAGGTCCAGCTTTCAGCTGTCTTTGATGCCGCTGACAAAGTGAGCCAGTATCAATTAGATGGTATTGTAGTTGCACCTGAAATAGCAAGAGCAAAGGCACCCAGTGGTCTCACCAATCCAACAGATCGAATTGCCTGGAAAACGAGAGGTGAACTCCAGAAAAAAGAGACTACAGTGCGCAGAGTTGAATGGAATGTTAGCCACACAGGATACCTCATTCCTCGTATCTTGTATGACCCAGTCGTCCTAGGAGGAGCCACCAATACTGCTGTAACCGGTATTCATGGTCGCTGGATTTATGATAATGGTATTGGCCCAGGAGCCGTAATAGAGATTACACGAGCCGGTTCAACTATTCCTAAAGTCGTCGGGGTTCTAACATCGGTTCCTCCGTCTATGCCTCCGAGGTATATCTGGGTCGGTGCCTCTGTAGAGGGAGGACCGCCACCTCTCGGTGCAGTCCATCTTATGCAGACGGGTGTCAATGGAGGTGAATTGGATCAAAGCAAGATGGTCCATGCTCTTGGTGAACTCAGAGTTGAACATGTTGGATCCGGACTAGTAACCAAACTATTTGATGCGGGTTTCAAAACGCTACGGTCTCTGTATGCAGCAAAACCGGCGGATTTTCTCGTAGTCAAGGGAGTCAAGGGTGCAATGGCCGATAAAATCTTTGAGGGACTCCGTGCAGCTCAGTCAACATGGACCGAACTCGATCTTATTGTGGCTTCTTCTACTATGCCGCGCACCGTTGGACGTACTAAGATGGCTACGCTGTTAGCCAGAGCTCCCGTAACAGATCTGGCCTCTCTGCAGGGTCAAGCTATTCCAGGGATAAGTCCCGACACTATCCAACAAGTGGTTGCCTGTGTACCTGCATACTTAGACTGGCGCCAGTATAACTTTCCTGCAGTAGCTGTAGTTACAAGTACAGTTGAAAAAATTGGATCTATTGTCATGACGGGTGAACGGGATGCTGCCCTAATTGCAGAAGTCTTGGCCAGAGGATATGAGATTGGAGCATCAGTAACCAAGAAAACAATTGCTGTCATATATCCTGATGGAGAGGCCGAGCCTAGCACGAGCAAGGTCGAAAAGGCACACAAAGAAGGTATTCCAGTTCTAACAGTGTCTCAGTTCAGAACAAAATTTCTCTAAATTAGGGATGAGTGATTTCTATAAGATAACGACACTGTATGATTTTAATCTTTTTGGTTTTGTCTCTTATATTATTACAGCCGGTGCTATTATAATTATAGTATTGACGGTGGTATGGATACCTTCTGTAGTTGTAACTCCATCTGACCCTATTAGTACCATAAATACCTATGAAGCAAATAAATTAAAACGTGGGGATCTTAGACATTATCTAAGTTCTATCAATATAGATCCAACCAAAATAAACATTACCCGTCTGCAAGTAGCTACTGCAAATTACGGTGCTATCATGATGGAGTCAAAAGCACCTTGGGTAACAGGCTATATGACTCCTTATCACGGAACAGTAAAATCAAGTGCCGTTAAAACACAGATTGATGCAGGTGCAAGAGCCATTATTTTTGATATCTGGCCTGATCCAAAGACCAAGGAACCAGTTGTTGCTGCAATGATTGATAATACTGGTTATGGGCGTAATGTCTATGCCTTTTGGAAAGATATCTTTGGTCTTAAAACAGGTAATGGTAGATATAGTAACTGGGCTCTGTTAACTAGGAATACTGCACCAGTAAAAGAAATTATTGATAAAGTGGTTGCAGAAGCATTTGTGGGAAATCAGTCCAATGATCCGTTTTTCATTATTCTGAATCTACATGGAAATCTATCTGCACAGTATTTAAATACTCTAGGTGGAATTCTTAATACTTCATTGGCTGGTAGGAAATATACTCCTACTGTTACAACAAATTCTAATGCTACACTTGCATTGAATAATTTATGTTCTATTAATGTTTCTGATATGTTTGGCAAAGTCTTTGTTATAGTAAATCCTGACTTGGTAGAAGATGTTAATTCATTCAACACGAAATTTATTGGAACTGCAATGAACGAAGTTACAAATTTAATGACATCTACATATCCAACAGTAGTTAGACCAAGTGAATTATTAATGTTAACTAAGTCTGATTATACAGATTGCAACGGTGTGAGTAAAGTTCCTCTGTATCGTGTCTCTTTGTGTGCTATTCAACCATCTATAGGAGAGACAATTACGGATAATAATACTCAGTATCCTGCAGAATTATATACACAAGCAATGAATGCAGGTGTCCAATTTGTTGGTGTAAATGTTTTTACATCAGATAAAATCTTAAATGATTGGGTCACTCGTTTCGGTAAATATAGTTTCATTTATAAACCATAATATAGAGATGGCTACTATACCAGAGTTAGTAGCTCTTGTTAAGACAGCTGCGGAACGGGCTGCTAATTTTCAAGAACGATTTGCAGCCGAAGATATCGAGGCCCATAAGATTGTAGATGTTATGGAGGCTTTCTTGAGAAGTCGAGGCCGTGTAGTCTATGGTGGTGCTGCAATAAATGCATATCTGAGTCCTGAAACCCGGTTTTATGACCCTAAACTTCACTTGCCAGACTATGATTTTCTGACACCAGATCCACTGCAAGACACAGCCGATCTTATTGCACAGTTTAAACGGGAAGGATTTCAAGAAGTAGAGGCTAAATTTGGAATTCACGAAGGAACCTATAAAGTCTTTGTGAACTTTCGTGCAGCCGCCGATATAACATACATGCCGACTGATTTATATACGAATACTTTTAAAGAGTCTACTCTTATTAATGGAATACGCTGTGCTAGTCCCGATTTTCTCCGAATGAATATTTATGTGGAACTTAGTCGGCCCCAAGGAAATATAAGTCGGTGGGAAAAAGTCTATCAGCGTCTGCTCTTATTAAATCATGAACATCCCATGGTTGCACAGTGTACCGAGGATCAACCACATAGAAATAAAAATAAAAAGGTGGTCGAACTTGCCAAAGAATATGGGGCTATATTTCTGACCGAGCCCGACGAGAGTCCTCTCATTCTCATGACGGATAATCATAAATTAGAGACAGCTCTTGAAATGACAACCAAAAAGTTTGAATCAATCGGTGATATTCTACCTGCTAGAACAGAATTTTACAAAGGTACACGCTTAATAGTTGTTGTCTTTGATACAATGGCCTGTCATGCATATGTTACGATAGAATCTATGCGAATTGGTTCACTTGACTTGTTGATACATATGTACTATGCCATGTATTTTACAAATGTAAACTATATTTCCAATCTACCTTGTGTGATTCATAAACTGATTAAGCTGGAAGCTGAGAGGCGTCAGAATGCTGTTAAAGGAGATGAAACATATGATGTATTTCCGATAGAATGCGTGGGTCATCAACCTACTATGCCTGAGCTAAAACGGGCACACAGAAAACGTGTACGCGAGAAGCGTAAAGAATTGGCCCATTTATTTCAACGATCAACCAATCGTAAGAATGCCCTTGCGTAGCATGGCTGATATACAACTGGCTAGACAACGTGTATCTGCTTTTGCCGAGTGCAGAGAGTGTCCAACTAAGTCATACGGATGTCCATATAGATGTGTGTATAACTCATTAAGACGAGGAGCCTTGAATGGATGTCTTGCATCCGGTGCAGATGGAACTTTCACTAAGTCACGCGTGGTCTCCATGGTACACAGTTCCTTACATCTTAGAGGCCAGAGATTCCGGAGTTGAACTGCATCAGGTTCTGGTAGCCTGAGACTCGATGCATATGCCGCTGCTCTAATAACCGGTTTGTCAAATGCCAAATTGTGACAGATAATCATATCGACAGAGTGCAATGCATCGCGAAAGTCTAAGAAAACTGTGGCTGGATCCTGGCCCCGATTTCGTGCATCATTTTCTGTAATTCCATGGATTTTCTCCGCTCCGGCATCCCATGGAATCTCCGGATTAAGACGGAGGCGTTTATCTTGACTTTCAAGCAATGTCATTGTACGATCCACCTTGTAAATAGCCCAGCTGATTTGTAGAATTGCAGGATATGCATCTGTACAAGAATACGGAGCATAACGATTCTTGGGTAGTCCGTTTGTTTCGGTATCGAAAAGAAGAACCTTCATTTAATGAACAACCCGGCAACTTAAAGGCCAATCAACTTTTTGTAATAAAAATATTGTGTTTAAGTATAACATGGCCCGTAGAACCCAGAGACGTCAAAGTCAGAGACAGAGACAGCGTCAGAGCCAGAAGCAGCAGCGGCGTCAGAGCCAGAGACAGAGACAGAGCCGGCGCCAGAGGCAGCAGCGCGGTGGGTTCCGTTTCTTTTAATTGCAACAATATCCATTATTTAAGGATCAACGGCTCAATGGCAATGGTAAATAATACTTGAGAGTTTCAATGTTTATTTATACATCCCATTTACCATCTGCGAGATTTCGCTAGAAGGGTATTGATTATATCAATTTCCTCCCGGCTAATTCCTATGTATAAATTAATGAATACTTATGTTTTAATGACTGTTTTACTATTCCTTGTGGGCCTAGGAATGTTATATAATGTTAGTGAAAATTTTGCATCGTTTACACCTGGTGAATCTGCATGGCAATCTACATATCTAACATGGGTTCCATTATATAAGCAAGGTAAAACAACTCCCGTACAAACTGCATTTCAAAATTCTATTACTAGTAATCCTATTGAAGATAAGAAACGTAAATGGTCTAGTATTTTAAAACCTGTACAGGTAGAATCTGCATTTTTGGCGGAGGTTAGTACAATGCAAACTGATATACAAAATTGGACAGGAGTAGGTCCTACAAAAGGACCTGTACAAGTTGATACGCTATCTAGAGCTATAGATGAATCGGTGTATGACTGTTCTCATAATCCCGATTATATAAAAAAAGATGAGATTCCCTGCTGGAATTGTACCATATAAATAGAGGAAATGAGTTCACCTACGCTCATTGGTATAGGTATAGCAATATTTTGCATTACAGCATTGCTATACTTTCAGAGCAAAGAAGGATTTGAAAATGTACCAGCAGACTTGAATCGGGCTCCGGTATCTAAACCCATACAAACAATTCCTGGTAATTCTAGTTTAAAAACAACTACACCAACAATAGCTCTAGCTACAAGAAGTGAATTAGCCGAACTCGATAGTAAACTCATGACCTGGCTTGATGCCGCCAGCCAGCGAGAAGTTGGAAATCCAACCGCTCTTTCCGAAGACCAACGCCAAAAACGTGTCTTATATCAAGCCCGTGTATCAGCTATCCGACAACAACTTGGTACCGGTCTTGTTGTAGATTCATCAAAAGATGTCAGTGCACAAATTTTACAACTTCGTACGGAAAATGCTGGTTGGCAGAGCCCCAACTATGTTGTGAGTGATTTTGCTACTACAGCAGATCCAACTGCATTTTTAACTATGGCCCAGTACAAAGAATTCCGATCCATAATGTTACAAACAATAAAGAGTCTACAGACATTTCAGACAAGTGATCCATTAATGTCTGTTCGTCAAAAACAACTTGAACAAATTGATTCTGAATTACGGCCAACGGATTTACAAGGAATTCTTCCCCCGATTCGAGTAGGTTCGGCCCGTGATTTCCTAGGTCGTATGTTACAATCAACCCAGCCTCTTCCAACATTAATTAGTATGGCACCCATGCCCACACCCAGCCTAGTAAGCAATCCTCTTGATATAATTCGGCAAGTCCAAAGTATTCCTAATCCACCCATTAAACTAGTTAAATTGGCTGAATACTTATCTACCGGTAATCCCAGTACAGAATCTGTTGTAAAATCCCGTAATATAATTTGGAGTGACCGGGCCAATACTCTGTGTAGTCAACTCCGCGAGGCATTTCCTGAAAAAGATGCAGAAGCCCTTGGATGTCCAAAACACAAAATACCAAAAGATAACGAGGGAGCCGAGAACCTTGTATATACGGTATGTAATCGCATAAAAGAATCTGTGCCGTCGATAACTCCTGAACAGTTTAATTGTCCAAAAGTTTAAGATATTCCTCGGTATCTAACAGATGGATTCACAAGTAGTTGGATTAATTATGAATCATAATTTATGGATTATAATTCTTGCAACTCTTTATGCATTTTCATTGTACGTCTACTTTTTCCCGACACCAATGTTCAGTTATTACAATGAAGGATTTGTTGATCACTCGGATAAGTTTCTATCCCATTTGTAGAGTATGCATCCGAAAAATGTTGCAACCTATGTGACTATATTATTGGTTGGTCTGGGTCTAGGCTTGGTTATATCCAAGTTTATACCCTTAAAAGAACGGTTCATGGATGTATCTGAAATTACTTGTAATCAGTGTAAGAGAAATCCCTGTGGATGTCGCGGTTCCGGCGAAGATCGGCGAATGTGTCCTGCAATTGATTGGAGTAAGTACATTCTAAAGGCTTCTGTTCCACCATGCCCGCCCCAGCCCGACATGTCTCGGTATATGTTGAAATCCGAGTGTCCTACTCCTCCCGATATGTCTCGGTATGTGTTGAAATCTTCTGTTCCTGCATGCCCGCCGTGTATCAGTACTTGCAACAAACCATGCAAGATTGGTGATTGCCCGCCTTGCCCTAGACCTAGATGCCCCGTTGTAAATTGCCCAGAACCAAAGGCATGTGCTCCTTGTGCTGCGGTAGAGCCTCCTCGTTGCCCAGAGCCTAATGTAACATGCAAGGCCAAGTACGAGGAAGAATCGCCTTGGCTAGTACGTCCTCTTCTGGCCTCTATTTCTGGTATGTAAGTTTAATCTATTTCTATTTAATTTATATCATTTTATGATATAAATTAAACACATTAAATAAGGGGATGGATACCAGATTCTGGGGACCATCCGGTTGGAAACTGCTACATCTGATTACAGCATCAAAAGTGGCATATCCAGATAAAGTGTTTCAATGGTTTACAATTCTTCCATATGTCCTTCCTTGTAAATATTGTCGTACATCTCTTCAAGAATATTATGAACAAGAACCACTTAGTCTGGCTATAGTAAAAGACACAGAAGCATTTGGACAATGGTTATACAAGATTCATAATATGGTAAATGCTAAGTTACGTAGCCAAGGAATCTTGAAGACATCTGATCCATCATGGCCCTCTGTTCGCAATGAATATACTAAGATGTCTACCTGTGATTTTCCAATGGTAGGCTGGGACTTTCTAGCATCTATTGCCTATACTACACCAACTAAGGGTGTAAAATCTGTGCCATTACCTATCAAAGATAATGAGAATCCGCAGACTATGGCCGACAAAAACCGGTATAACATGTTGACACCGACTGAACGAATTCAGATTCTCAAGACTTGGTGGAGTTTAATACCATTCATCCTTCCCTGTGAATCTTGGCGGTCTGCATGGCCTACTTCTCAACCACCATTAAAAAGAGGACGCGGGCCAGTAAGTTGTTGGTTATGGGATATTGAATGTACAGTCTGTTCATCTCTCAAATGTCCAACACCACATTCATCACTGCCTCTGTTAAAATCGGACTTGACTGCATTTGAAAGTGGATGCGGATCATCATCAAAAAAGAAGACTTGCCGAGCTAAACGGGAGCGATTACGACGCGCAGCATTGTCTAGAAGACGGTTTTAGTTTTTCTTAGTCTGTCGAATTAATCGAAATTCAGGATATATTGACTTTCTAGCCGGATTTAATCGGAGATACTGGGGCCACTTTGCCAACATCCGTTTTACCGTTTTCCGCTCACGAGTAAGACGATTTCCCGATTGTAATCCACCGGGTGTCTTATAGGTAGCTGTTAGAATTGCAACATCATTTAGGCGGACTATTACTTGGTCGCGCTCCCAGAACTGTATAGTCCTCTGATAATCCTCTTTTTCACCATTACCAATTGTAATCTGAACTTCTTCTTTTGGATTATAACACCCCCAAAAAGAACCAATTACGAACTTGAAATCCGTGGAAACTTTGTGTGACATAAAGAATGGATTTGCTACGGGATATACACCCCAGAATTTAGCTCCTGCCTTGTCACACTCAGCAAATCCACGATCAAACATGCCTGCCAAGTCCGTAATTGGTTTCTTTTTCATATTAATAAATCCGGTTACATCGTCATCAAATGATACCAGTGCCTGTCCTTTAGGAAGTGTATTAAAAATGTAATTTCTAATCTCAGGCAGACCCTTTTCACCGACTATAATCTTACCAACATCGTCTCCAACACCGTCTTCATATAATTTCTTTTGTTCATCATTGGCTACATAGACATGTATCTTTTCTTTTGGTATCTTATACTTTTGAAGAAGAGCAAGAGTTTTCTCTTTTAAAATTTGAACTCGATTATATGATGGAATAACCACAATCCATGACATTCCTTATGTAAGATAAATAATTTTCTTTAGTAAAGATAAATGGACTTTAACATGAAACCTATGTGGATTTTTGTTATTGGATTTGTTCTTCTTGCAGTATTTACGGCTGTTGTAATGTCTCGGACTAGACATATTATTCACGGTGTGGTGCATAGACCATCTCACAGAATACCAGGTATGCCCTGGCATCCTATTCATGGTTCTCATCTCCTAGGTGAAAATTTCTCGACCGATGCTACCTTTTATATGTTCGGCGTAGATTGGTGTCCCCACTGCACATCCACAAAACCCGAGTTTGAGAAACTAGGGCCTACACAGACCATCGGCGGGAAGACGGTCCGCTGTGTCTATGTAAATCCCGAAAAGGAACCCGAGGCTGCAAAGGGTTTTGCTGTTGATGGTTATCCGACATTGATTCTTCAGAAATCCGATGGAACCCAAGTGAAGCATTCTGGACCTCGTACTCATGCTGGGTTCCTGGATTTTCTCCATGAAAAAGTCTGAGCCACGCTGTAGCGGCTGCCTCTCCAGCTTGGAATAATGTAAGACGCTCTTCGACCGTAATATCAAAATTCATGCTAGATACATTAGAACACACTGCTATCCATGCACGAGGTTTCTCTTTGCACAGACGTGGTCGTTTTACAATTAAGACCCGCATACAGTATTCCATAAATGTTTCAATAGAACATTTTTTTGCCGGTCCAAATATCTGTGATTTATCGCATGCAATAACCAATGTTTCCTTCTTCTGTGGAATATGGAACCATGGGCACTGCTCCAGAATAGCACCATCGCAATACAAGTCTCCCGAGGGAGACCGCCATGGTGTAAATATAAAAGGAATTGTACACGATGCCCTAATTGCATCAAGAATTAACATGTTAGGATGTGTGTCGACCGAAAAGAGTTCTAGCTCCCGTTTATTAAGATTTACCGCTGTGATTCCCAGAAAATGTCCCTTGCTTTTCAATGTAGCAAATGTCCATGTTGATGCACCGGGTTCCCATGTATCTACGAAATTTCCGAGCATTTCTATAAGTTCTTTACCCGATGCAAAACCCCAGGTCTCCATAAAATTCATGACAAGGTCTTTGTCAATTGCTAACATGGGCCTCATATCAAAATGTTGGATACAATCTCGCATCCATGCGGGAGATACACCAAGAGCTCCAAGATATGCACAGAATGAGCCGGCTGAACAACCGTACCAGGATCTTACGTTTACAGTCTTACCTTCTTCTATTAAGCGAGCCAATACACCTATATTACTTCCTCCTTTGGCTCCTCCAGAACTAAAACTTATTGTCGTTGGAGTCCAGGAAGACATTCCTCTCCTAATGTCAAGGATATGTCACGACAACCACAAACGCAGCCTCCTCAACTAACCCCTGGTTCCTTGTTTGATGCACAGGCCAATTTGGATAGACAACGTCTGCAAGTGTTTAACCGGATTCTGGCTACAATTCAAGATCGGATTAAGTTTGCAGCTGCCAAGATAAATTCACCCCAAATGATTTCCTATAATGTTCCTGAATGGCAACCGGGATGCCCCAGATTTGATGTACGGGAATGTATTATCTATGTTGTATGGAATCTCCGTCAATCGGGTTTCAAAGTCTTGTATGTGTCTCCGAATCGACTACTCGTTAGTTGGAAAGAGCAGGCTATTCAGTATTATACTCAGGATTCACCTATTCGACAGGCTATGTTACATGCATCTGACCCCCTGAAAAAAGTGCCAGAAAAATCTATTCTTAAGAAGACTTCTGCATATAAACCCATAAATGAAGGCGTGGCCGGTCTTCTTACCAATGGATTATCTAAACAAGATGGTAAAACAATTACTTTTATCTAGTATCGTCGAAATCGACCAAGACTGTCTCTTGCTACTTTCAAGAGTCTGTGACCACCGGTCTGAGTTGATTTTGTAGATGCAAATCGTAAGATAGTATCAATAGCAAGAAGTAATAGAAGACCTATGGCAACAAACATGAATAGTTCTGATGTGCTCTGAGTATTGGAAGTAGATGTTAGACTTTCGAGTTGTTTAGTAAGTTTATCGAGTCTTTTATTCATATCGGACCATGTATCTACAGGCATTGAGAGCGGTGCTCCTGCTGTTACAGATAACGGTTGTTCTATTTTACGCCATAAAGTAGGCTTACCATCAATTTCTGGTCTAGTAAGTGTTTTAGAAAAGTCGGAATCCATCATAAATGCTTTTTCCCATGATTCTGATTCACCGGGAACAGGAAAAAAACTAGTTGTTTCTCTTGCTTTTACTGGTTCTGCTGATTCATCTGGTTTTAAGACTGTCCCGACATCTGTTTCCGTAGGCTGATCGGGAAGAGGCGGAGGAACATCTTTTGTTCTGATTTTTTTAGGTCGTTTTCCCGTTGACCCAGAATCAACAGGAATT